>JGI24819J35694_1000292_pt1 | contig 11397 bp, 12 predicted proteins | sample METZYME_3_800m_FD_35694 | JGI IMG/M metagenome (IMG submission 35694) | reverse complement strand
GCTATGCCCACTCGGTAGTTTTTCAGTCCGGGGACAAGCCCGCTTTCAACCAAGATTTGCGCACCGTTGCAGATACCCAAAACAGGTTTCCCTTTTTCTGCTTCCAAGCGTATCTGTTTCATAATGGGGTCTAAAGCTGCGATAACACCAGCCCTGGAACGGTCTTCATAAGCAAATCCCCCCACGATCACATAACCGTAAAACTCCGATAATTTTTCTGTCGGCTCATTCCATAAAAATTCAATGGGATTTAAACCCACGCGACGACAGGCCATGAGTGTTTCCCGCTCTGTATTGGAACCAGGAAATTGTATAATGGCAATGTGAATCACTAGTCGGCGGCCCTTTTCAGGATCCACCGGGTCATTAGATCCATTGCTTCTTCATTAAATGTTTCTTCAATCAGACTGTATTCTATGGGCGCTCCGGTTTCGCAGGTTTGAAATAAATGATTCAGTCCTTTCAGTTCATGAATTTCATAATNTGTGTTTCCGCCACGATCTAAAGCTGCTTTTATTTCTGACAGATTTTCTTTTGGTGGCACCTGCAGGTCCTTTTCACCATTGACTACCAGGACGGGAACTTTTACTTTCTCTAATACGGGTCGAGGATCAAGTGTGAGAAAAGTTCGCATCCAAGGGTGTAATAAGGCCTTTAATGCTGCTTCAAATGTTTCTGGATCATAACCAATGATTTGCTGATCCTGTTTTGACAAATCTCCATATGCTTCAGATTCTTCCGATAATTTTTTTAGGGCTTCTTCATCATTGTCAATATCAACTGCAATTTGAAGCATGGCGGATTGGGTATGTTTGTATGCTTCCAATCCTTCAGGTGAAATTTCGGTCTGTTTTAAAATAAGCTGGCCCTGCAGCTTTAAAANTTCCTTTCCTGTTAACCCCGTACCGGCCATGAGTATAATAAAATCCACATCTTCAGATTGGTTGGCAACTATGGGTGCAATAAGCCCGCCTTCACTGTGCCCCGCCAGTCCAATGGCAGAAAANCCAGAGTGCGATTTTAAATATGCAACTGCAGCATCAGCGTCATTGGCAAAATCAAAACTAGTGGCGTCAGCAAAGTCACCTTCCGAATCACCCACACCTCGGTCATCATATCTTAATACGGCAATGCCGTTCCGGGTAAAATAATCTGATAGCACNAGAAATGGTTTGTGTCCCAGNAGCTCCTCATCTCTNTTTTGNGGACCTGANCCGGAAATCAANACAANCGCAGGAAACGGTCCGTCGCCNTCTGGTGTGGTGAGCGTACCCGCCAGNTTGATATTGGCTTTTGAATTTTTAAACATGACATCTTCAACATCNTAAGGAAAATCTTTTGGTTCCTGTGGACGCTTAATCACAATTTCTGTCTCTGTCAAAGCAATATCCAGAGGAAGACTTGTACCACCCTGAAACCAGGTGCCTTGATAGGAACCATCTGGCTGTAGTGAACCATCATAGTACGCTTTCAGGTTTGGCAGATCAAACCGTATTGTTGAATCAGAAATGGTTACTGCATCAACAGGGATATCCGTTGCCCCTTGGTCCGGGCTGTCCATAGTGGCACTCAGATTGTTATTCTTGTCTTTATAAATCTTGAATACAATCCGGAGTTTGACAGTACCTACAGGAAGTGTTCCAGAATAAATGGAGAAGGGTACAGCTTCTTTCGGAATCTCTGCTATTTTAGGTTTGCTGCAGCCTGTAATAATAAACCCAGCAATTAAAAATATTGAAAAGAGTTTTTTCATGTAAGTATCACATTTTTGTTGCCCCGAAAAACGGAACCAATCTCACAAACGTCTATCAAATCCTTTAGCACATCTTTAACAATACTCACTTTCGCATCATCCACAATAAAGACCATCCCGATTCCCATATTGAATGCGCGAAACATTTCATCTTCATCTACATCACCCAAAGATTGCATCACGTCAAATACGGGCAATATAGGCCAGGATCCTTTTTGAATCTCCACACCGCAGTCATCAGGTAAAATGCGGGGGATATTTTCCACCAGTCCGCCGCCGGTGATGTGGGCAATCCCTTTCACATTGATTTCTTTATCCAACACAGCGAAAACATGATTCGTATAATTAATGTGGGGTTCCAGCAAGGTCAGGCCGACAGATTTTTCCAGTTCGATAATTGTATCATGCACATCATACCCACCGATTTCGAAAAAAAGTTTCCGCGCCAACGAATAACCGTTGGTGTGTAGACCGTTGGATGGAAGCCCCAGAACTATATCGCCAGACTGGATCCGCTCACCAGTTATAATCTTGTCTTTTTCCACCACCCCAGTGATGACTCCTACTAAGTCGTGTTCATCGCGTAAATATGTGTCAGGCATTTCTGCTGTCTCGCCGCCCACAAGCGATACACCAGTATTTTGGCAGGCTTTTACCATCCCTGAAACAATTTCTTCAATGATCTTGGGTTTTAGTTTATCATTGGCAATATAATCGAGAAAAGTGAGGGGCCGGGCTCCCATGACCAAAATGTCGTTGGCGCAAGCACTCAAAAGATCAATGCCAATAGTATCGAATTTTTTTAGCTTGCGGGCGATGATGGTTTTAGTGCCTACCCCATCAATACTCTGGACCATGACAGGATTTTTATATTCTTTAAGAACGGGTTTTAAATCATATAAAGAACCAAAACTGCCTAGACCTGTCAACACATGAGACGTGAACGTAGATTTCACATTATCTTTAATCCGACCTACTGCTTCACTCCCAGCGTCAATGTCTACCCCTGCAGATTTATAATCTATTTTAGACACTACTTATTTGCTCCATAAGTAGGTTCCGGTACCAAGAGCGATACATTCATTTTTATCATTGTGCATTTCCATGCGGCAGACGGTGACTCTTTTTCCAGCGCGGATTACACTGCCATTGGCATTGAATTTTTTCCCTTCTCCGGGCAAAAGATAATCGACCCTGAGATCAATAGTTCCCATATGATTTATACGGTTTTTCAGGTAGTCTGGGGATTTGTCTTTATTATTGGAAATAAAATCACCAATGGCCACAAGACCCCCAATGGAATCTAATACGGAAGCGGTAACGCCACCATGGAGAAACCCTCTTGATACATTTCCCAAAAGTTCATTCTTGATTGACAGAGTCATTTCAGCAGATTCAAAGTCGAACTTTGAAACTTTCAAACCCAGGTATTTGTGATACGGGACGGAGTGGGTATATTTGTTCTTAATTGTCTCAAAAATGACCTTGTCTTTAATTTTTTCCAACATGTTGATACTTACAGTTTTTGCCTTAATCCATCATCCCAGGCATCTTTTGCTTTATCTAAGTCTAAATTAATAACCCGGTTTAATTTTATTGAGTTGCTGAAATTTGTTTTACCAATGTTAAAAATAGTTTGCCCATATTCAGAAAATCCTTCTCTCACCCGTGTTACATTATGGGTCGAGACTTCCAAGATGAACCCACCTGTTTCTGAAAATAAAATTTTATCTAAAGAAAGATCAGTTTCAATTTTCACATCACAGCCGATTCCATTGCCGAATGTCATTTCTGCTAGGGCTGAAGCCGCACCACCATCAGCAATATCATGGCAGGACAGAATCAAACCATCATCAATGCAATCGGTGAGCGCACAGATCTGGTTTTTAACATCTTCAAAATCGGGTTCTGGCACATTGGCGCCTAGTTCATCATATAAACTGTAATAGACAGAACCGCCTAATTCATCTCTCCGTTCACCCGCCATAAGTATAACAGAATCGGATTTCTGGAAATGCATAGGGACAGTTTTGTTCACATTTTTCAATCTGCCTAGACAGCTGACAATAGGGCTGGGCGGAATTGCGCCGTTCTTGGATTCATTATAAAAACTCACATTTCCGGCAATGATGGGTGTAGCATCATCTGGGTTATCTTTGAGAGTGATAGCATGGCAGGCGTCAGCTACACCGCGGACACTTTCTACAAACTCCCACATCTGGTAGGGTTTTTCCGGTTTCCAAAGCACAGGCAGTCGGTAATGGCGTGCGGGGTTGCGCCCACAGCCGCCACGTTACGCATAGCTTCTACCACAGCATTGACACCACCCCAATAGGGATCGATAAGTCCGTACCGTGGATTATGATCCGTGGATAAAGCGATGCCTACATTGCGGATTTCTTCAGGATATTTTTCTGAATTAAAAGGTGCCATGACACCAGAATCGGCCCGGCCTGTTTCGGTATGAACTCGTCCCTGGACCTGCTTGTCATACTGCTCAAAGATTGGTTCCCGGTTGGCCATGTTTTCATGGGATAGGATATCCAATAAAACTTTATTATAGTCCGTAGGTTCAAGAATATTAGGTTCGGTGCAATTTTTCATCCGGGCTTCGTAAGGGCGGTTGTACAAAAAGCCTTCAGTGATTTCTGGAGCCGGCGCATTCACGATTTCATCATCACCGTTATGGACAATGTATTGGCCGTCATCTCGGATTTTGCCGATGACTGATGCTTGCGCGCCTTCACTGACGCCGGGCAGATCAAACACCTTGTTGTAATGCTCCAAAATAAGCGATGTAATTTCCGGTGGCGAAACCCACATGAACCGTTCCTGGGTTTCACTGCAGAGATATACAGAAGGGTGGAGATTATCCATGCCGATATGAACTTTATCCATCCACACTTCTGCACCATAGCCTGATGTTTCTGCCAACTCTATGCTGGCACAGGCTACGCCACCAGCACCCAGATCTTTGAAGCCGATGTTGTCAATAAGTCCTTTTTCTTTTAGGATGTCAAACAGGGCATAGGTGGATTTAAGCAGGTGCCGCTCTAAAAAAGCATTCGGTTCCTGTACGGCACCCTTGTTCTGGTCTTTCTTTGCTTCTTCCAGCTCTACAGAAGCAAAACTGGCGCCGCCGAAGCCGCTGTTGTCTGTGGGCTTCCCAATTAAAATAAGATCGTATCCGTCCGCGTTTTTTGGCGCGTAGGAATGGATAATCTGATCTTCCCGAACAATTCCCAATGTGACTAATGTTACCAGGCAGTTTTCGTTATATCCATCGTGATAATAAAGATCTCCGCCGATATTTGGAATGCCCAAGGGGTTTCCGTAGCCGGCGATACCAGCCACCACACCATCATGGATCCACTTGGTTTTGTTACTGTTGATATCCCCAAAACGAAATGAATCGGTACAAGCAATAACTTCTGCGCCCATGCACATGACGTCCCGGACATTTCCACCTACGCCTGTGGCTGCCCCTTCATAAGGAACAATCTGGGATGGGTGATTGTGGGATTCATGGCTCATGACTACGCACCAGCGATGGCCATCGTTATCCGTCGCAACCGCCACGACTCCTGCATCTTCCTTTGCTCCAAGAACTACATCAGGCCCATCGGTGGTGAATTGTTTTAAGTGAGTCCGACTGCTTTTATAACTGCAGTGCTCTGACCCTTGGATGGAAAATAAAATGAGCTCTGCCAAGGATGGCGCTCGGCCCAACATATCATTTTGAATTTTGAGGGTTTCTTCAACGGTGAGTGGAATGTTCAGTTTCTCCAGTTTTGTTCTGATCTTTGGATCAGTAAGACCGGTGAAATCAACAATTTCCTGTGTGAAGGCCATTACCTGATAATAGTTTCGTGTCGCTGNGGTCCCACGGAAACGATCTTCACAGGGCAATCCACTTCATGCTCTATAAATGCGATATAATCTTTAAGGGTCTGGGGCAGGGCATCAAACCCCTTATCCCAAATGTGTTCCGGAAGGTCTCCCCATCCCGAAAGCGTTTCATATACAGGTACTGCTTTACGATAATAGGTGAGACTGGCTGGCATTTCTGTGATCTGTTGCCCGTCCACATCGTATGCCACGCAAACGGGTAATTCTTTAAAACCATCCAGCACATCCAATTTGGTAAGGGCGATTTCTGTAAGTCCATTCACCCGAACGGCCTGGCGAACCTGAACCAGGTCCAGCCAGCCCACTCTTCGAGGACGGCCAGTGGTAGTGCCATATTCCACGCCTTTTTCTCGTAGANATGCTGCATCACTGCCATGGATTTCAGATGGCAACGGGCTTTCACCCACGCGACTTAGGTAGGCTTTAACTACACCAATGATGCGGTCAATGTCCCGAAAGCTTACACCTGTTCCGGTAGAAATATGCCCGGCAGCAGTATTGGACGATGTTGTGAATGGATAGACACCATGATCCACATCCAGGCTGATACCCTGGGCACCCTCAAACAAAATAGATTTTCCAGCTTTATGCGCATTGTACAATTCCACTGAAGTATCACAAATGTATGGAGCCAGTTTTTTTCCGTAACTCACATAGGATTCAAAAATATCCGCCCTGGATATATTCAAAGTACATTCAAGTGTTTTCTCTATGAGCCCTTTGGCAAAGGAATATCCCTTTGCCAGCTTCTCCCGGAATACGTCCGGTTCCAAAAGGTCAACCATNCGAATCCCGTTGCGAAACATTTTATCAGCATAAACAGGAGCAATCCCCCGGCGGGTGCTGCCGGCAGCCAGGTCACCCTGGTGTCCGGATAAAGCGCCATCCAGANCGATATGATAGGGCATAATTACGTGGGCCCGGTCACTCACCATGAGTTTTGGAAGGATACCTTTTTCTTTTACATAGGCAATTTCATCCAACAATGCCTTGGGGTCTACCACCACTCCATTGCCAATAATAGACATGGGTTCACCATACACAATCCCGGAAGGAATAAGATGCAGTTTGAATGTGTTGCCCTCCACAATAACTGTGTGTCCAGCGTTGTTTCCGCCGTGAAACCGGACCACATAGTCAGACTCTCCGGCAAAGAAATCAGTAATTTTTCCTTTACCTTCATCGCCCCATTGGGCTCCCACAATTGCAGTAATCTTAGACGGGTTGGAAGACACGNTGTGCCATAGTTCTGAGGTGGGCGGTGGCGGCTAACGTCACTAAAAATAAAAAAATGAGAGGGNGAAATTATAGCNTTTCAAAAGTGAAAAAAATGGCTATAACTGTCATTTACTGTCTTTTTTATAACCTGCCTTTTTCTTGGCCCAGTTTAATAGTTTTTTTATGGGCGGAAAATAATCAGCAAGAATAATCAGGCCGGGGATTCCAAACATCCAACCCTGGAAAACAGGAATGAGTCCGCCAATGAGACCAATAATGACGAGTATAATCCCTAACGTAATTCTGGCGGTATGCTTCATCATTTAGAAACGTATAATCAAATTATTCATAAGGATTTGATCAAATTTCTTTCCGTTGCGACCTAAAAGGTGTTTGTCTAAAAACCCGTGAGTTAAACGATTTATTAGGGTTAGGGATATTTCTGGTGACAAGTCTCCAACCTGCATAACATACTCTATAATCGGGGAAAATAGAGGAATATCAGTATAATCCTGATGAAGAGTGTTTTTAATAACCATCCGGTATTTTGGTTCAGATGAATGAGCCAAGAGGCTGTCCAGCCTGGGGTAATTCCCGGGATAATCAGACCCTTCCCATGTGGGCCGTCCCATAAAAAGAAAAGGGACATGAATTCCTGCACTGATGATTGGTTCCGGTACCGGGCTGAGCCAGCTGTCCAAGACAGCACAGGCTTTGATCCTCTCATCCTTATGGGCTGCAACCGTTGCTGTAGATCCGCCATAGGAATGACCGGCAACAGCAATCTTCTGAAGGTCCAGCTTACCGTTTAAAGTTGATTTTATACTGCCGTTTTGGAGTTTTTCCAATTGGTCAATAATGAAACTTATGTCTAATCCCCGGGTGTCCATCTGCTGCTTACGGATATTGACACTATCAGGATGGCCCGTAATGTTTGACCGATAATCTGCCAGCTGTTTATCCGGAAAAATTGTTAGATTGGCATCAAAACTATGATCGGGTGCGGCGATGATATAGCCTCGGCTGGCAAGGTATTCAAATAGGACCTGATGCAGGTGCCTGGAGCTTGTTATGCCGTGTGAAAAAATCAATACTGGATGCCCGGTGCTATTCTCCAGACACTCAACATGTCCGTAGCTGTTCGTAATGATATGCTCAAGATGCCCGGGAAAAAACGATGGAATATTCCCCGCAGAAGCCATGGTTTCAGCTCTCAGGTTTATGAAATCCAGGTAGGGTTCCGGCTGAAGCGTGTCAGGTATTTTAGCAGGATACCAAATTTGGATCATAATCTCACGAACATCGGTCGAATCTTCAGGGGTGAACCATTCCGTTCGTGATGAATCAGTCCAGTGAAATGTTTCCGTGCCAATGCTATAGCGGCCTCCCGGGTCCGGAAGTGTAAATACTGGGATGATCCATGGTAAAAGGACGGCTGTTCCAAACCATATAATCAGAACAGCTTTTATAATAATATTCACAGAATCATTCTGGAACCGATGCACGATATAAAGAACCGGCAGGGAGTACACAGCTGGAGCAAATTGCCACCGATTTCCCTCAATAAAGTGCTGCAGAATGGTGCTGGCAATTGCCGCAAGCAAAAGATAAAGGAATACGGTTCTATCTTTGTGGGTCATTAATGCCACTAAGGTTCCTGAGATCAGGACCAAGGTAAGTATTTCAAAAGGGCGCACAGGTTTTGTGGTTGTAAATTGAGAGCAGAAAATACAATGAGATTCAAGAGTATGGCATTTCAAAAATTAAACCATAAACCACTACCAGAAGCAGATATGATCACTCGCTCACAGTCGTTTCTTGCAGATATTTTACAAAGAAGAACCGTTCGTGATTTTTCGGATAAACCTGTACCAGTTGATATTATTACCGATGCGGTAAAAGCTGCTTCATCTGCGCCTTCAGGTGCCAATAAACAACCCTGGCATTTTGTGGTAGTCAAAGATCCTGAAGTCAAAAAAGAGATCCGGATTGCAGCAGAAAAAGAGGAAAAGGCATTTTATGAACACCGGGCGCCAGACTATTGGCTGAAAGATTTAAATCAGTTTGGAACAGACTGGCATAAACCTTTTTTGGAAATTGCACCTTACTTAATTATTGTATTTAAAAAGCATTATGATCTAGAGGGTGAAAAACAGAAAAAGAATTATTATGTGAATGAATCGGTAGGAATTGCAGCAGGCTTTTTGTTGATCGCACTGCACAATGCGGGACTGGTGACATTAACCCACACCCCTGCGCCCATGGGATTTTTGGAGAAGATACTGGATCGTCCAAAAAATGAGAAAGCGGTTTTACTTATACCAGTGGGATACCCCGCTTTAGATGCTGAAGTACCCCAGCTGACCAAAAAACCGTTTGGTGACGTATGCAATATTATTTGATGATAGAATGACAGTAAGANTTTTAGTGACCGGGGGAACCTTTGATAAGGAATACAATGAGATTACTGGCGAACTCTATTTCGAAGATACCCACATGCGGGAGATATTGGAATTGGGCCGTTCCAAGCTGGAAGTAAAGATCCGAACATTGATGCTCATTGACAGCCTGGATATGACAGATGAAGACAGATCCACTATTTTAGACAACTGCAAACGGGTAGACGAAGATCAAATCGTGATCACTCATGGTACAGATACCATGACCCAGACAGCAAAAATTCTAGCGGAAGCAGGGTTGGACAAAACAATTGTTCTTACTGGAGCAATGATACCCTATAAATTCGGCAGCAGTGATGGATTGTTTAATTTTGGTGGCGCACTGGCCTTTGTCCAGGCCCTGCCCTCTGGTGTTTATGTTGCCATGAATGGCAGGTATTTTGACTGGGATAAAGTAGAGAAGAATAAAAAAACAGGTACCTTTGAAGACATAGACTGATATTTCATTTTTATCTGGACTGGTATTAGATTTTGGAAAATGAAGCCGGTTCGTATCCATTCATGGAATGTTTCCCCCGATGAAGCATCCGTAATCCAAATAAATCTAAGGAATAAAGTGAAAATAACCGCCCTGCAGGATGCAGTGCATCTGGTGGCAGGCACCGCAGTGGCGTTTGACCCCAGTTATGATACTATTCATGCAGCGATTGTTATCTTGCGGTACCCTGGGATGGAACTGGTTGAACAGTATGGGATCTCTGAAGAAATCAGGTTTCCCTATGTTTCAGGATTATTAGCGTTCAGGGAAGGTCCNCCTCTGATGCATCTTGTGCGAAAAATAAAACACCAGCCTGATGTGATTTTATTTCATGCCCATGGGCAGGCACATCCAAGAAGGTTTGGTCTTGCAAGTCATTTAGGGGTGCTTTTAGATAGGCCTGCAATCGGAGTTTCTACGCGTATCCTTGTGGGGCATCATGAAGAATTGGATACTGTAAAGGGGCATCAGGCACCTATAATATATGAGGGGCAAAATATAGGNATAGCGTTAAGGACCAAGAATGATGTAAAACCTGTATATGTTTCAGTGGGCCATAAAACGGACCTGAGTTCGGCCATAGATATTACAATGGGTTGTGTCACCCAATATCGACGTCCCGAACCTTTACGCATGGCCCAGCTTGCCGTCAATGTTCAAAAAGATGGACAGTTGATTGATCTGGATACGGGAGGAAACCAGACCACTTTATTTTAAAGTATCAGGATATTTATTATCATGTTTCATTAAAATATATTAAAATGTATAATAATAATTAAATGTAAATACTGAAGGAGGCTGGCAATGAGAAAAATCTTTTTAACATTCATTTATTCATTTTCACTCTGTTTTTTAATTGGTCAAGATAGTGATCAAGAAGTTTGGAGTACTTGGTATATGAAACCAATTCATGGTAAAGCAAAGCAGCTTGAGAAAGGTTTAATCGATCACGTCAAGAAGCACCACGGTCAAGGTGAATGGCCAGAGTATTATTTCGAGATCTTAAATGGGCCGAATGAAGGGTCTTTTGCAGCTTGGTCAGGCCCACATACATGGAAAGCTTTTGATGAAAGAGTACGTAGTCAAGCTGACCTTAATCACTGGAAACAATATGTCGCTCCGTTTGCTGACATGTCCGATAACGATGGTACTTCATTCCTTGTTCTTCATGAAGATCTAAGATTTGGTCCAGCGGCATTGACCGAATATTATCATCTCTCATGGAATATGACCTATCCGGGTACTGGCGGTCAATATAGAGAAATAGCTGAAACCATTAAAAAGGTCAAAGAAGCTACTAACAGCAAAAATTATCATACGATATATCAAGTTGTTAGTGGAAGCAACCCCGATGCTTGGTTATGGGAATATCCTATTAATTCAATGGAAGAATTAAGTATGAGTACCGGAGGAAGTGGAAGTTCAGACCTTGAAAAGGCTCTTGGAGTTGAAGGTGCAAAGAATTTCTGGAACTTATATAGAGACACCATCAAGTCTCGAGTTAGAGAAATACAAAAACTGCGTTTAGACATGAGTACTCCAGCTGATTCCAGTCAAACTGACGGAAATTAAAGATCAAG
>JGI24819J35694_1000290_pt1 | contig 11415 bp, 10 predicted proteins | sample METZYME_3_800m_FD_35694 | JGI IMG/M metagenome (IMG submission 35694) | reverse complement strand
AGTAAAGTAATCTTGCCTGTGGTGGATAAGGCTTCATTCTGCGAAGCATTTTGGTCTCGTTCATCAGATAAGACAAAATTTGTATTCATCAGCCACATTACCAGCAGCACGGGTATGATCCTCCCGATTCCGGAGATCGTAGCGGAAGCAAAAAAACGCGGTATTCAAACCATCATTGATGGTGCCCATGTGCCAGCTCATATCGCTCTAGATATTATGGATTTAGACCCCGATTATTATGTTGGAGCCTGCCACAAATGGTTATGTTGCCCAAAAGGGGTTTCGTTCCTTTATGTGAAAAAGCAACACCAAGCGGGAATCCAACCTCAGATTATGAGTTGGGGCTGGGGAGAAGAATATGAAGAATTTAAGTCAACCACTCAATTGTACAGTGATAGCCGTTTTGTCAATATTTTTCAGTGGCAGGGCACGCGAGATATGAGTGCTTTTCTCACTGTTCCCGCCGCCATACAATTCCAGGAAGATTATGATTGGGATTCCGTCAGGGAACGCTGTCAAAGAATGATTATTGAGACACGGGACCAAATCACCGCTCTAACTGATTTGCCAAAGATCTGCCCTGATGATTGGCTAGGGCAAATGACCACCATCCTATTCCCAATGGATGATCCGAAACAATTCAAGAATATGTTATATGATCAGTATAATATTGAAATACCAGTCTTAACAGATCAATCGCATCCTATGATTCGAGTTTCCTACCAGGGGTACAATTCTGATACGGATGCAGACTACCTTATAGAAACTTTGAAAAAACTGATCTAAGTTTTTTCCGTATAGTAGCAACCCTTACCNAGGATGGCCAGTGTCGGTGCCATCANCAGGTTAATTAGAGACAAGAGTTGCCAGTGCCAATATTCACCATAAGATACACCGAGNGTNGTNGTAAGAAATATGGTGGTTGCATGCCAGGGGATCAGGCTTTCAAACATTGTGCCATAATCTTCGATCGATCTTGACAANACTTTACGTGATACACCACTTTGATCATACCGTTTGCCAAAGGCATCNCCGATAATAAAACTGGTAGCAGATTGATTAGAGGTGATTCCATTGGTGAAAGCAGTGGCAAATAANGAGGAAATAATGAGAGAGGATTTGGATTTGATAAAACCAAATATCCGATTAACAATAGTAGGCATAGCGTCAATTAAATCAATTGTACCGATAAAAATAAAAACCATAATAGAGAAAATGATCGCTTCATTCAATTCATAAAGTCCACCACGGTTAAATAATTCCTTTATTCCTTCTGGTATAGCTGAATTCCAAAAGGCCATATTGGTGTCAAATCCCTTATGGATTGTGGTCATTATGTCACTGATTGTAAAAGGCTGAAATATCAAGGCTAAGATAGCGGCCGAGAGAGATGAAATAAGTAATGTAGGCAAAGTAGCCATTTTGCGGATAGAACCGACTAGAACGATAACCGGTGGAATCAAAAGGAGTCCATTAAAGTTGAAAATAGAAGCAATTGCATTCAGTGTTGGAGCAATTTGTTGAGAATCAATTTCACTGCTTGCTGGTGGATACAATAATCCCAGGATGAAATAAATAGCAGTCGCAATAAGTGCCGAGGGTAAAGTAGTAAACATCATGGAACGGATATGATCATAGAGATCCACTTCTGTAGCAATGGCAGCAATATTGGTGGTGTCGGAAAGGGGTGAGAGTTTATCCCCAAAAAAGGCTCCGCCAACAATGGCCCCGGCTGTAATTCCAAGATTAGCTTCAATGACTGCTGCCACTCCGATAATTACTACGCCAATAGTGCCGATGGATCCCCAGGATGTGCCGGTAAGTGTTGAAAATATGATCGGAATAAAAAAGGCCAATACATAGATATAGGACGGACTAATTAATCGAATCCCGTAATAAATCATCATGGGGATTGTACCGCTTACCATCCACGTACCAATGATGATACCAATAGCAAAAAGGATCAGAATTGCCGGGAATCCGCGAGCCAGTTTCTGAATAAAGGAATGTTGAATTTCTTCCCATCCGAAACCCAGCATCATTAATTCAGCAATGGCAAATACAGATGCTAACAATACAATTTCAAGAGGGAAGGCCGGTTGTTCCAGAAAAATAGGACGGATAACCAAACCATAAATGATGATAATTCCCAAAAACAAAACCGGTAATATGATTTGAAAAAAAGAGAGATCAGGTTTTTTGGAAGTATTCATCTGTATTAAATCAGGGTGTTGATACCTCGGTCATTTTATTTGGGAAGATATGACTTATATTTTTTTTCTGTTAGGCGCTGATAACGGTCTAGCATACCTTTTTCCCTCATCATTCTTTCAATACCTTTGATATCCATAGGTACAAAATCTGATACGATTTCTGCACCTTTTTCAGTGATCACGATGAGATCTTCCAGGCGAATATAAATATTCTCTTCCGGTACCCGCAGGGCCGGTTCAATGGTAAATACCATCCCAGGTAATAGCATTTTAGAATGATCACCCACATCATGGGTAGCCATTCCCACACCATGGCCCAGGCTGGCATATTGTCGGTTGGATGAGCGGACAAACCCATTGACAAAATTTTCTGCAGCTTGACGATGATGGGGTTTGTTGAATTTGGCAGATGCCAATATTATTTTCATTTCGTCCGCTGCTTCTTTACGAACCTCAACTGGTGCAACGTGGGGGCGGATATTATCTAATATGGCGCGGTAGCATTTCATATAAAATCCATAGAGTTGGGCTTGTTCTTCTGAGAATTTTCCATTTACAGGCCACATTCGGGTAATATCACTCATGTAGTAATTGTAATCGGGAGAATAGTCCATCAGTAGTAAATCACCATCCTTGAGTTGAGCCTGCTTCTCATGATAATGAGGCATATAGGCATTTGTGCCGTTGGCAATCAGGGAATAATAAGCATCACCTTGGGAACCATTAACGTGGTAAATATATTTTGCTAGACCATCTAATTCATATTCATAGATACCAGGTTTTGTAGATCGCATGGCTTCCATCAGTGCCAGGCATGAAAGGACAGTTGCTTTTTTAATGACTTCAATTTCAGCATTACTTTTTATCAAGCGAAGTTGATCCAAAATGTTAGTCAAATCTCGGATTTCAGATCCTGCCATGTGTGCTGACATATTTTGATTAAAGTCTTTATAACGAGGCTGGGTTTGATCCCAAGGGTCATTTTGGATATCTCCTTCATGGCGTAAGAGTAGATCTCGGCTTTCTGCATGACGCTCCGGCGGNGATTGGTATAGGTAAACGATGGGTTTAGTTCGCATACGCATGCGCCACAGATGTTCACCCATCATTGTTGTNGCAAAGACATNTTCCACCCCTGTCNTAGCTTTTACTGCTTCTACATCTTCAGCAGAAAGAAGCGGCCCTTCGCTCCGTTCACGACGNGGATTTTTATGAGGTAGGTAAAGGGTAGTTTCACCAGTCTCTCCTTTAATCATCATATATGAATGGGGAGTCTCGATACCCGTCAAATAATAAAATTCATTATACTGACGGAATTTGACATAACCGGTTTCAGATGGAGCACCTTGTAAAATAGCAATTGAGTTTGGTTCCATCTCTTGCGCCAATTTATTTCGCCGGTTTTTGAGTTCTTCGGCTGAAAAATCACTTTTGGCTAAAAGCAATTGAGCAGCAATAGTTACAATTATCAGGAATTTTGTTTTCATAGTGACCTCAAAATAACACTGCCCTGATGATTGCATCAGGGCAGTGATTGAACATGGTTAATTTGAATATTTCAGCGATTATCTAATTTGAAGGGATCTGTAACAACATCCGGACCGGCATTTTCCTTGGATTCCTTAACAATCCGTTCCACTTCTCTCATGAGATTATCATTTTCAAAAACAACCCCATCCTTTATGGTGTGAATGATACCTTTGGTGCGGTACATTTCCTCAGTTTCCTCTTCCATCATTATAGCACCAAAGGGATAAAGGTAACGGAAGTTTTCTGCTGGGCTGCCATCCACCACAAGGATATCAGCAATGTATCCTTTTTGAATCATTCCAAGCTTTGGTTCTAAAATAGTTTGTGCACTATTATATGTAGCGCTACGTAGGACTTCAAGCGGATGCATTCCAGATTCAAGAACGAGCTGGAGTTCACGAATATTGCCAAAACCGCCAGTGGACCATTGATAATTATCATCCGTACCATATGCCACACGCCCACCTCTCTTATTGAATTCATAAATTAGATCACCCCATAGATCATACATATAATGCCAACGATATTCATCCAATGATGTCCAGTTATATTGAAAAGAGGCATGTGCATGAGGACTGGGTAGGTGCATCTCCCACAGAACCTGATGAGTATACTTTTCATGCCATGGTAGGCCATGAGCACGAACTATGTCCCTGTTTGCTTCATAAGTGGCTCGGTTGGGCTGCATGGTCACACCGTAATACACCAGTGAATCGGCGATGTCATTAAGCAAACGATGTCGAGTTTCAGGATTTTCACCCGCTTCAATCCATACCTGGGCGGCTTCTCGAAAGCGTTTATTTTCATCCAGAAAATTATAATCCACAGGGTAATTCATCACCTGCCTGTTAAGGGCCGATTCTGCATAGCCATAGTGATGTACAATCATTGTTACCCCTAGACGAGCCGCATCAAGAGCATTTACCTGTGTAGTGGAAGAAGGCTGAATGTGCACGGCTGTAATACCGCCAGCCCTCTCAATAGCTTTCGCTGCAGCGCCAAACATGGTGGGATTCCAGCACAAGTTATTAAGATATACTTGCCGGACACCATTTTTAATCATTCTTTTTGCTACTTTGTCTGCGTTGGCTGGATCCATGCGAAATTCTTCATCAAAATCCGTTTTGCTTCCCCATCCATAAAGCGGAAAAAGCCTTGGAGATATGACTTCATTGTTCCTTTCGTCCTCCAAAATTTCTTGGACTCTCCCTTCTTCCGCTGGGCCAATAGAAGTAACTCCAGTGGCAAGTTGTAGATAAAAAATATAATCCAACGGCAGGGATTTATTTCGTAAATGGAGGTGTAAATTGAGCATCCCCGGCATAATATAAAGATTTTCTCCTTCAATAACCCGGTCACCTTCCATTCGATCTGGATTATTTGGGTCGTGCCGCTGCAATTTGGCAATGACATTGCCAGTAACCAAAATATCATAGGGACCTGCAGCTGGTCCACCATGACCGGGCAGTACCATCACGTTGCGGATAACCAAACGTTTATAGGGGCCTGCACCCAAATCTCCAAATTCTACCATTTTGGTAGGTTCGGGCTTGAATTCAACTTTTTCAAGTTGCGCGGGCATCAACGAAAAACATATTGTAAATGTGATGACAAAGTTGCGCAAAACTAACATTTTCATATTTTGCTCCTTCTTATTGTATATGGACGATATGCATTCAAATATGGATTTAGCAAGAAATAATGATTAACTAATCAAAGGGTGTAATCTTAGAAAATAATGTGAGGGTCTCTAAAATATTAAAAATAGTCAATTATCGTAAATACAAGTGCGGTAATCCAGGATGCAGTAGCCACAAGGGCAAAAATACTGCGGCCCAATTTGGTTGCGGGCATAGTTTTTGGATATTGATTCGTTTTGAAGGAAATAAGGATGTCAAGCATGGGGATGGAAGTAATCAGGAGGAATAGAAGACTTGTTTTCATAGGTGAATATATTTCAATATTGTGATGGAAATAGATAGATTATTACATTTCATACCAAGATAAATTTGATTTAGAATAGTACTTATGTATTCTATCATTATTAAAAAGATAAACATAATAACAGAAAATTGAGTTTGTTATGAATTTGTTAAATCCAATAATTAAAGCAACGTTGCCGCTTGTACCAAAGCCCATTGTTCGGCGAATTGCAAAACCATACATTGCTGGAGAAACTTTACCGGAGTTAGTCAGTGTAGTTCAAGAGCTCAACCATGATCGATTCATAGTGGCGACTAGCATTTTAGGTGAATTTGTCACGGAAGTGAAAGATGCAGAAGAAGCTGTGCAGCAGTACCAGGAAGTCTTGACTGAAATCAAAGACCTCAAACTAGAAAGCAATATTCATATCAAACTTTCTCACTTTGGCCTCAAGCTTGACAAAGAAGTCTGTTATAACAATTTAATCAATATCCTCAAAACTGCAGCCGACTGCGGTAACTTCGTTCGAATTGATATGGAAGACTCCACCTGTACTGATGACACGTTGGCGATTTATAAACGGGCGCGAGAGAAATTTGAAAATGTTGGCGTTGTGATTCAGGCTTGTATGAAACGTAGTAATGAAGATATAGATAGTTTAAAAGCAATGAAGGCAAATGTTCGCATATGTAAAGGTATTTACATTGAACCTCCAGAGATTGCCTATAATGATCGAGAAATTGTGCGCCAAAACTACAGTACATTACTAAAAGATCTACTTGGCGCAGGATGTTATGTTGGTATTGCAACTCACGATAAATGGTTGGTTGACGATGCTTTCCAAACAATAGAAGAGTTGGCTTTGGATCACTCTCAATATGAATTCCAGATGCTATATGGAGTTGATCCCCAGTTACGTCAAATGATTCGAGATGCGGGTCACCGCATGCGTGTTGCCGTTCCCTTTGGTCCTAGCTGGTACCCATATTCAATACGGCGGCTACGCAAAAACCCAACGGTTGCACGATACGTCTTACAGGCGTTATTTAAAAAATAACATTTCTTTTTTTATCAGAATTGATATAACTGATGACCCGCTTATCCAAGGTTAGCGAATTATCTGATTATGCCTAAATCGGATATTATCATCATTGGTGGAGGAGCGGTGGGTCTCTCATGCGCATATTATCTCAACCAGGCCGGTTATGAGGTAACCATTTTTGATAGTGGTGGACCTGAGAAAAAATCCTCCTGTTCATGGGGTAATTCGGGTATGATTGTTCCCAGCCATATTGTGCCGCTTGCGGCTCCGGGTGTAGTTAAAAAAGGTCTTAAGTGGCTTTTTGACCCAGAAAGCCCCTTTTCAATCGAATTTAAACCATCAATAGAAATGCTTGCTTGGCTTTGGAAATTCCGAAAAGCTGCTAATCCAGAACATGTAAAATCAGGTGCAAACATGTTTCGAGAGCTGAGTCTATCTAGTCGAGATTTATATTTGGAGCTCAGCAAGAAAATGTCCTTTGGTTTAGAAACGAAAGGAATCTTGATGCTTTGTAATAGCGATGATGCGCTCACTGAAGAATATAAAATTTCAGCAATGGCACGGAAGATTGGCATGGAAGCAGTCGATCTGGATCCAAATGGTGTACAATTAATTGAAAAAGGAATGAAATTAACAGTTTTGGGTGGTGTTCATTACCCATTGGATTGCAATATTAATCCAGTCAAATATTTAGAAGCATTACATGATTTTCTTGTTGATCGTGGCGTCAAAATATTTCATAATACAACTGTTTCCGGATTGACCGTAGGCAATGGCAACGTTGAATCAATAAAAGTTTCTGATCAATCATGGTCAGGGAACCATTTTGTATTGGCAGCGGGATCACTATCATCGAAATTAATCCAACAGATTGGGATAAAAATGCCTTTAATGGCTGGAAAAGGATATAGTATTACAATGGAGGCACCGATCAAAAAGCCGGCTTTACCAGCCCTATTGATCGAAGCACGCATTGCATCAACGCCAATGGGTGCTAAATGGAGATTTGGTGGGACCATGACTGTGACTGATTCAAACCGAAAAATTAATCAAAAAAAATTGAATGCTATGTTAAAGGCTGTCCAAAATTATTATCCCGAATATGATATATCTTGGGTTAGTGGATTAGAACCCTGGGTAGGATTGCGGCCATTATCTGCTGATGGGCTACCTTATATCGGTGCTTTTAGCCAATACCCAAATTTGATTGCTGCCACTGGTCACGCTATGTTGGGTATCAGTTTATCTCCGATTACGGGTAAATTGATTTGTGATATTGTTTCAGGAAACGAACCAGACTTTGATATGCGCATGCTATCTCCCAATAGGTTTTGAGCCGTTTCTTTTCTGATTCAATCTGCCATAAATTTGATCCATTATGATTTTACAGCTTATTTTATTAGTGCAAATTAAATGAAAGTATTTATCACCGGTGGCAATCGAGGAATTGGTCTGGAGTTTGCCAAACAGCTTTCAAAAAAAGACTGGGATATTTATGTTGGATGCCGCGAACCAAAAAAAGCAGATAAACTGAAGAAAATTATACCTGAGGATAATATTATTTTGTTGGATGTTAAACTGGAGGATTCAATTCGGGCTGCCGTTCATGTGCTGAAGACCAAATTAGAACGGTTAGATTTGATTATTAACAATGCGGGTATTATTGGTAACCGGGCCGGATTAAATAAAGTTGAAATGGATGATCACATAGAAACTTTTATGACCAATACTATTGGGCCACTATTTGTTACCAAGTATTGTTTACCATTATTGGGCAAAGATTCAACCGTTGTCAATATTTCCTCACTTATGGGTAGCATTGATGATACCAGCGGCGGGTCTTACAGTTATCGTATTTCCAAGGCTGCCTTGAATATGGTGACAAAAAACCTCCAAGAGGATTTAAAAGGGAAGGGCATTTCGGTCGTTTCTTTTCATCCTGGGTGGGTCCGAACCCGCATGGGCACTGCAGTGGCACCGGTTTCCACCAAACGTTCTATATCCGGAATGCTCAAAGTTTTGGAAACTAAGAAAAATATCGATGGAAAATTTATCAATTTCAAAGGGGAAGAACTTCCCTGGTAAAACAGGAGTGAAAATGAATTACAAAAAAAAATCATATAATTTTGCGAATCTCGATTTATGGTTAACATTTTTACGGGATGATTTGGAGTTAAAAGGTGTTGCCATGGGATTTGCAAGACTCCCTGCAGGGAAAGGGTACACATTTACCCATCAGCATGAACAGCAGGAAGAAGTTTATGTGGTATTTAGCGGAAAAGGAATTATTTATATTGATGGTGAGTATATAGAATTAGTATCTGGCGATATTATAAAAGTTGATGCTGTGGCTAGCCGNAGTTTAAAAGCAGATGAAACATCAGAATTGGTTTGCCTGATTTTAGGCGCCTTGCCAGCTAAAGGATTCCCACAAAAGGCCGGTAGTAAAACATTGATTGATGATGGTATCCCAGATTGGGAGAATTTGCCACCTTGGTATGAAGGGAATCAAAAGGTAATTGAAATCAATAAAAAATTGAAAGCCGAAAGGGAGGCCAATTAAGTATGGCTTTGACCATAGCAGAACGGTTTAAATATAACCTNTACTTATGGTATTTTGGTCTGACGCAAGTCAGACTGATTCATTATTGCCGTCCAAAAATTGTAGATATGACTGAAGAAAAAGTTGTGCTAATGATGTCCNTGGATCGTCGTACACGTAACCATGTACGTTCTATGTACATAGGTGCAATGGTTGTTGGCGTAGATATGGTGACTGGTTTTACAGCCATGGTTAGGATTCGTGAATCAAAGCGAAAAGTGATTCCCATATTTAAAGATTTAACGGCAAATTTTTTAAAGCGAGCTGAAGGTGATGTTTATTTTATCTGTAGGGAAGGTAAAGCCATTACAGATGCGGTGGAAAAAACAATAACAACCGGTGAAAGGGTGAATATTCCGGTACAAGTCACTGCAACCGTACCAAATAAATTTGGAGATGAACCAGTGGCAGAATTCACCATTACTCTTTCGCTAAAAGAAAAATAATAGTCGTCCTTTTGGCTTGTGAGCTTTAAGTGAAAACAGCTACTGCGCATATATTTTTGGTTATCGCAGCGCTATTCTGGAGTTTGGGCGGTGTCCTAATCAAGATGCTGGATTTGCATCCAATTGCGATTGCAGGTGCCCGCAGTACTATCACGATGCTTATTTTTTTAGGTTTAATTAAAAAACCTAAAATGGAATGGAATGCCTATATGGTTGTGGGAGTATTGACGTATACTGCAATGGTATTCCTTTTTGTGGCTTCCACCAAGTTAACNACNGCTGCCAATGCCATTTTGCTCCAATACACAGCNCCTATCTATGTAGCGATTTTTGGATATTGGCTATTAAATGAAGGAGTTGATTGGCTGGACTGGGTNTCAATGGCGGTGATATTTACCGGGTTGGGACTTTTTTTCATGGATGAATTATCCTTTTCCGGATTTTGGGGAAATATAATGGCCCTTTGCGGNGGGGTNTGTTTTGCCCTTTTTACAGTTATCTTGAGAAAACAGAAATCAANATTATCNTATGAAATCATATTTTTTGGCAATNTGCTNACCGCTTTAATTAGCNTNCCANTATTGATTNANGNCATGCCAGAAATTCAAACTTTCGATTGGGGAATTCTTATGGTTTTTGGCGTTGTTCAATTGGCAATCCCATATATTCTTTATACTAAAGCCTTAAATTTTGTCCCTGCTTTGGATGCTATTCTTATTGCCATGCTAGAACCTATATTAAACCCNATTTGGGTTTTTCTCGTTGTTGGAGAAAAGATTGGTAACTGGGCCTTTGTTGGTGGCCTTTTGGTATTAGTTGGTTCAGTCGGTAGAGCTGTAATTAAAAATAGTATTAAGGATAAATGAAATGACTGGAACTGTAAAAGAATATGATAGTACACGGGGATTTGGTTTTATTACTGGCGATGATGGCGAAGATTATTTTGTTCACGTTTATGGATTAGGCCCAAAATTGCAAAAATTTGGTTTAAGACCTGACCAAAGGGTTGCCTTTGACGTAGATTTTGACATGAAAGGTGATAAGGCCATTAATGTTCGGCCAGCATGAAGATTATTTTTTTGAATCTGAAATAAAATCTTTAATCAATGGAGCAATATGCTGCGGTATTTTATGAACGGCATCATAACATTCTAAATAAACAATGTGCCCCCGATTTTGGAGAAATTCATATGCCTTTTGACTTGCACTTACTGGGATAATTTCATCCTGGTTTCCGTGAAGTAGCAATATGGGAGTTTCTTTACTTTCTTCCGTCGCCTCTTTGCCTAAAATATCCATGAATTTTATAAAACCTGCTATGGGTATAATACCTCCGATCGAATAAGGAAGTCGCAGTGCAATTTCCATTGCTAAACTGGCTCCTTGAGAAAAACCAATTAAATAAATATCTTTCAGGGTAAATCCTTCAGATTGAATATCATTTAGGAGTTGGTTTATCCCCAGCCTGGTTTTTTCAATCTCCCATCCTTTTTCATCATTACCGCTGAACCACGTGTATCCTTTTCCGGTATCTGCTGCATAAGGCGCTCTTGGGAATACCCATTTTGCATCATCGATTTTTATCATTTTTGCTACTGGTTCAAACATATGTTCATTGCCGGTCCACCCATGCAGACCTATAACAATTTTTGTTGGCTG
>JGI24819J35694_1000288_pt1 | contig 11424 bp, 11 predicted proteins | sample METZYME_3_800m_FD_35694 | JGI IMG/M metagenome (IMG submission 35694) | reverse complement strand
TATGGCCCGCCAGCTTGAAGAGGCCAGCAAGGCAGTCTTCAAATGGGCCCATGACTACGCCAGAGAGCGGGACATCATCTTGGCCGACACCAAGATGGAGTTTGGAATCATCGACGGCAAGCTGACTCTGATCGATGAGCTACTGACGCCCGATTCTAGCCGGTTCTGGGACACCACCGGTTACGCGCCGGGCAAGTCGCAGCCCAACTTCGACAAACAATTCGTGCGCGACTGGCTAGACGCCAATGGNTGGGACCACGAGCCGCCGGCGCCGGAACTACCCAGCGACGTGGTGGCAAAAACGTCCGAGCGCTACATCGAAGCGTATTACAAACTGACCGGGACACGGCTCTAGAAACTAACGCCGCTGACCCCCAAAAGAACCATCAGGACCCAGGCCCAAATCGGAGGACCACAAATTGCCTGTTTCAAGACGCCGCCGCGGTAGGGCTGCCACTAGATCAGCGCGGTCCGGCAACCTGCCCACAACCAACCGGCGGAAGAAGACAAACAAGTTCTATCTAGCGGCTTCCCTGTTGATCGCCGTTCTGGTCATCGCCAGCTTCGCTTTCGCCAGCTTCAGCGGTGGTCGCGGCAGCTCCCAAATTGGAAGCGCCCAATCGTACGTTGATGGAGTGGGAACCGAGGTCCCGATCCTCACCTCCGACCACATCGACGAAGGGAGTTTAGCCACCTACAACAGCCAGCCTCCCACTTCTGGAGAGCACTGGCCAACACCCGCCAAATGCGGGTTCTATGAAGAGGGTTTGCCCGATGAACGGGTGGTCCACAACATGGAGCACGGCAATATCGTAGTGAGTTACAATTTACCGCTGGAGTCCGATGTCTCGGCCCTTCGCGACGCAATCGGCAGCATCGACTTAGCCAATGTTTGGGGTGTCACCCGCGCCTACGAAGGGATACCCACAGGGCAGATCGGCCTCAGCACTTGGGGCGTTGTCGACACCTTCTTGGGAGTCGACCGGGACCGAATCGAGCGGTTCTTCGAGGCCTATTCCGGCGCCCTCGGACCGGAGCTAGTTCCATGTATTGAACTTCCATCTAAACCTATGCAGAAATAGGCAGTATTGGGGAGCTCCTTTAGCCGATGTACCAAGCCCGTATCTACATTACCCTTAAGTCCACGGTGAACGATCCTCAGGGCGTCACTGTGCTGTCCAGCCTCCATCGCCTCGGCTTCAAAAACGCCGGCGACGTGAGGGTCGGCAAATACCTGCTGGTCAATGTAGACGAGACCGACCGAGCCAAAGCCGAGAGCTCCGTGACCGAGATGTGCCAGAAATTGCTGGCCAACCCAGTCATCGAAGAATTTCGGTTCGAACTGGATGAGACTACCGCGCTCTAGTTCCGAGCGTATCCGCACTTGCTGCCGAAGTGGGAATCACGGTTGGATGGAGGCCGGCAGCAGGGATTCTCCCACATGGTCTCTGGGGAATAGTTCCCGCTCTAAGACCGTCACCTGCTAACCCTTGCGGGTCAGCATGGTGGCCGCGGCGCTGCCGGCGCTCAAGTCTAGATTTGTGTTCGATTCTGTGGTCATCGCAGCATATTATGCGCCCGTGATCAGGCCCGCGGATAATTTAACGGTAGCTTATCGGTGGATGAAAAATCCCTCAGGCCCGACGCTAACCGGCCTGAGGGATCTGGTCGCTCGTTTGTGCCTGCCAGAGGCACTAGTCCTCCCCGTGGCCGCCTTCGGTATCGGCCGTGGCCTCCGCAGTTTCTTGGGGGATAGGCTTGCCGGTCGCCGTGTCCACCTCGAAGGAACCGGGCAGTTCCAGGTCCTTGGCGATCTCACGCACGGCAGGGATGACCTCTTCGCCCATGAGTCTCAGGCTGCGCATCGCGTCGTCATGGGTCATGGCGCCGTCGCCGTCCCAGAAGAATACGCTGCCCGGGCGGAGGTATTCCAGCACGTGGCGAATCTTGGGAATCACCGTTTTCGGCGTCCCGGTGATGATGGTGTAGTCCTCAATCTGCCGCTCGTAGGGCCGGCCAAGGACACCGCCCGCTCCGCCCCGGGCCGTGGTGGCTACAGCTTGAGTTGGCAACACCCGGCGGCGGGAGGACAATCCTGGCAGTGCGAGCAGGGCCGGGTTGGTGGTCCCTTCATTGCCGGCCAAGAACGGGTTGCTGGGGCCTTGGATGTACTTCCGGGCGGTCTCCTCCGCCAATTCTTCGGTCTCGTCCACGTGGACCTTCCAAAGATAGCCAAGGTTCTGAGGGCCGGACTCATATCCCTGCTCGGCGGCGGTGTCGTGGTAGAGCTGGAACGCCTGCCTGGTGGGCTCCATCTCGGTTGACAGCATTATGTAAGGGATGCGCTGCTCAGCGGCCCACACCAGAGAATCGCGGCTGACCACGCCGGGCAGCCATACTTGGGGATGGGGCTTCTGGTAGGGGCGCACCCAGGGATTAACGTGGCGATACTGGTAGTGCTTGCCCTCCCAGCGGAAGGGACCGGGCTCGCTCCAAGCCTTGACGATGAACTCGTGGGCCTCTTTGAACCGCTCCCAGTTGTAGGGCGGCGGTGAGTTGTGGGCCACGCTCTCGCGTCCGGTCCCCCGCACCCAACCTGAGACCAGGCGGCCGCGGGAGATCAAGTCGATCATTGCAAGCTGCTCGACCAGCCAGAGAGGGTCGTCCCAGATGGGGAGGATATTGCCCATGAGGACGATCTTGGCCTTCTTGGTGATGCGCGCCAAGATGGATGCTTCGACGTTCATCGCGCCGCCCATGCAGAACGGTGTGCTGTGGTGCTCGTTCAGCATCAGGCCATCGAATCCCATCTCCTCGGCGTAGATCTTTTCATCCAGATAGCGGTTGTACAGTTGAGCCCCCAGTTCCGGGCTGTATACCTCATTGCTGAGTGTCAGGTCTTTGATGGGCGCGCCCGTTGCGCCGAAGAATCCCGCCTCGGGGTCCTGGTAGGGCCGTTCAGTGAAGTAGCCGATAAACATAGAGCTCTTCCTTCGATTTTACTTGCGGTCTTACTCGAATCACGTTGATGTTTTGGATGGGGCCGCGGGACATGGGCAGCCATTCCAGACTGCCGGGAATTATAACATTCCTTTTCGGTTTTCCTAATAGCAAGCAATTGGCGATCGTAAACCCGTATGCACTCAGAGCGCGTTGGGCGGAATCCAAACCGGACAATAGAGGCGCCTCTGCTCCGGCGACGTCTTTGAAAATATGAAGGTCAGCCCCAGCAACCTGGGATGACCCTTCGGTCCAAGTCAACGAACAGATTGGTATCGACATCCCCTGCTAATGGCTATTTGACCCGGCCGGGTCTTGACCTCTATGACTCTGACTCTCCTCAACCGGAAAATAAATGGATACCCGCCCCGGTTTTAGCGCCGGAAGAAACGTTAGAAAATCGTGTGAATCGTGTAGGTGAATATACCAGTACAAATATCATCCCGATTGCGCAAGCACTAACCAACATCAATGCCGGAAAACCTTTTGGGGGTAACCGCTATTTATAGATTATAGAAATTTGACATTGATATTTGTTTCATACGTTGATTGACTCACACTCTGCATTTCGGAATTGTCGTTGACTCTGATACGGCATTCAGCTAGTATGCGGCAGTAACTGAGGCCGATACGAAAACGGCATATGGATTCACTGTACTTGAGCCTTGTTATTGCAGGCGTTTAATTAACAAAGGGTCTTGTCAGTATCTCGGTATCGTCACCATTTGACTTTCTATTACGAATTCGCACAGGGGATTATGAGGGTAAGCAGTAATGACTGGACGTATTAAGACATCTTCAAGCCGGTTACTACCTTTAATAGCCATATTCTTGCTAGCGCTTGTTATCTCATGTGGTTCGTCCACTGAGCCGGCTGCGCCACAAGCCGCGGCAACTAGCGCTCCGCAACCTATTGCCACAAGTGCACCCGCGGCTTCTGGTGGAGTGCCAACGGCAACACCGTTTGCATACGCTGCTCGCTCGGTGTTGCAAGAACTTGACGAGAAATATCCATGGCCACCGAAAGCTTGGCCATGGCCACCGCGCCGGGGCGGAGTAATCCAACTCACTATGAGCCCCATCCCCGATGTTGATCCAACCAGGGCACGGAACAACGAAAACCTGGCACAGTACGACGCCTTGCTCGAATGGGAATCGACTTGGTGGTTCCCAGAAGTCCACACCACACCCACTATTCGGCCTAATATCGCCGTGAGTTGGGAAGCGGTGGACTTGAAAACCTGGGATTTTAAGATCAACCAGGACGCAAGGTTCCATGACCGGCCTCCGATGAACGGCCGAGCGGTTACTGCCGAGGACGTCAAATATTCGTTTGACTTATTAAGGGTGGTCCCTCAATACACAGCGACCGCTTCTGTGGATAGCGTCGAGGTGATTGACCAGGAAACTGTGCGCTTCCATCTCAAGCAGGCCTTGGCGGGGTTCCCTACGTTGTATACCAACGGCTCCACTCCGCCAATAGTAGCTAAAGAGGCCCAAGAATCGCCCGGTGGTCTGGGGGAGAATCCAGGTGGTACCGGTGCGTTCACCCTGAAAGAATTTTCTGCTGGCGAAGGGATGCTGTTCGTCGCAAATCCGAACTATCACTTAGAAATAAAAGGGGAGCAACTTCCGTTCCTAGACGCGGTACGTTACATATTCACCCGCGATCCTGCCACACAGGTAGCCCTTTACCGGGCAGAACAGATTGATCTCATGCGGATAAGCGCTTATGACATTTTGGATCAGGTGCTTGAGTCCGTACCCGATACAACGTTATATAGAGTCCCTTCATTCGGATGGGGAGACCACGGCGTATTTCTTAATCTAGCCAAGCCGCCCTTCGATGATGTTAGGGTTCGCCGGGCTATGTCGATGGCTATCAACCGTGATGTGATTGCGAATGTGATTAATGCCGGGGACGCTACACCATACGGGCCTATGCCATGGGCGGTTGGTGGGTACACCGACATCACGGAGTATACCGTGGAGAACTTGGGTCCGTGGTACCAATACAATCCTGAAGGAGCGAAGGCCCTACTAGCCGAAGCTGGCTACCCAGATGGGTTCGAGGTAGAAATCGAGTGGGGTGAACTATCGGGATTCACATTCGGCGACACAGCTGTACTCCTGGAAAAGATGTGGGAAGACATTGGCCTAGATGCCACGATTAAGCAAAGCGAGTACGCCACTTGGTGGTCGAAATCCAAGTGTGGGGAGCCGATGAACGATACCCTTATCGGGCTGAGCCCGTATGGATCGGGACCGACAGCTTACGACTGGCTCTACCTCCCATATCATTCCGATTCCAGTGTTAACTGTCCTCATATTGAAGATGAAAAGATTGACGTTCTTCTGGACGAGTGGATCGGCGCTGATGCAGGTAGGCAAGTGGAGATTCAAAAGGAACTGTGGGACTACCTAACGGATCAAGTGTATAGGCTTACAACCATCGTTCCTCCGCACTATAGATTGACTCAGTCCTACCTTCATGCAGGCGATAATCCCTATTGTTGGTTCACCGGTTATTGCTCATATGAAGTGAAGTCGGCATGGTTGACTGATGGCGCTCCATCACGTTCTTTTGACAAATTTGCCGAATAAGTTAACCATCCAAACCCTAATCGATATCACCTTGGTGGACTCGGTAAAAACGTTGATTCTACCGACTGCAACAGTGAGGGTGATCCCCTGCAGTCTGAACGTCGTAACGTTGATTGATATTCTGTTTGGGCGTGTGTCAAGAGTCGTATTGGCCTCGCGAATAGCCTACCAAAGACTTCTATCTACATAGCCGGCGGTAACCTGTATGTCGCAATACATCTTACACAGGTTGCTCTTAGCTATCTTGGTTCTTTGGTTGGTACACCTATTGGTGTTCTCGATGGTCAGGATGTTTCCCGGCGACGTGGTTATGATGCGTTTGGGCCAAGATGCCACCATGACCAAGGAATCCTATGACGCCGCCCGGGAAGAACTGGGAATAGACAGGCCATTTTTAGTCCAATACGGATCGACAATGAAGGACTTGCTCCGGGGGGATCTAGGAGATTCCCTGCTGAGCGGAAGGTCGGTGGCCGCTGAACTTGGCGACCGCATTAGTCTCACTCTTCATTTAGCCCTGCTATCGCTGGTCATCGCGCTACTGTTGGCAATACCCATCGGGGTAATATCTGCCGTTTTCCAAGATACTGTTGCTGACTACGGCGGTAGGCTGTTTTCAGTATTAGGACTTTCTCTACCGGATTTCTGGAGCGGTGTAGTCGCTATCCTAATCCTCTCTTTGTTGTTCGGGTGGCTGCCGCCTAGGGGATTTGAGGGGATTTGGGTGGCCCCGATAAAAACCTTTCAGCAGTTATTGATTCCTGCTGCCATTATTGGCTTCCGGTTTTCTGCCGTCATCATGCGCATGACCCGATCTTCTATGCTCGAAGTACTTCGTGAGGACTATATCCGGACCGCTCGGTCTAAAGGGTTATCCGAACAAAAAATTATCGTCGGGCACGCGATGAAGAATTCGTTCATCCCAGTAGTCACCTTAATCGGCCAGCAGTTCTCCATCCTGTTGGGAGGCACCGTAATCATAGAAACCATTTTCCTTCTGCCCGGTGTAGGAAACATGACATTAGATGCGGTGTTATTCCGAGACTACACGTTAGTTCAAGGTGCGGTTATATTCTTCGGCGGAATTATGGTTCTAATGAATCTTCTTGTCGACATATCCTACGCCTGGTTCGACCCGCGGATTCGATATGGGTAAAGATACAGGGCCGTTGGAATTAAGCTCCAGGCCCAAGAATCCGTTAGAGGCGATATCAGACGGTCTTGGGCGCCAGTCTCGTTCCCTAAGGAGGTTCGTTGTCTCCAAGCCTGTCGGAGGGGTTGGAGGACTGATCGTTCTAATTGTAGTGGTTGGTGCAATTTTTGCTCCACTTGTAGCGCCGTTTGACCCCTATGAATTCAACCTGGATGAAAACGGGATGCCGGTACGCCTAGAAGGCCCCGGTAAAGACTATCTACTAGGAACCGATGCTATCGGACGAGATGTGCTTAGCCGCATCATATATGGCGCTCGAGTGTCGTTGATCGTGGGCTTGGGAGCAGTGGCGCTCGGTGTCACTCTTGGCACCATTATCGGGTTAATATCAGGTTATTTCGTCGGGAAGATCGACCAGGTGCTGCAGCGGGTGGTCGATACATTGATGGCGATTCCAGCGATTGTGTTGGCCTTAGCAGTGATGACCATGCTACAGCCAGGAATATTCAACATAATATTGGTAATCGCCATTGTTATCGCACCTGGTTCGGCCAGAGTAGTACGGTCTACGGTCTTGGCGATCAAACAAAATGTTTACATCGAAGCAGCACGTTCGGTCGGAGCCACCGATACCCGGATTGTGTTTCGCCATATACTGCCAAATGTGTTTGCTCCAATTATTATCATCGCGTCAATCTGGGTCGGTAACGCTATTGTTATCGAGGCTGCGCTCAGCTATCTTGGTCTTGGTACCCCACCTCCTACTCCAAGTTGGGGCGGGATGCTGGCCCTGGAAGGACGACGTTACCTAGAAAACGCCCCATGGCTAGCTATCGCACCAGGCGTGGCCATCAGCATCGCGGTTTTAGCGGTCAATATGTTTGGTGATGCCTTGCGTGACGTGTTAGATCCTCGCCTCAGGAATCGATAGGTTCTCCTTCTCCTCGTTCCTCAACTTACCCATAGCCGAAACCTCTTGGCTCCAGCGACAGGTAATCTCTTTTACTGACCCTAATGGACGGTAGTTCGGTTTAAATTCCTTCTTGATCCAAAGGATATTTGTTTTGGGGAAGGACAATCGGAACCGATAATCGGGTCAGTCTCGCATTTCTCGTGGATCTCACTGACTGAACACTCACGGTTACGATACCAGATCTGTCGAACCCTGCCTTTTAGTTCCGGACAGATTTCCGGTCCGCTACAAACCATGACCATTGCTCAAATCCGTATAACTGATGTTAACAACCTTAGACTCATTCGCATGCACGAAATTTTACATGAGGGGGTGGACCGCTGGTAACTTCGTATCCCTACCGTCCAAGTACCCCACTCCCGGTGGATTCCCGATGTGGGACATTGATCGTACCTCCACATCTGTCGGTGTAATGCTGAGTGCAACTCCAAAAGTATGTTTTTCCAAGCATGCGCTTGGGTTCAGCTCTCAGCTATCTGTGCCTCTCAACTGGAACTCGGGTGACCGACGCATTATGAGTCCCACCACACATGCGGACAGTACTGTCGCAACCAGATACAACAATCCCACCGCCGGATAACCGCCCAGGGACAGCATAAGCCCTCCGGCCGAGGCGCCCACAACACCACCGAATTGATTGCTCGTGGCGAACATTCCGCCTGCGGTACCTCGAGATTGGCCCGCCAAGTGCATTATCAATGTCATCAGGACCGGCATTGAAACCGACACCAACACCGATGCGACGAAGGCCATCGCGACGACTAACCAGGCGGAAGCGTCCAAAGCAAAAAGGAGTCCGACCACCACTCCACCTGCCAAGCTGATGGCGGCCAACCACTCCAAACTGCGAGCCCGGCCAGCAAGGAACCCTCCGGCGAAGCTGCCGATCACCGCTCCCACGCCCAACAAGGCAAGTCCTGGAGNTGTATTTGCCTCGTCCCAACCGTAGCTCTCGATCATATAGGCGGCAAAGTAGGTCATTAGCCCGAGAAGCGCCGCCTGCTGAGCGGCATTAGCGATGAGCACGTACCACGGCGCTGACTGACGGCCGATGACCTTGAAACGGTTGAAGAGATCTATCCTCTGGCCCAGACGCCGTTGGCCCGAAGGTAGCCGCAGCCAGAGCGGCACCCAAAGTGCCAGCGACAGACCACCGGTGACGTAAAAGGGTAATCTCCAGCCACCCAAATAGCCAAGTAAGGCGATCGCCGGCACTCCGACCGCGACCCCAATCCAACTCGAGGCGGTTATGAAGCCGACTGCTTTCCCTACCTTATCAACCGGTAGGCTGTCGGCCAACGCCGCCATGATGGTCGGGGGAATCATGGCGGATCCTACGCCGGTGATGAGCCGTGTGGCCATTAGGGAACTGTAGTTCCACGCTACTCCGGACCCCAAAACCCCCAGGGCCATTAGCAAAACCCCAATCAGAAGCACCGGCCGTCTGCCGTACGTATCTGAAATAGGCCCAACCAACGGCGCAGTTATTCCCCAGGTTATGAAGGTGGCCGCGGCGAGCTGTCCCGCCACAGCTATAGAAGTGCCGAAATCGTCTGCCAACGCCACCAGGAGTGGCCCAAGCATCAGCATTGCCGCCCTGACCATAAACACGGCGGCAGCAAATGAGAGGAGCGTCGACGACGAGACTCCACGTTGTTGGACTACGGTCAAAACTACTCCGCGGCGAATCTGAGGGTCCAGGCTTCCCTCCCCGCTCATGGCCGAATCGACTGCAACGCCATTCAGGGGCCTTGGTTTTTCTGCTGTAACCCGTGGCTTTGCATTGGGGGCAACTCAAGTGTAATCAATTATATTGTTGCCAACTAAAACTGGGTCACCAGGTGATGCACCGGTGGCCATTTATGGAAGCGATATTGGATGCGAATCAACAAGTACACCCCGGAGGGTTGACTTAATCACATGGGAAATATTGCAGGTATTTTATTTGGCCTAATTGGCTTGGCAATACCAATCTTAATAATTGGGGCAATCGTATATTTCATATTAAGAATCAAATCAGGGATATCACTNTCAATTTCGTACAAGGACGCTCTCCGAGTGTATTTNTATATCGTAATTTTNGTTAGCGTTGGGCTTACAGGGNTAGGCGGTGTGTCAACACTAATCAATGTTGGATTAGGAGAGATGGTCGGTCGAGAATTTAGCTATGGAGAGGTGTACCAAGACCATCGAGAGTTACAAGACCTCAAGAACAACGAAGATTCATCATCCTATGTCGTACGAGATAACCGATCTCTATCTGAGAAAATCGACCTGGAAATGAAAGGAAATTTAATAAACGGAATTAGCTTAGCAGTGATTGGGTCGTTCCTGATGCTCGTACATTTCTTAGGTCGAAGGTTGGTCGAAACTGTAGATGAGCATTCAGACCTGCTAAGAAGGTCATATCTGATTGCTGGCCTTGCGATTTTCGCTGTGATTACTATTGTGTCCTTAATAGCAGGAATACCTGAAACTCTTAGATATGCTCTATTAGAGGTTGAACCAGGTCAAGAATCTCCAGGCGAGGCCCTGTCCATTGCGATAGTCGGATTACCGATATGGGTTTCTTATCTCGTGGCCACATTGAGAAATATCAGAAGCCAGTAAATTTCCCTAGGGTGACCCTTTCTTTGGAGGCCTTTAAGGCTAGGCAGCAGGTGGCCGCGGGGTTCATCTAACTGCAGCCACATCAAATGACCTAAACATATAGTTCATGTCAGGATGTCGCAAATTCCGATAGGGTTAGAGTAGTTCTGATTCACGATGGCCAGCAGGGCACGCACGAAAGTTGCTAGTGGAATAGTCAAAATAACCCATATTTGGGAGCTTCTAGGGTCAAATGGAATGGATTCCGGCCCATATTCTCTTAGCTCTTTATATGGTCAACTACACACCCTTACCACAATCCTTCTAGCGCCTACTATCGTGGCCGTTCATAGGGGGCATTTTTCAGGGTTGTCAGGTCCATCGGAGGCAGTTCCACCTCTAAGAATTGTCGCACTCCGTTAGCCAGTTCATCATAGCTGGGGAACCACGCTCGAAGTTGGGCCTGCCACGCGTTTAAACCCCCACTCGCATGAAGTTCGAATACGGATTCTCTAGCGTCGAGTTCGGAGGCCACATGATCCCATCCCAAATGCAAAATCGCGGCACGTTGGAGGGCAGTGTAGCCGCCACCTCCATAAGCGTCCTCTAACTCTGTTGCCATTATAGGATCCGCGAAATCCGTATCAGCAGGCGCAACTATTAAGGACGAACCAGGCAAACCCCGTAGTATCTCTGACATGCGTTGACGAGATTTAAAGGCGTTGATGGCGGCTGCTGCGAGGTGCAATTGGTTCGGCACAGCGAATCCGCCTACCGTCATTTCAGGATCCAACTCCGCAGCCCTTATACAGGTCCTGCTGGTCTGCACATCAACGGCCAGGTCGACCAATTGCTTTATAGTGACGGGATTCTCTTTTAGACCCATGACCTCCGTTAGCGCAAGTGCTATCCCAAGAGTAAATTCGGCCTTGGCTAACCAACCACAGTTGTGATGCCAGAGCAGCCACGACACCAGCGAATGGCGGCTGGTCCGTTCAAGACGTTCCCCAGTGAATACCCGTTCCCGTGGGATGAACACCTCTTTCATCCAGAGTGATGCGTCAAGTTCATCGAAACGGCTGCTAAGTGGCGAAAGAAACGGATT
>JGI24819J35694_1000286_pt1 | contig 11459 bp, 9 predicted proteins | sample METZYME_3_800m_FD_35694 | JGI IMG/M metagenome (IMG submission 35694) | reverse complement strand
GTCGACCAGGTGGTTCCGGTGGACGTCTACGCGCCCGGCTGCCCGCCTGGCCCCGAGACCCTGATGCACGCCATCCTCACCCTGCACGACAGCATCCAGAGCGGTGAGCTGACCCGCCGACGCGATACCAACGGTGGGGGAGCGGCAATCCAGGTCGAGGCACAGCCGGCGACCGACCAGCCGGTGGAGTTGGCCCCCAGGTGAGCGACCCGACCCCGGACGGAACGGATACGGCGCCGACGGCGAAGGATGCCCCAGTTGTCCCGACGGCCTGGGGTGTTCCGGTAGTCGAATCCGGCGGCCAGACCGTCCTGCACCCTCCGGTCGACCGGTGGCTGGAGACGGTGAAGGCCTGCCGGGACGACGGTTTCTGCATGGCCATTGACCTGGTCGCCGTGGACTACTCAGCCCACCCGGGGCGCACCGACCTCCCACCCGGCGTCGAACCTGAACGGTTCGAGGTGGTGGCCAGCCTGATTTCCCACGCCTCGGGGCGCCGGGTCCGACTCCGCACCCAGGTGCCGGAGCACGACCCGGTGGTGCCATCGCTCTTCGACCTATTCCCCGGCACCGAGGCCATGGAACGCGAGGCCTGGGACCTAGTGGGGGTGGCCTTCGACGGCCACCCCGATCCGACCCGCATCCTTCTACCGGAAGACTGGGAGGGCCATCCGCTACGACGCGACGTCGCCATGGGCAGGATCCCAGTCCAGTTCCGCGACGCTCCGGCAGTCCGGTGAGCGGTATGGCCGACGAACTGGTAGACGCCGACGGCGGACCGGACTCCGGCACCGGGACCGACCTGGGGTCGGCCGAACGCGTTCGCCGCCGCGACGAAACCAGTGCCGTGCTCCGGCTGAGCGAGGCCGAGGCGGCCGTCCTAGCCGGCGGCCCGGACGACCCGCCAGCCGGAGATGCCTCCGACCAGCGGATGATCCTGAACATGGGTCCCTCCCACCCGTCCACCCACGGGGTGCTGCGCCTCATACTGGAGATGGAGGGGGAGACCGTGCTGCGGTCCAAGCCGGTCATCGGCTACCTCCACACCGGAATGGAGAAGACAGCCGAGGACCTGACCTACCTCCAGGGACCGACCAACGTCACCCGCATGGACTACGCAGCGCCTCTGTTCTCCGAGCTGGCGTTCTCTCTGGCTGTCGAGAACCTGCTTGACCTGGAGATTCCACTCCGGGCCACTTGGATCCGGATGCTCATGTGCGAGCTAAACCGGGTCTCCTCCCACCTGTTGTTCCAGGCCACCAATGGCATGGACCTAGGCGCCGTGTCGATGATGATCTACGGCTGGCGAGAGCGTGAAGAGGTGCTGCGCTTCTTCGAAAAGGTCACCGGCCTCCGGATGAACCACAACTACATCCGTCCTGGCGGGGTNGCTGCTGACCTCCCGGAGGGCTGGCAGGCCGACGTGCGGCGCCTGCTGGACCTGATCCCACCACGACTCGACGAGTACGACACTCTGCTGACCGGCCAACCCATTTTCCGGGAGCGCCTTCAGGGGGTGGGAGTGATGAACCCGGCCGAGGCACTGGCCCTTTCGGCCACTGGTCCCATCCTCCGCTCCACGGGATACGCCTGGGACCTGCGCCGCGACGAGCCGTACCTGGCCTACGACGAGGTCGAGTTTGACGTCATCGTGGGTACTCACGGCGACGCCTTTGACCGGTACGCCATTCGCCTGAACGAGATTCGGGAGTCGCTCCGCATTGTCGAGCAGATTCTGGATCTCATGCCTGGGGGCGACTTCCGGGCNCAGGACAAGAAGGTCACCCCGCCGCCCCGGTCCCGCATCGACGAGTCGATGGAGGCCCTGATCCACCACTTCAAAATTTTCACCGAGGGCTTCCACGTTCCCGAGGGCGAAACCTACGCCGCCGTGGAATCCCCCCGTGGCGAAGTGGGCTGCTACCTGGTGTCGGACGGTGGACCGAAGCCGTACCGGATGCATATCCGGGGTCCGAGCTTCGTCAACCTCCAGACACTGCCCCACCTCATGGAGGGGGGCCTGATCGCTGACGGCGTGGCTGTGATCTCGTCGGTCGACCCCATCATGGGTGAGGTGGACCGGTGAGTTACTTTGATCCGGCGAACGAGCGGACGGCTCGCGAAGTCATCGACCGTTACCCGCGTCCCCGGTCGGCGGTCATCCCGCTGCTCCACCTGGCCCAGGAGCAGGAGGGGTGGGTCACCCCGGCGGCCATGGCCGAGATCGCCGAGATGACCGGAACCACGGCAGCCGAGGTCCTGGGGACCGGCAGCTTCTACGAAATGTTCAAGTTCCATCCCGTAGGCAGGTATCTGGTCGGCGTCTGCACCAACGTGTCGTGTCAACTTCTGGGGGGCGAGGAACTGCTCCACCACGCGGAGGGGTCCCTCGGGGTTAAGGCCGGNGGAACCAGCGACGACGGCCTGTTCACCGTGGAGGATGTGGAGTGCGTGGCTGCCTGCTCTGAGGCGCCGTGCTTCACTGTGAACCACCGCTACTTCCACCGGGCCGATATCGACACCTTGGACGAGGTGGTAGCCGACCTCCGGGCGGGTCGCAGCCCGCTTCCCCGCGGCGCAGCGGGGGACGACGGCGACTTGCCGGTCCACGGGACTCTGGCCCGGGTTCGCCAGCACATCCCGGACGACCGGCGGGCCGGCATCGTGCCTCCCGAGCAGGTTGACGGAGCCCCGGCCTGGCTCCTCGCTGACGAGGTCGAGTGATCATGCCCTCTACCTACGTCCCCCACGCCGCGGGATACGTCGACAACGACGGGCCGAAGATCGTCACCTCGCGGTTCGGTCACGAGGACTCCTTCACCCTGGAGCGGTCGCTGGCCACCGGCGGCTACGAGGGCCTCCGGGCTGCCCTAGGCATGCGCCCGGCCGACGTCCACGCCGAGGTCCGCGACGCCACCCTGCTAGGACGAGGCGGCGCCGGGTTCCCGGCAGGTGTCAAGTGGGGCTTTTGTCCTGAGGGCGTGTGGCCCCGCTACCTGGTGGTCAATGGTGATGAGAGCGAGCCCGGTACCTACAAGGACCGGCTACTCATGGAGCGCGACCCCCACCAGCTCATCGAGGGGTGTCTCATCGCTTGCTACGCGCTCGGGTTGTCCCAGTGCTTCCTGTATGTGCGAGGCGAGATGGCCCTGGCCCAGGAGAGAATTGCCACCGCGTTGAACGAGGCGTATGCCGCGGGCTACGTGGGCCGCAGCGTGCTGGGCAGTGCCTTCTCGGTCGATATCACCCTCCACTGGGGGGCCGGCGCCTACATCGTGGGCGAGGAGACGGCGCTTATCGAGAGCCTGGAGGGCAACCGGGGGATGCCCCGCATCAAGCCCCCGTATTTCCCGGCGGCCATTGGCCTCTACGGGAAACCGACCATCGTGAACAACGTGGAGACCCTGGCCAACGTGCCGTGGATTCTCCGCCACGGGGCCGGCGCCTACCGGAAGTACGGGTCCGAGGCTTCGCCCGGCACCCGCCTATTCACCGTGTCAGGGCACGTGGAACGGCCCGGTGTGTACGAGGTCGAGCACGGCATCACCACATTCCGCGACCTCATCTACGGCGAGGACTACTGCCGGGGCATCCGAGACGGCAAGCAGCTCAAGATGTTCATCCCGGGAGGCGGGTCGGCCCCCTGGTTCTTCGAGGAGCACCTAGACCTACCCCTGGAGGCCCGCGACGTAGGCCAGGCCGGGTCCATGCTCGGGTCAGGGGCCATCATCGTGATGGACGAGACCACCGACGCCGTGCGGGCCTGCCACCGGATGGTCCGGTTCTTCGCCCGGGAGTCGTGCGGCAAGTGCTCACCGTGCCGCGAGGGCACGGGATGGGCGGAGAAAGTCCTCCTCCGCATCCTGGACGGCCACGGTCGCCCTGCCGACATCGATCTCCTGTTGGACCTGGGTGACAACATCAGCCCCGGCCCGTATCCGGTGGCCTCGTTCGCCGCCGAGAACCTCGAAGCGGTTCCGTTCCCGCCCCTCCAGACCACCATCTGTCCGCTGGGGCCGTCGGCGGTGGCCCCCATCGTGTCCACCATCCGGCGGTTTCGCCACGAGTTTGAGGCCCGCATCACACGGAGCGACGCCATCCCGGTGGTCGCCGCCGATCCGGAGGCGGGGTCGTGAGCCCGACTGGAGACGCTTCCGGCGTGGAGATCACCGTCGATGGCCGGACGGTGGTGGCCGAACCGGGAGAGCTGCTCATCGACGCCTGCGAGCGGGCCGGGACCTACATCCCGCGCTTCTGCCACCACAGCCGGCTGAGGCCCGTCGGGATGTGCCGCATGTGCCTGGTCGAGGTGGACACCGGGCGGGGTCCGGCGCTACAACCCTCCTGCGTCGTTGGGTGTACCCCAGGCATGACGGTGGAAACCGGTTCCGACCGAACCCGCAAGGCCCAGGATGGGGTGCTGGAGTTCCTCCTCGTCAACCACCCGCTGGACTGCCCGGTCTGCGACAAAGGTGGGGAGTGCCCGCTCCAGGACCAAACCATGGCCTTCGGCCCCGGAGAGAGCCGCTTCGTCGAGGAGAAGCGCCACTTCGAGAAGCCCATACCCGTCAACGAAAACGTCTACCTGGACCGCGAGCGCTGCATCCTCTGTGACCGGTGCACCCGGTTCGCCGGCGAGGTGGCCGGCGACCAGCTCATCCACTTCATGGACCGGGGCGGCCAGACCCAGATCAACACCTTCCCCGAGCAGCCCTTCTCCTCCTACTTCAGCGGCAACACGGTGCAGATCTGTCCGGTCGGTGCCCTGACCGCGGCCCCGTACCGGTTCAAGGCCCGACCGTGGGACCTCGAGGAGGTCGAGTCCACCAGCACTCTGGACAGCGTGGGCAGCCGGATCGCTGTGCAGTCGTCACGCGACCGCGTGCTGCGGTTCCAGGGGGTGGACGCCGACGCCGTGAACTGGGGCTGGCTGTCGGACAAGGAACGGTTCGTATTCGAGGCCTATGACCACGAGGACCGCCTGGTCGGCCCGCTCCTCCGGGGCGACGCCCTCGGGAACCGGACGCTGGACGGCGACCAGCTGGTGGCCGCGCCATGGGGCGAGGCGCTCACCGTGGTCGTCGAGGCGCTGCGGGCGGCCCCCGCCGACCGGATCGCCGTGGTGGGTGGAGCCCGAATGACCAACGAGTCGCAGTACGCCTGGGCCAAGCTGGCCAAGGGCGTCCTGGGGACCGATCATGTGGACGCCCAGCTGGGCGACGGCCTGCCAGCCGAGGTGGTGCTCGGCCTTCCCCGGGCCACCATCGACCGGGCCTGCACCCCCGGCGGAACCATCGTGCTGCTCGGCCCGGACCCCAAGGAGGAGTTGGGGGCGCTGTACCTGCGGCTCCGTCACGCTGTGGTCCACGACGGGGCCACCCTCATTGAACTCACGCCCCGCCGGACCGGGCTGAGCGACCACGCCGCGCACTCCCTCCGAGTCCTGCCTGGGGAGGCGCCCGCCGTCGTCCGGAGTCTGTTCGGCGAGGGCTCGCCGGCTGGCGTGGTCGGCCTGTCAACCGACGAACTGCGCGACGCCGGGGCCACCCTGGCTGCCGCCCAGGGCCCGGTGACCGTGCTGCTTGGCCGTCCCTCACTGGCCGAGGCCGCCGGCCCGGTGGTCGACGCCGCCTTCGGCCTGCACGACAACCTGCCGGACTCGGCCTTCCTTTCGCTGCTGCGTCGGGGCAATGTGCACGGTGCCCTGGACATGGGCCTGGCCCCCGGGATGTTGCCCGGGCGTGCCACCATCGCCGAGGCCCACCGCTTCGTCGACCACTGGGACCAGGTGCCCACCGAGCGCGGTCGTGACACCCTGGCCACGCTGAACGCCGCGGCCGCTGGCCAGGTCGACGTACTGGTTCTACTGGGGGCTGACCTGCTAGCCGACGTGCCGGACCGGGACCTGGCCCGCCGGGCTCTGGACGGGGCGGGCACGGTGGTCGCTGTCGACCTCTTCACCACCCCCACGGNNGCCCGGGCCGACGTGGTGCTGCCGGCGGCCGCCCCCACCGAGGTGGACGGCAGCTTCACCAACCTGGAGGGTCGAGTCAGCGTGGTATCGCGCAAGGTCACTCCACCCGGCACGTCGCGCCCCGACTGGATGGTGGCCGCCGAGCTAGCCGACCGGCTGGGTACCGACCTGGGCTTCGCGTCGACGGACGACGTGTGGACCGAGCTGGCCGCCGTGTCGGTCATCCACGCTGGCCTCTCGCCCGAGGCCCTAGTCGCCCACACCCGGGAGGGCCTGCTGATCGCCGGCGGGTCAGAGCTGGAACGCCCTGCCCCAACAGACGTAGCGGGACGCGACGCCTACGGGCTGCGTCTGGTGGCCAGCCGCTCGATGTATGACACCGGCGTGCTGGTTGGCCACAGCCCGTCGCTGGCCGGCCTGGCACCGGGGACCCGAGCGGCGTTGGAGCCCACGGACCTCGCCCGGTACGGCGTGGCCGAAGGGGAGGTCGTCGACCTGATCGGTCCGAAGGGAACCGTTCAGGTGGCAGTCACCGCCGACGACGGCGTGGCCAAGGGCACCGTCCACCTCTACGTGAACCAGCCCAACGTCGACGTCTGCGAGATAGTCGACGCCGCCCTGCCAGTCACCGAGGTCCGGGTGGGACGTCGATGAGCTACGCCACCCTCTTGGGACCGCTGGTGCTAGCCGCTGACCCGCTCCTCAACCAGGGCCTGGGCCTCGGCATCGTGGGCATCGTCCTGCTCAAAGTGGTCGTGGCCTTCGTCCTGCTGCTGGTGTCGGTAATGCTGATGATCTGGTTCGAGCGCAAGCTCGTGGCCGACATGCACAACCGAATCGGCCCGTCGGTGGCCGGACCGTTCGGCATACTCCAAACGCTGGCCGACGGCATCAAGCTCTTCTTCAAAGAGGACCTGGTCCCCGACCGTGCCGACCGGATCGTGTTCAAACTGGCTCCCTACCTCTCACTGATCCCGGCCTTCCTGGTGTTCGCCATCATCCCTATCGGGGGTGACTTCTCCGGTGACGGCACCGTCACCTGGTTCGGGGAGCGGACGTACCTCCAGGTGGCCGACCCGCCGGTCGGCGTACTTTTCTTCCTGGCCCTCTCGTCGATCGCCGTCTACGGCGTGATGCTGGCCGGTTGGTCCTCAGGCTCCAAGTACCCATTGCTGGGCTCGGTACGGGCCTCGGCCCAGATGATCAGCTACGAGGCGGCCCTCGGGCTGGCCATTGCCTCCGTCTTCCTGACGTCAGGATCGCTATCCACCCACGACATCGTGGCCGGGCAGGTGGCAGGCCACTGGAACGTCCTGGCCACCGGCGTGGTGCCTTTCCTGGTGTTCCTAGTGGCCGGAACGGCCGAGCTGAACCGGCCCCCGTTCGACCTGGTAGAGGCCGAACAGGAGCTAGTCGGCGGGTTCCACACTGAGTACAGCTCGCTGCGCTTTGCCCTGTTCTTCTTGGCCGAGTTCATGAACGTGATCACCATGTCGGCCATCGCAGTCACCCTGTTCCTCGGGGGGCCGGCAGGTCCGATCCTGACCGACACCCTGGGATGGGTGTGGCCGATCCTGTGGTTCGGCCTCAAGGTCTTTGCCTTCCTGTTCGGCTTCGTGTGGCTGCGGGCCACCCTGCCTCGCTTCCGGTACGACCAACTGATGGACCTGGGGTGGAAGGTGCTCATCCCGGTGGCACTGGGCTGGTTCCTGCTTATCGCCACGCTGAACGTGGCCCGGGACCGCGGTTGGCCCATTCTGGTCGTGGTCCTGGCCGGGGTGGCCGTAATGGTGGTCGGGGCGGCGATGTTGTCAGGGGCGGTCGACAAGGCCCAGGCCGATCGCCTGGCCGGGGCCGAAGACGAGGGGGTGGACGCCTGATGGGCTACTTCCGCGGCTTCGCCGTCACCTTCCGAAAGATGTTCGAGAAGCGGGTCACCACCCCGTACCCGAAGCGGAAGAGGGACAAGCCGGCCCGCTTCCACGGTCGCCACGTGCTGAACCGGTACGAGGACGGCATGGAGAAGTGCATCGGGTGCGAGCTGTGCGCCGGGGTGTGTCCCGCCCAATGCATCTACGTCCGGGGTGCCGACAACCCCGAGGACGCCCCGGTCTCGCCTGGTGAACGGTACGGCTTCGTTTACGAGATCAACTACCTGCGTTGTATCCACTGCGACCTGTGTGTAGAGGCCTGCCCGACCGAGGCCATCACCGAAACCAATCTCTTCGAGTTCTCGTTCACCACCCGGGCCGACGCCGTCTACACCAGGGACGAGTTACTGGTGGATGCCGAGACCGGGCAGCCGAACCACCTTCCCTGGGAGGACTGGCGGCCCGGCGATGACGAGCACACTTCGGGTTGGATGCGGGCCACCGCTCCGAGCGGCGACGCCACCTACCAGGGCCGGGTGGCCTGGTCGGGAGAACTCGGCTACGGCGTCCGGGCCGCCGAGCCAACTGAGCCCGCCGAGCCTTCAGTAGACGGGGGAGGGTCCTGATGGACGCCACCGTCTTCCTGATCAGCGCAGCCATCATCCTGACCGGCGCCGGGGGGGTGCTGGTAGCACGCAACCCGGTCCACGCCGCCCTGTTCCTGGTCCAGACCCTCTTCGGAGTGGCCGTTCTGTTCGTGCTGCAGGACGCCACCTTCCTAGCCGCCGTGCAGGTCATCGTCTACGCCGGAGCAGTGGTCATTCTGTTCCTGTTTGTGATCATGCTGTTGGGCGTCGACCGGGCCGAGGACCTGGGCGTGGAACCTATTGTCGGCCAGCGACCGATCGCCGCGCTGATCGGGGCTTCCCTGCTGGGGCTGCTGTTGACCGTGCTACTCGTCTCGGTGGACGGCCCGACCGGGGCTCGGGCCGCCGACGCCCCGTTGGGTGGTGCCGACGACAACACCCGACTACTCGGTGAGGCCCTGTTCACCGACCACGTGTTCGCCGTGGAACTTACGGCCCTTCTCCTGACGGTGGCCGTGGTGGGAGCGGTCGTGCTGGCCCGTCGGCTCCGCGGTCCACTCCAGCCCCTGCCGGTGGTAGCCGTGGCCTCGGTGGTCGACGACGGGTTGGTGGGTAACGACGGGACTGCAGGCGAAGACAGCTCGTTGCCCAGCGCCGCGGAGTCAGAGAACGGGATCCACGAGGCACCGGACGAGGAGGAGGGGGCCACCTAATGGTCGTCACCACCACCTGGTACCTGGCCTTGGCCGCCGTCCTCTTCTCAATGGGGGCCGTCGGTCTCCTCACCCGGCGCAACCCGCTGGTCATGTTCATGTGCGTGGAACTGATGCTCAACGCCGTGAACCTCACGTTCGTCAGCCTGGGCGCTGACCTGGGCGACCTAAGCGGACAGCTGGCCGTGTTCTTCGTGCTGGTCGTGGCGGCCGCCGAGGTGGTGGTCGGTCTGGCCATCATCGTGGCCATCACGCGCCGTCGACAGGGTGCCACGGCCGACGACCTCTCGGTGCTGGGGGGCTAGAGCCGTGTTGGACGCTGTGTGGCTAGTCCCAGCCCTCCCGCTGGCCGGGTTCCTGGTCCTGACCTTCGGGGGTCNTCGCCTACGCGAGCCCATTGCAGGCTGGTTGGCCACCGGGTCCATGGTCAGTTCCTTCGTCGCCACCCTGGGGGTGTTCCTGGCCCTGGTGGGCCGACCGTCCGGTGACCGCCGGTCGGTGACCACGCTGTTCGAGTGGGTGCCGGCCGGTGACCTCCAAGTCGATGCCGGGTTCCTGGTGGATCCGCTGTCGGTCACCATGTGCCTTTTCATCACCGGCGTGGGGGCACTCATCCACCTCTACTCGATTGGTTACATGCACGGCGACGACGGGTACCGCCGGTTCTTCGCCTACCTCAACCTATTCGCCTTCTCCATGCTGGTCCTGGTGCTAGGCGACAACCTGCTCCTCACTTTCCTGGGGTGGGAAGGGGTCGGTGCCTGCTCCTACCTGCTGATCTCGTTCTGGTTCACCGACGAGGCCAACGCCACAGCGGGCAAGAAGGCGTTCGTGACGAACCGGATCGGCGACTGGGGATTCATGGTCGCCATCTTCCTTACCTTCTACACGTTTGGGTCGATCGCCTACGTGGACGTCCTGGACACCACGGCGGCCGGCACGGTAGCTACCTCGACAGCGACGGTCATTGCCGTGATGCTCTTCGTGGGGGCCATCGGCAAGTCGGCCCAGTTCCCGCTCTACCTGTGGCTGCCCGACGCTATGGCCGGTCCGACACCCGTCTCAGCNCTGATCCACGCCGCCACCATGGTCACCTCGGGCATCTACCTGCTCACCCGGGTCAACCCGATCATCGCCGACGCCGCCGACTGGGTCCCCACCCTGATCGCCTGGACGGGGGCCGGGACNGCGCTGTTCGCGGCGACCATCGCCGTCGCCCAGCGCGACATCAAAAAGGTGCTGGCCTACTCCACCATCAGCCAGTTGGGCTACATGTTCCTAGCCGTGGGNTGTGGGGCATACGTGGCTGCCGTGTTCCACATGGTCACCCACGCCTTCTTCAAGGCCCTCCTCTTCCTGGGGTCTGGTTCGGTNATCCACGGGATGAACGGTGACCAGGACATGGCCCACTACGGCGGCCTGCGGCGCTTCATGCCGGTCACCGCGGGCACCTTCGTAGTCGGCTGGCTGGCCATCGCCGGCGTACCGCCGTTCGCCGGCTTCTGGTCCAAGGACGAGATCCTGGCCTTCGCCTGGAACGAGAGTCCGCTGCTGTGGGCGGTGGGCCTGGTCACTGCNGTGCTGACCGCCTTCTACATGACCCGTCAGGTGGTCCTGACCTTCTTCGGNCGAGGCCGATTTGCCGATCCCCGACCTGCTGAGGTGGAGGCCGCCTGGGAGGCCCGCCTAGCCGAGGCCGACGCCACCGTCGAAGCGGCCGAGCAGACGGTGGCCGCCGAGACCGACAACGGCCAGCCGGCCGAGGGCCTCGAGGCCGCCGAACAGGCCCTGGCCGCCGCCCGGGCCGAGCAGGCCACNCTACGGGCCGCCGCCGACGTACGCCCGGAGTCCACCGGTCTCGCCCTGGAGACGGCGCCCGACGTGGGCCCAGTGGCTGATGCGCTTCCCGACGAGGTGGCCGTCCGGGCCGAGCACCACCCGCACGAGTCGCCGCGTTCCATGACCTTCCCGCTAGTAGTCCTGGCTGCCCTCAGCATGGTCGGAGGGTTGGTNCAGCTGCCGTTCTCGTCCACCACCAAGCGCCTGGAGCACTGGCTGGAGCCGACCCTGTTCCACAACGAGGCCCACCTGTCGATCGGCGCTGGCACACTGTGGATACTGGCCGTAGTGGCGGTGCTGGGCGGGCTGGTCGGGATCGGCGTGGCCGTGGCCGCCTACGCGGCCCGGCGGGTCGACCACCGGTTGTTCGAACAACCGGTCCTGGCCAACGCCTGGCGCCTCGACCGAGCCGTGTCCCGCTTTATGGGCGGGCCAGGCCGGGCTGGCTTCGAGGCCGTGGCGAGGTTCGACGAGG
>JGI24819J35694_1000283_pt1 | contig 11490 bp, 6 predicted proteins | sample METZYME_3_800m_FD_35694 | JGI IMG/M metagenome (IMG submission 35694) | reverse complement strand
GCCGAGTCGGGCGTAACTGGCAGACAGGACCCGCCGGTGGAATCTGTTTAAATCCGGGATTGCCTGCAGGGTTTGTACTGCTTCATGGTAGCGAGCACTGTTGTACTGTGCGATGGCAAGTGCCCAGCGGTACCATGATGGTGGAAATGGATTGCGTTCGAATGCAAGGCCGATCTGTCGAATGCTGGCAACTGGGTCACCGGTGAATATCAAGGCCAGTCCCATACCCGCGAACGCATCCGCGTGGTTTGGATTCAGCTCCAGAGCCTGTTCGAGGTGCGACACTGCTTCGATGTGCTGTCCTCGCCATAGCCCGGTAATTCCGTACACGGCGTGCGCTAGACTGTCCGTGTAGTCGAGCTCAAGTGACTGTTGGGCATACTGTGTGGCTCTGGGCACACACGTGTCGGGTTCAGGAGACCATGACATCAGCAGGTCGGTGAGATGAGTGAGTGCCAGGCCGGACAGTGCCGGTGCAAACTGCGGGTCGATTCCGATCACTTTGTGAAACAGAGTGCGGGCCATTTCAGTGTCCCGTGGCTCTTGCATCCGGTAAACCAGTTGTCGCGCGCGTATCACGTCAGTGTAGTCAGCATCAGTACGTCTGGTATCGGCCCTACGGGCGGCGCTGTGTTCGAGATTGCTAACCAGAGTCGATGCTACTCGCTGGGTTATTTCATCCTGGATGGACAGTAGTTCTTGGTTGCCGCCGTCATAACTCTCCGACCACAGGTAGCCACCGGATACTGCATCGATCAACTGAACCGCCACCCGGAACCCCTTACCAGCGGTACGGATACTTCCATCTACGAGGTAACGGGTGCCCAACTGACGGCCGAGTGCCTATTGTGCCTACGCTATCCCGTTTCTGGGCCAGTGAGGTATGTTGGGCAATTACAAAAAGCTGCCGAAACCGCGACAACGCACTGATAAGATCAACGGTAAGCCCCATACCCAGACCAGCCAGGTCCGAATTTCCTGTTTGGCTGGTAAAGGGTAATACAGCGATAGAGAGCCGAGGGTCATCAGGTTCGTGTGTCGATTTTCTGGGTTGGTCACTATCGCTGATGACCAGGTGGGCGCTGATTTTTGAGGCGATATTGCGTAATTGTTGTTCACCGACGGCCTGGAAACTGACAGACAGCGCGTTTCCGATCACAATGCGAGCAGAGTCGGAAATGCAGATGCCACCTGGTGGTGCGATTTCCTGCAAGCGGGCCGCAACGTTGACTCCATCGCCAAAGACTCTCTGGCCATCATCAATGATGTCGCCCAGGTTAATGCCGATACGAGCATGAATCTGGCGGTCAGCTGGCAGAGCCCCATTTTTTGTAGTCAGTCGTTCCTGAATGTTGACAGCGGCCATGACCGAATCGGCAGCAACTGGAAATACCGCCAGCAGATTGTCACCAGACCTATCTACGGTTCGCCCACCACGGTTCTCAATAACGGTATCCATATCACGAAGATAGTTCTGCAATGTCCGATAGGTGGCGTCTTCGTTGTCATGCGTCAAGCGACTGAACTCGACTACGTCGAGGTGGAGGATAGCTGCAAGCCGGCGTGGTAGCGCATCACCAACCATGGTGATAACCGAACTGCTTGTAATTGGTGATGATGTAACTCATGGATACGCCCCGTGGGTATGACAGCAGCTGGACTTGGTACGCTGCGGGCAACCTTGCCGGCCAATTCAAGACTAATGTTAGGTTGACAGAGCCTGCGTTGCACGCGCCCCGCCCAGTTGGTGAGAAACCAGTCGGGCGTAAAGGTGTCGGTTATTCAGCAAGTCCGCGTGTGTGCCAGTTTCAACAACTTGGCCGTCTTCGAGAACAACTATCATGTCCGCGTCCCGTATGGTCGAAAGACGGTGGGCAATAATGATGGTGGTTCTGTCCGCTTTTAACTGATCCAGCGCCTTGCGTACGCCCTGCTCACTGAGGGCATCAAGATGTGAAGTCGCCTCATCCAGGATCAGTACCGGTGCATCCTTCAGAAATGCACGGGCAATTGCAACGCGCTGCCGTTGTCCGCCGGACAGACTTGTGCCTCTCTCTCCCACTGGGGTATCCAACCCCTGCGGGAGTGACTTCACGAGTTCTGACAGTGCTGCCAGCTCGATCGCCTGTGCCAGTTCTGTTTCACTGGCAGCGGGTTTCGCGATGAGGATATTTTCTCTGAGTGAGTTGTTGAACAGGTAAGTGTCCTGGGCAACCAGAGCGATTCGGGAACGTAGATCGTCCAGCTGGTAATTCCGTAGGTCAGTGGTGCCAAGCGTAACGACGCCATCCGAAGGATCCCAGAACCGCATCAGCAGTTGTGCCAAAGTTGTCTTGCCGGCACCTGATGGTCCTACCAGGGCGACTGTTTTACCGGCCGGAATCGTGAAACTCACGTCAGCAAGTACTCGCCGTGGTCGGCCGGGATAACTAAAGTTAACCGAAGACAGTGTGATAGCCGCCGAATTTTCAGATTCCTGAGCACCGGGACCGTCTGTCACTGGCACCGGTTCGTTTTCCAGCGCATAAACCCGCCGCGTGGCACCCAGCGTGTCGGCGAGTTGTCGACCCACCTGTGCGATCTCGGAGATCGGCAGAAATGCCGCCATCGCAAGAATGGTAAGCAATGGTAGAAGGCCTGCGTTGACAGACTGAGTGCTGGCCAGGAATGCACCTGTTGTCACAACAGCCAGGCCCCCCAATCCGGTAAACACCTCTAGCAGGGTGTGCTGCAGGGTCAGCTGGCCAAAGAACGGCAGGCGCAGCGAAATGTGATGTTCGCCCAGCGCGTCAAACTGATCACCGCGACTGATTTCCTGCTGGTAAGAGACAATTTCACCCAGCCCCTGCACGCTGTCGATCGCATGTGCAGCCAACTCGCCGGCTGCTTCTCGTGAGCGGGAGCCCAGACGATCGACACTACCGCGCATTAGAAACGGACTCAGGCCGACAGCAAGTAAAAATGGAACCAATGCGGCAGCGATCCATGCGTTGGCCGTACCCAGGATAAACACAACCACGACAGGTCCGAGTACCGCGACGAAGGCCGGTGCGACTGTGTGCGCAAAAAAATACTCCACCAACTCGACATCCTGAGTAGCGAGACCCATCAGGTCACCTGTTCGCCGTCGTACCAGGTAAGCTGGGGCGAGCTGGTCCAGTTTGCGAAACACGCCGACACGCATTTCTGCCAACAATCTAAAAGCCATGTCGTGAGCTATCCACGATTCGAGCCAGTGCAGGACACCCGACAGGGGCGCCACAACAGCGAGACCGATCAGGTAATGGGTGTAAGGCGCGTGGTTCTTGAGCGCCAGGACGATCAGTGCACTCAGTGCGCCCACGCCGATGAACGCAACCACGCGCAGAACACCAAAGATAAAGGTTAAAGTCAGTCGGCCTTTCCAGGGCATGATGTGACCCATAAGGATATTGACAACCTGTCGCCAGTTGAGTCCTTCAGCTTTGATAATTCCCTCGGTTAGCTCATTACTTATTTCTTCTGTCAGATCCTGCTGCGGAGAGGGCGATAACTCGATTTCAGAAGACGCCTGCTCTTCAGACTGTCCCCAGTCTGCTTCATGCGCCTGTTCAGACATGAGCTCGGCGTAGATGCCATTGCTCGCCATCAATTGACTGTGGCTGCCGGATTCAGCAATCCTGCCCTGGTCCAGAACCAGGATTCGGTCGCAGTTAATGACACTGGAAAGTCGGTGGGCCAGGACAAGGGTGGTGCGGCCCTTCATCAACCCGTCCAAGGCCTGCTGGATGAAAGCCTCGTTTTCGGCNTCGACTGCAGACAGCGCTTCATCAAGAATCAAAATCGGTGAGTCTCGTAGGAGCGCNCGTGCGATCGCCACGCGTTGTCGCTGGCCGCCCGAGAGTTTGATGCCCTTTTCTCCAATCAGGCTGTCGTATGCCTGAGGTAGGCCTGATACGAACTCATGGATGTTCGCGCTTTTCGCGGCATCGGTGACCTCGGCATCGGTTGCCGCGGGTTTGCCCAGCCGGATGTTCTCACCGATGGTGCCATGAAACAGAAAAGTGTCCTGGTTTACCACCGATATTTGTTGCCTGAGCGCAGCGAGTGAAAGGTCTTTAATATCGTATCCGCCGAGCCTGACGGTTCCCTGGTCCGGATCATAAAAACGCAGTAGCAGCCGTACGATTGTNGATTTGCCGCATCCACTGGTCCCGACGATACCGACGCGCTCGCCGGGAACTATTGAAAGGTCGAGTTGATCGTGAACACTGTGTCGTTGTTCGGGGTAGCTGAAGNGCACCGATTCGAAAGATATCGTGGGNTGGGGGTCGAGGGGNTTAATGGCGTNNGTTTTTTCCACGATGGGCGNTTGCGCATCCAGAATTCGATAGATCCCCTGTGCGGCCGACAGNCCGACCATGCCCTGGTGGAGCACCGTNCGCAGNTCGCGCATCGGCCGAAAGATTTCAACGCCCATCATCAGAATAATCAGCAGTGCAGTAAGTTCCATCTGTTCCGACGCTACCCGGTGGGCCCCCAGACCCAGCGCGAACGCGGCACCCACGGCGATCGCCGTATCAGTGATGCCGCGGGCCAGCGAATTAGTGGCTAACACCCACATGGTGGTTCGAAAAACATCCCGTGCTTTGTCAGCCAGCAGGTCGGCCCGCGGGCGGCTCTGGCCAAAGGCCTTGAGAGTGGCCAGTCCCTGTACGGCATCCAGAAATTCCGATGCAAAAACAGCATAAGCATCCTGGCGTTCCTGGGATTTCTTGGTATCAAATTGATGCCACAGCGCCGGGGCGGCCAGCGCGATCAGCGCGGCGATGAACAGCGTCAGCGCTACGGGCAGGTCTAGGAAGGCGACGAAGGCAAAGATCAGTACTGGAGAGATCGCAGAAACCAGCAACTGGGGTAGATACTGTCCGAAATAGGTTTCAAGTTGTTCTACTCCGTCGACCAGCGACAGGACCAGTTCACCTGACCGCTGTCTTCCTGCATATCCAGGCCCCAGCGTGACGATCTGGTCATACAGTCGGCGACGCAGCATTTTCTGAACGATCGCCGCTGTCTGATGCGCGACCAGGGTACGCCAGTGCTCGAATACGCCTCTGAGTACCATGACACAAGCTGTTACGAATAAAGGGAAGACCATGGTGGTGGCGCTACGACCTTCGAAAACCAGTCCGATAAGCCAACCAAGCAGCGCAAGTCGCGCCACACCCAGAGTCGTTGCCAGGACGCCGATCAGGACCGCAAAAAATATTCGGCCTCTGACCCCGCGGGTAAAGCCCCAGAGGCGATAATCAAAATGCATAGTGTGCGGACTCGATGTCACTTAGATGGAGCGACCAGCCACTCAGGCATGAGGATTCACCTGAGGGCTGGTGTATCTGCCTGTCCGCTAAAGCTGGGAGAGACAGTCTCACAAAGCGCGCTATCTTAAGGCGCGTCAATCTATAGGGCAAAATATGTACCTCGGCTATCGTTCAATTGACACAACTTTTTCACAGGACTTTCGCGTGGTATAGCTGATATACCAACTATAGGTGTCTTTTTGGTTATGAAACACCCACAGTCTGTGTAGAATATGCGCCCTTTTGCCAGATAATGACTAGCCGACATGACTGAGTCCCGACAGGTCCTACTGATGGATACGACCCTGCGCGATGGCGAGCAGACGCAGGGGGTTTCTTTCTCTCCTGAAGAGAAGGTCAGTATCGCACGAGGGCTACTGCAGAGCCTAAAGGTGGATCGGATAGAGGTCGCGTCTGCAGGTGTGTCCCATGGTGAAAAACAGGCGGTGACCCAGATTCACGAATGGGCAGCTGACAATGACTGCCTCGAGCGGGTTGAAGTGCTTGGATTTACAGATCACCAGCGAAGCGTGGATTGGCTGGTCAGCGCTGGTGGCCGCGTGCTCAACCTGCTTACCAAGGGAAGCGAAAAACACTGCAGGGAGCAGCTCAGGAAGTCTCTTGATGAACACATCGCTGATATCGAGCGGACAATCGACTATGCCAAGACGCAGCAACTTCTGGTCAATGTCTATCTGGAAGATTGGTCGAACGGTTATCGGGACAGCCGTGATTATGTCTACAGAATGACCGAAGCACTCGCAGAATCCGAGGTAGTGCACGTGATGCTGCCTGATACGCTGGGTGTAATGAGTCCCCAAGAAGTATTCGAAAGCGTCGGCGATATGTGTAGCCGCTATCCTGGACTCGCATTCGATTTCCATCCCCACAACGATTATGGCCTAGCCACCGCCAATGCGATGATGGCTGTCCAGGCGGGTGCGCGCTCGATACACGTGACCGTAAATTGCCTCGGGGAGCGGGCCGGAAATGTGTCGCTAGCAGAAGTGGCGGTGGTCTTACGGGACAAACTCGGGATGAGCCTGCGGCTGGATGAATCCAAGATTCACGCACTCAGTCAGATGGTCGAGAACTTTTCAGGAAAACGGGTGGCGGCGAATACACCGGTCGTGGGCAACGATGTGTTTACTCAGACCAGCGGGATACACGCCGATGGCGACAATAAGGGTGGTCTCTACCAGACTGAGCTGAGCCCTGCTCGATTCGGACGAAAACACAGTTACGCCCTTGGCAAGATGAGCGGCCGGGCTTCTCTACTCAAGAACCTGGAGGACCTCGGTCTTGAACTCTCCCCGGAAAATCAACAGAAGGTGCTGGAGAGAATTGTCGAAATTGCAGACACCAAAGCGACCATTACCCCTGAGGATTTACCTTTTATCATCGCCGATATTCTGGAAAGCAGGGATTTTCAGCACATCGAGTTATTGAATTGTTCGATAACCAGTGGACTTGAAATCGAATCGATAGCCAGTATTCGGGTTCGGGTGGGCGATGAAATTCACAAGGCATCCGGGTCAGGCAATGGTGGATTCGATGCGTTTGCAACCGCCATGAAAAGCGTGTTGGATCCTATCGGGTTTTCTCCTCCNAAATTGGCAGATTTTGAAGTCCGCATACCCAAAGGGGGCAGTTCAAACGCCCTGACCGAATGNTTTATCACCTGGGATGACGGTCACGACAGCTTTAAGACACGCGGGGTACACGCCAATCAGGTCTTTGCTGGTATTAACGCAACCCTTCGAATGCTGAACCTAGTGATGCATCGGCAGACCGAAGGCAAGGAGCACTCGTCTCCACTGGCAAGACCCGAGTGAGTGCGTTACTCAGGCCCCGGTGTCAGTTGCCAACTGGTTGTTTCTCGAGTTCAGTTACCACTCGGTCACCAAACTCGGCAGTACTGATCTTTTTCTCGGATCTACCTCGCCGTGCCAAATCGGGCGTCGTATAGCCTGCAGCAAAGACGCTTTGCATAGCCCGCCAGAGATTACGCGCCTCACTATCCATGCCAAAGCTCATTTCTAGCATCATGGCGACAGAGCCAATCATGGAATAGGGGTTGGCAATACCCTGGCCGGCGATATCCGGTGCCGATCCATGGGAGGGTTCGTAGTAGGATTTTTCAGGACCCACACAGGCTGATGGCATCAGCCCCAGCGACCCGAGAATGCCGCCACCCTGATCGCTGAGAATATCGCCAAACATGTTTTCCATCACCATCACATCGAAACTGGCCGGGTCGAGACACAGGTAGGTGGCCGCCGCATCGACCAGAACGTGTTTCACCTCAATATCGGGATAGCTCGGACGGACTTCCTCGACGATCTCATTCCACAAGATGCTCGATTTGAGCACGTTGCTCTTGTGTATATTGTGGAGTACTTTCTTGCGTTTGCTGGCGAGCTGAAACGCCACTTCGAGGACTCGGCGGATCTGGTCTTCGTTGTATTCCAGCGTTTCGTGAACATAGCGTCTTCCCTGGTCATCGACTCCGCTCTTTTTGCTGCCAAAATAAAGTCCGCCGACCAGTTCACGGATAATGATCAAATCTATGCCATCACCAATCACTTCCGGCTTGAGTGGGGAAAAATGGGCCAGGCTGCGCGGTAGGTACACCGGTCGGAAATTGGCGTAAGTATCATAGCGTCGCCGCATGGGTAACAATGCGCCGCGTTCAGGTTGTTCGTCCACCGGGATTGATTTTGAGTCTTCGTGGTTTAGTCCGATGGTTCCTTTAAGGATGGCATCAGCCTGATCACAGATGGCTACTGATTCTTCCGGAAAAGATTTGCCGGTCTCAAAGTAGGCCGATGCACCAAACAAAGCCGGTTTCAGATCAAAAGTGACTGCATTTCGGGATTCAACGAGGCGCAGTATCTTGATCGCTTCGTCCATGATTTCAGGTCCGATACCGTCACCGGCCAGCAGTGCAATAGTGTAAGTAGACATGTGTGCCTCAGTCAGGTTGATGGTAGCAACACCGGAAATGGCGTACTAGCGTGCATTGTAACGTTGCAGCATGACCGGTTCACAATGATGGCCGGCGCAGTTCAGGTGAAAATCGCCGGCAAAGGCGTTCTAAAGACGATCCGAGAAAGCAACTTCCATTTCCCGACGGGCCCGAACGGCGGTGTCGTTGTCATCGAATTCTACGTCTGCCCAGCGCAGGGTTGAACCTGCAGCAACATTGCAACGCATCTTGATATCTGCTGCCAACCCAAGCGGCAGAGCACCCCGTTCGATTGAGTCTGCAGCGGGCATTTGTTGACCCCATACGCAATGCCCCCCCTCACCATCGAGAATTTGACCCGCAGTCAAAGCGTGTTTGGCTGTTGCGACTACGTCTGAATAGAAACCTTTGGGGCACCCTGTGGGTTCACCCCGGAGCACCACCGAGGCGACAGAGACGCCTAGTTCCATCCCGATCATGTGGGTGGGTCGATACAGGGCGGCGTAGCGTCCAGTCGAGTCCTGTAGCATGTGGTATTCACGAAAACACTGCTGCGCATAGTCTCCAGCACCATCGACCACCACGTAGGTGCCCATGGCCAGATGATGTGGTACCGGTTCACCACTGCGTGTGAGGGATGACACCACCTCGGTGGTGCCGCGACGAGTGAGCATGCCGCCATCTTCTGAAGGCTTGCAGACGTTTGCCAGATCGAATCGGGAACTGGGCGGGAAGCCCAGGCCGTTATCCTGCGGGGTCAGTCCGGTGGTGTTACAAACAGCGCTCATCTCGATGCCTGACTTACTGCCATCGAGAAACGAATTGAACATTTTCATATTAATGCTGGTGGGGTCGTCAATTTCCAGGTACTGCTGCAGTACCTCCCACACGCTATCAGGGGTGAGTTCATGGTAGGACGGGTGATAACGTGTACCTTTGCCCGCACAAACAACTTCAAAGCCGCAGGTCCGCGCCCAGTCGACATGTTCACAGATCAGCGCCGGTTGATCACCCCACGCTAGGCTGTAGACCACGCCCGCAGCTTGGGCTTCCTGAGCCAGCAGGGGACCGGCAACTACATCAGCTTCTACATTGACCATAATAATATGATGCCCTGCAGCGATCGCCCGCCGGCAGTGGTGAATGCCTGCTGTGGGAATTCCTGTTGCCTCAACGACAACATCGATCCCGTTGAGGTCGATTAGCCGGTCAGCATCCTCAGTGAGCCAGGTTGAGCCCTTTGCCATAGCGTCAGTTGGGTTACGGGCTGCGTATTGCTCGGCTGTCCAGCCAGCCGTCGCGAGCTGTTTCATTGCCCTTGCCGGATCGAGATCAGCAATACCAACAACATGAATTCCCGCNGTTTGGCGGGCCTGCGTGAGATACATGGTGGCGAATTTGCCGCACCCTATGAGAGCAACGCGGATCGGATGATCCGTGCGGACTCTCTCACTCAACAGCAACGACAGATTCATGGAATCNCCTCGGTCTCAAATTGTCAGTGACTGGGACATCAGTAAGGCTTGGGGCTCAGGCTGCTTTTTTACGATGGTCTCGTACTTGCTCCCAGGCACTTCGGATCTCTTGTGTTTTTTCTGTCGCAAGCTTGACCATCTCCTCGGGAACACCCTTGGCGACCAGCTTGTCGGGGTGATGTTGGTTCATCAGACGACGGTAGGATTTTTTGATATCGGCATCGGAATCGTCCTGTGACGCTCCCAGTATCTTATAGGCCTGATCTATTGATCGAGCGGGCTTACTACCGACGTGACCAGCGGTGCCGCTTATTAGATTGATCAGATTTTCAACTTCCGACTGATCAAAGCCCAGCACGTCCGCGGCATGAAGGAGAATCAGGTTTTCTTGGGGGTCGAGCCGACCATCAGCCATGGCCGCCTGAACCTGAATCTCAATAAACATCCTCAGCACAGTTGTGCGGCGCTGACATTCGTTGCGGAACTGATGGAGTACATCGTTCAGGGGAAAGTCGGTGTGCTTACCTTGATCGAACAGATCAATAGCAGCTTTTCGCTGTTGCTTGTCTAAACGCATCTGGTCCATCAGGCTTTTCGCCATCTGGATCTCTTGTTGGGAGACCTGGCCATCGGCCTTGGCGATATGCCCCATGACTGAAAAAGTGGCCGTGAAAAAGGCGAGCTGGATTCGTTCCTGGCCACCGGGCAGGGCGCGCATACCGCCGCCACGCCGGTTCGCATCAAACTGGTGTCCTAGAGTCGTGCCGAGTAGAGCGCCGAGCGGCCCACCCATCATGAAGCCCAGCGTTCCACCGATCAGTTTGCCCCACCATGCCATCGTAGTTTCTCCTGTTACCTTTTGTTCAAACAACAGTGTACTGAATAGGATTTGAAATGGAATTCCTCGGTAGTGTCTGTACTCACATTCAACGCAGCGTGACCAGTTCTTCAGCCGCAGTAGGATGGATCGCGACAGTGTTGTCAAAATCAGACTTTGTTGCGCCCATTTTCAGGGCCACCGCAAACCCCTGAATGATTTCGTCTGCAGCCTGTCCGATCATGTGGCAGCCAACCACTTTTTCTTTGGGGCCGACGACAATCAGTTTGACCACTGTCGCTGGTTTCTGCTGGCTAACTGCGTACTGCATGTTGGTGAATCGNCTCTGGTAGACCTTGACGCTGTCTTCACCGTGTTGGGCTCTGGCCTGTTCTTCGGTNAGTCCGACGGTGCCTATAGGGGGGTGTGAAAAGATCACCGAGGGAACATCTGTGTAGTCAAGGTGGGCATTAGCGTGGCCGCCATATAAACGATCTGCCAGCCGGCGGCCGGCAGCAATCGCGACCGGGGTCAGAGCTTGTCTGCCGGTGACATCACCGACAGCGTAGACCCCGTCTATATTGGTACACTGATACTTATCCGTTGGGATGAAGCCCTCCGTGTCAACCTGTACACCGGCGTGATCGAGGTTTAGACCAGCTGTTAAAGGTTCCCGTCCTATCGCCCACAAGACCGAATCGAACCCAGTGGTGGTTTGATCGGCATCGTGAAATATGCTGAGTGTGCCGTCTGGCTCAGTACGGATCTCCTGCAAACGAACCTCGGTTAGTATGTTGATGCCTGCAGCCCGCATTTCTGTCATGAGCGTTTCGCCAAGAGTTGCGTCGAACTCTTTCAGCAGAGTCTTCTTGCGAAGCAGCATGGTCACCT
>JGI24819J35694_1000278_pt1 | contig 11554 bp, 8 predicted proteins | sample METZYME_3_800m_FD_35694 | JGI IMG/M metagenome (IMG submission 35694) | reverse complement strand
ACTTATGCCAGACTAAGAACACTTCTTAATCTATATTTATGTTCTTATAGCTGAGTCGTAAACACATTGAAATAAACGATTAACTTACGTTTTTGATTAATGCTTTCAACCGTAGGTATTTGTCTTTGGTTTATAAGTTTCGTCAAAAACTTAACACCTGTAGCGTGTGGAGTGGGTTTAGTTTTGCCGCGGTAAATTGATCTATTGTTGCTTATGTAGGCTTGTGGTAATCTTATTTTTTATTTTGTTATTCGTTGGCGATCTCGCAAGCTCAAAGTATTTATTCGTTTTAAATAGTACACTCCTCCTTATGACATTTCCTACCCACCGATATAGGCGTTTGCGTCAGAGCGGAGGTATTCTAAGAATGGTTCGTGAGACCTCTCTGTCTACCGATGACTTGATTGAGCCATTTTTTGTCTGCGAAGGGTCAGATGTTAGGCAAGAAATTTCATCCATGCCGGGTGTGTGTCGTTTTTCAATCAAAAATTTGGTGTCAGAGGTTAAGGCAAGCTACGCATTGGGTATTCCAGCGGTGATTCTTTTTGGGATTCCAGATAAAAAAGATAAACTTGGTTCTGAAGCATACAACCCGGATGGAATTGTTCAGCGCGCTATACGTGAAATTAAAAATGCTGTTCCTGAAGTAGTTGTCATCACAGACGTTTGTATAGATGAGTACACAGATCATGGTCATTGCGGGATAGTTANNGATGGTCAGATCNTAAATGANGCGACTTTGGAAATTTTGTCAAAAATGGCCTTAACTCACTCAGAGGCAGGTGCCGANATTGTTGCTCCTTCAGATATGATGGATGGCCGTGTTCAAGCGATTCGTGCAACTTTAGATGAGACTGGTCACCAGGAAACAATTATCATGTCGTATGCGGCTAAATATGCATCGGCATTTTATGGGCCATTTCGAGAAGCAGCAGACTCATCTCCTCAATTTGGGGATCGATGCTCGTATCAAATGGATCCTGCAAATGCATCTGAGGGTCTCAAAGAAGTTTTGCAAGATGTAGAAGAGGGCGCCGACATTATAATGGTGAAACCTGCTCTTTCTTATTTAGATGTTATTTNTCAGGTGAAACGTCAGATCAATGTCCCTTTGGCAGCGTATAATGTAAGCGGCGAGTATTCAATGGTGAAGGCTGCTGCCCAAAAAGGCTGGATCGATGGTGAAAAAGTGATGATGGAAATTCTTTTAAGCATTAAGAGAGCTGGGGCGCAAATGATTCTGACTTATTTTTCTAGAGAAGCGGCAAAATTTCTTAACAGGTGAACTTAAGGTCAGATTATTTTTTGTACTAAACCTTCTTGGTAATGGTTATTGAGAAATGATATGCCTGAGAGTTTCCAATTAGAGAGAATATTTGTGAAACTATTTTTAAGGGATGTGCGTGTCCATTTTGGTCAAAAATATCAGGTTGATTCGCAAGGAATTAAAATATACCCAGTTGATGATGGCGAATCTTAAGGATTGGATTTCGCACCTATGTTCGGCTTGAAGCACGGAAAAGAGACGCCTCGGCTTTAGTTTTGATCAAGTTGTCATATTTAGTGGGGATTTCTCCAGAGTAGATGTTGAACGAGAAGTTAAGTGATTATGATATTTTACCGCGCGCAAATATTTCTAGAGCAAAGACTTTCCCAGAAGTGAAGTTGGTCGACTTTCGTAAGGGGTCGATAGCTTTCAAAAAACCGGCGTGTTCAGAGTTGATGACCATTGATTCCTTTGAAAAAATACTGACTCTTTTTAGAAAAGTGGATACTGATATACAGACGGCATGTATACAGTCCTTGCAGAGATCTTTGAATCAATCGGTAACTATGAGGTGAGTCAGGTGAAATTATCCGGGATGCAAAGACAATGGTGGGTGGGTATTATGCTTTTCCTTGGCATTCTAGTTCTTTTCCCCTTGGAATTTTATGGAAAAATTTTTGAACGGGGGATAGGGAATTACCTCAAATGGCAAAATAGTACTCGTCCTCAATTGGGGAGGGTTTGGGATAAAGATCGACAAACCATTCTTGCTCAAACTAAAGTTCAGTCGATCCGGTCCTTGCTCGATTCGAGGCAGGAGTCTGCTGAGGCGATTGATTCACTTAAAGCTTTATTTGAAAATACTGAACCGTCATTTCCGCTAGTGTTATCACGTGAAAAGTTTCTTGATCTCTATTANGACTTNCCTGGGCAGTGGTCGGTTCGAATAATTTCACCATTTGAGCTTATTGCTATCGATTCTAAATACAATTGGACGAGAGTTCTTTTGAAGCGTTTTGGACAGTGGTTTACCATCAGTTTTCTTGATTCTCATAATATTCCGGTTCATGAAGTGTTTGTGGCAACGGATGCGCTGAAAGAAGTACAGGCTACTCGAACTGTAAAACAGGGTAGTCTAGAAGAGGTTGGGTTTGAAAAAGACCGAGTATATTCTGTAGCCGTATTTCTCCCTCTTTTGCAAACGCTTGATCCTAAAACACAGCACGCTGTTTTTCCTGATCCTAGATGGTTTCTTGCCAAGGACTACAGCATCACCCGTATTGGTGTTCGAGAACTTGAATCTTCAAAAAAAACAGTATCCAGCCTCGAATTTGGTATTGAGTATAATACNGACTACTACACGGGAGTTCTTTTAATTCCCGTTTCCCAGGAAATAGCCAATAATTTATTGTCCCAAATCGAAAGAACGAATTTCGATATATGGGGGGAAGAGTTTAGCGCCCTTACAGTTCCTTCAGTTGGAGACAACCCTTGATTCGATACCTAATCGAACGGATAGTTTTTTCCTTTTATATTTTGATGCTTTTGGGTGTTTTTGTCGGATTGGGATCTTACTTTCTGTTTAGTCGAGACTTGCCTCAATTGCCAAATGACTTGAGAAAAATCAACCTTAGTCTTGCCACCGAAATTTACTCTGCTGACGGAGAAAGAATTAAAGTTTTAGGCCAACGCTATCCTGTCCCTTTGGAAGATATTTCTCCAAATTTTACGAATGCCATCATAGCAGCAGAAGACGCCANTTTTTATCAGCACAAAGGGTTGGATCATCGGGCTTTGATGAGAGCGCTTTATATGAATATTCGTGAACGAAAAATATTGCAGGGAGGTAGTACNATTACCCAACAACTTTCAAAAAATCTTTTTTTCTCTTTTGAAAGAAATTGGGTGCGCAAAGTCAANGAGCTCTTAATTTCCTTCCAATTGGAAGCCACCTTCTCAAAAGAAAAAATTATTGAGGCCTATTGTAATCAGATTTATTTTGGTAATGGGGCTTACGGCGTTGAAGAAGCTGCGCAAACCTATTTTAGAAAAAGAGCACGAGATCTAACCGTTTTGCAAGGAGCTCTCTTAGCTGGTTTGCCGAACTCACCGAATTACACTAATCCATTTAAAAACTATGAACGCTCTATGCGNAGAGCCGAGCATATTTTAACGAGAATGGTTAAAGAACATCTGATTTCTTCAGAAGAAAAAAACGAAGCGTTGTCTTCGTCGTTGGAATTGATTAGACCAAGAGAAGATGATAACCCGAATCGGTATTTTCTTAATTATGTGCTTGAGAAATTGGAAAGTAAGTATGGGAAGGAGTTTGTTCACTTTGGTGGATTAAAAGTATTTACCACCTTGGATACACGCCTTCAAGGTTTTGCTCAGAGGTCAGCATTGTCCCATTTAGAGGCATTAGAAAGTAAGATGGTTCATGGGGTTGAAAAAAAATATTTACAGGTAGGGATGGTGTCAGTAGAAAACCAAAGCGGGGCTGTTCGGGTTATGCTTGGAGGTCGTAGTTACTCTAATAGTCAATTTAATCGTGCCGTTTCAAATAACCGGCTTCCTGGTTCATCATTTAAGCCGTTTGTTTATCTAACAGCAATGGAGCGAAATGGTTTTAACCCTGCTTCCATAGTTAAAGACGAACCCGTTGTCATAGAAATTCTAGGCTCCAGTCCATGGGAGCCTAGAAACTTTAGTGATAAGTATGCAGGAGATATTATTTTAAAAAAGGCCATGATGAGGTCATTAAACTCTGTTTCAGTAAAGTTGATTCAGGAGGTGACCCCTGAAAAGGTTATAAAAGCAGCTCGCCAGTTTGGTGTCACCAGTCCACTTGGGAATAACCTTTCGCTTGCACTTGGAACTTCAGGGGTTTCTCCTCTTGAGATGGCTTCAGCATATAGTACGATTGCAAACCTAGGTATTTACAATGAACCTTATTTTGTTGAACGTATTGAGGATTTTAAAGGGAATCCTTTGTATGAAAACTTTTATCACGGGGTGCAGAACTATGCGCCGAAATCAATTTATCCATTGCTAAATATGATGCAGGGAGTGATAGATGGTGGGACCGGTAGAATTGTTCGGCAGATGGGGTTTAAACATCCTGCGGGGGGGAAAACAGGGACTACTAACAATTTTAAGGATTCTTGGTTTGATGGTTTTACTAAGGATTTTTCTACTTCTGTCTGGGTTGGGTATGACAATAATGAACCTATGATCGATCGGCACGCGCANGGTTTGACAGGAGCNAGTGCCGCCGCTCCAATCTGGACACTCTATATGGAAAAGGCTTTGCAAGGGAAAAACCAGATTAAGTTTTCAATTCCCGAAGGGATAAAGTTTGAAAAGGTGGATGTCTATACTGGAACTCTTGCAGACAGTCAATCGATCGAGACTATGAATGTTGCCGTTAAGGAAGAGACGGTTATTTTGCCTCGGGCCATTGAATCTATCCCTGTCGAGCTGGATCTTATTGAACCCTCAATAACTTCTGAATTGACCAATGTACCAAACCCTTAAATACATTTTTACTCGAGTAGGGATTTCCTTATTTCTTTTGCTCACGTTTGGATTTTTAACACTTTACTTTGTTCATGAAGTGGCATTGCCAAACGCTGCTTTTGATGATTCCTTTATTCAGGGGGCACTTTTTTTTATATGCCTATTTATAGGGATTTTTGCTTATGGGTTAGTTGGTGAACAGAAATTCCATAATGCAATGTATAAACTAAAGAATATTCCAAGTGCTGTGGAGTCAGAAGAGGTTATTGATGGTTTTCAGATGGTTCTTGATTTTACCTATTCTTCATATATTTTACCTGGTAAGGGAAAGCGTTGGCGTGATGATGTTATTTTAAAATTTGCAAATTATCTTTTGTTTGTTGGGCGTAAAGACGACAGAGCTCAAAAAATTTATCTAAAAGCTTTTCTTTTGAGGCCCGAAGATCCATCTTACCGTGCTCCATTGCTCTCCATTTTTAAAGAAGATGATGATTTAACAAGTGAAGAAGTTGATCTGCTACTTGTTATACTCAAGGCTGGGAATTACAGCGACGATTCTATAGTCAATAACTTAGCTTCTTTGTTTTTGAGAAAACGTTTGTTTGCAAGCAAAACCGAACCTATCTTTCTCGCGTCTTTAAAAAATAAAAGTGAAAATTCAAAAGAAATAGTGAATCTTGTATTACCCCAGCTTTTAAGAGCAAATCGATCAGACTCATTTGCGGTGAGATTTTATCTTGAAGCCTATCGGTTTGAGCCCTCTGAAACGTCGCAGGTTCTTGAAATGATTGCTCATGCTTACTGTGAAAAAACTTGGGAAGATGTTGATAAGGCTCTTCATCTAAAATGTGAGGAAGTATTCCAGGATTGTGATTATAAATTTCGCAGCGATATGCTAAGAAAGACAGCAGAATCCAACCTGTCTAGCAAAATTCACCGATTGAGATTGCTCAACGAGAATGACCTGCGCCTATTGCGAAATCTAAAAGTTAAAATGGGACTGTCCAGGTCTTTCTTTGACTTGCGTGGGGGAATAGCCGTGAAATTTCTGGATTTCGCTCGAATCNTCGCCAGCAAATTNCTCATGATTAGGACGTGGTTTTTTATTGTAGTTGTAATATTAATTACAAGCTTGGTCTATCGAGGATGGCAGACTCAGCAGGAAATAGGTTTAGGAGTAGAAGGTAAAGCCATAGACCCTAAAGAGAAAAAAATCAGCGGCCTTAAAACAACGGAAATCCATACTTTTCAGGTAGCTGCTTTTACCTCATCCAAACAAGCTCGTGAATTGATTAATTCGCTTAAAAAAAAGGGAGTGCGAGATGTTTATCAAGTGAGGACGAAAAGAAAATCCGGAGAAACTTGGTATAAGATTCGCGTTGGGCGCTTCGATTCAAAAGAGAATGCGCAAATGTTTGCCAGGCAGTTGATTGAGCAAAAAACGATTAAAAACTATTTTATAATTTCGCTATCTGTAAACTAGCTAGAATTGGATATTTTAAGATTAAAGGATTGTCGGGTTAGCGGAAAAATTATTTTTCAATTTTGCCAATCATTGAGAATAATATTTGTGGTGATAATTGACTGATTTTGAGCACTTCTTATTTCTAGAGAGCTTGGTTTTTTATGATGGATATTTTTTTTAATGATGATTATGCGAAAGAATTTATTTCTAATTCAGAAATAGGTTCTTTGCAGGAAAATGTTGACCATTTACATGCTGACTTGGAGAAAAAAACAGGGCAGGGAAGTGATTGTCTTGGGTGGTTGCATTTGCCTTCTCGCACACCTTCCTCATTGTTTGATTCAATTCGCTCTACTCAAAATGAAATAATAGAACAATGCGATGCATTTGTTTGTATTGGTATCGGTGGTTCTTACTTAGGAGCTCGTGCGGCCATTTCTTTTTTGAGTTCGATTGCTAATAAAGAAGATACCCCTGAAATTTACTTTGCAGGGCACACCATGTGTTCAGATTACCATGCAGAACTTCTCCGAGCTTTGGAAGGTAGGGAAGTTTGCATTAACTTGATATCAAAATCGGGGACTACTCTCGAATCAGCCATTGCATTTCGGTTGCTACGAAATTTCATGGAAAAAAAATATGGTAAAGAAGGTGCTAGTAGACGAATTATCGTAACTACCGAATCCAAAAAAAACATAATAAACGACTTAGCTAAAGAGGAAGGTTATCGATCCTTCCAACTTCCAGAAGATGTAGGTGGTCGTTTTTCAGTGTTTACATCGGCTGGGTTATTACCCATTGCCATAGCTGGCATAGAAATACGTGATTTTATGGACGGTGCTTTACTGGCTGAAAAAGCACTAACGAAATCTTCTGATTTGTCCGTAAATACCGCTTATCTTTATGCCGCGTACCGCCACTTATTGTTTCAAAAAGGTAAAACTATAGAACTCATGGCTGCATTTCATTCCTCTTTCGAGTATGTTTTGGAGTGGTGGAAGCAGCTTGTTGGAGAGAGCGAAGGCAAAGGAGGAAAAGGAATCTTTCCTTCTTCGGCCCACTACACAACTGATTTGCACTCTCTTGGGCAACGAGTTCAGGAGGGGACTCGTAACCTTTTTGAAACTTTTTTGTTAGTGGAAAAGTCATCAAAAGTTATTGAAGTTGAAAAGGATAATTGCGATAGGGATGGTCTTGGCTACCTTGAGGGGAAATCACTGGATTTTATTAACGAGAAAGCGTACAAAGGTTCCGCGAATGCACATCTCGAAGGTGGAGTTCCTAACCTTGCCATAACTCTTAAAGAGCGTTCGGCACATAATCTTGGCCAACTATTTTATTTTTTTGAGCGCGCGGTGGCCATGACAGGATACTTATCTGGAGTAAACCCATTCGATCAACCCGGCGTTGAATTTTATAAAAGAAATATGTTTCGTTTGCTAAATAAACCTAGCCAATAAGAAAGGTAAATAAAATGACCACTGTTTCTGGTGAACTTGATGGTGTCATTCACGAGATTGCTTGTATGGAGCTTGGGAATGACCAGCCCGTATTTCAATCAGATCCAACTATGGCTCGATTCAAAGAAACTGGAACGGAGCTTTGGATTGATACTGGTGACCTAGAGAAAGCCCAGTCAATTTGGAAGTCTGAATTTAGCGCACTTACTACCAACAATACTTTGGCGAATCAGGTGGTCCAAACTGGGGTGATGGATGAAGTCATCCACCAAACTATTTCTCGATTGAATGAAGTGGCTTCAGGTCTGACGAAAGAAGAGCGGGTTACAGAAGTAGGTTTTGTTATTAACTGTCATATAGCCCTTCGATTGGTTCGAGCTTTTAAAACTAAGGTGAGCATTGAGTTGCATCCATCTATGTCAAGAAATATTGGGCGGACGCTAGATTATGCTCGACGTTATTACCGCGTATGTCCAGAGTACTTTATTGTCAAAATTCCTCTGACGCCCGAAGGGTACCTTTCGGTCAGGACTCTACGTAAAGAGGGAATGCCAATCAATTTCACTCTTGGTTTTTCAGCACGCCAAAACTATCTTGCAGCCCGACTGTCAAATCCTGAATTTGTAAATGTGTTTTTGGGAAGACTCAATCAGGTGGTTTCTGAAAATTCGGTGGGGGGGGGTGATTTAGTTGGTGAAAAGGTGACATTGGCCACGCAAGAAGCTCTTCTTAGAGTTCGCAAGCAATACCCCGAAGTCGGCACAAGACTTATTGGCGCTAGTATTAGGAGCGGTGAGCAGGTGGCTTTTCTTGCGGGGCTTGATGTTATGACTATTCCTCCGTCCGCTATGGAGGAATTTCTAAAAATGAAACATCCTGTTGGTACTATGAGTAGCAACATTGGGAAAGATATTAATCCAGGGATTGATTTCAGTCATCCTCATGGGTCCCGGTTTCACAAATTGTGGGAAGTGCCTGATGCATTCGTTCAATTTGTAAACGACCTGCTTGCCAGCACTAATTTGGATAGTATGAATGGTGGTGAGATGGAGTCGTTTTGTAGAGAGCGAAATGTTGATTTGTTTTATCCTTTTTCGCCTGCGCAACTTAAAAAAATACTCGATTTAGGGAAAATACCAAGGCTAGGTGAGTGGTCGCAGGAAGTCGCTCTGGACGATCTTATGACTCAATCTGCTTTGCAATCTTTTTCGAAAGATCAAGCTTCATTGGATGATAGAATTAGATCCTTCTTNTGACACTTGGATGGTTTCAGAAATAAATTTTTCAATATGTGCGATGGGGTTTCCTACTTGGGATAAATTCCCAAGTAGGGGTGATGAGATTTTTACTAATTGTTACTTTGTTAAAATACACATTGTTTGAAGTAACGATTGGCTATATTTTCGAGTAGAAGATTTTTATAATTTAGATTTGCGCACCATGGTCTTCAAAAAAATGGAACGGGTTTATGATGAAAGTAAATAAAATAGTNTTAGCATATTCTGGAGGGTTNGACACCTCGGTGATCATCAAGTGGCTCAAAGAGAAATATGATGCCGAAATTGTTGCATTTGCTGCTGACGTTGGTCAGGGACAGGAACTTGATCCTGTCCGTGAAAAAGCCTTCGCAACAGGTGCGAGCGAAGTTTACATTGAAGACTTGAAAGAAGAGTTTGTTTGTGATTTTGTGTTTCCCATGCTTCGCGGCAACGCTTTTTATGAGGGAAATTACTTACTAGGCACGTCAATTGCCCGCCCATTAATTGCTAAGGAACAAATCCGCATTGCAAAAAAATGTGGGGCTGACGGTGTTTCCCACGGTGCAACAGGAAAAGGNAACGATCAGGTTCGGTTTGAATTGGCATATATAGATTTGAACCCGGACATTAAAATTATTGCACCGTGGCGGGAATGGGACTTGACCTCTAGGAGTGTCCTTATGGACTATGCCAGAGATCACGATATACCGATTCCAGTGAGTAAGGATAAGCCTTACAGCATGGATCGTAACTTGTTTCATGTTAGTTATGAGGGGGGAAACCTTGAAAACCCTTGGGTTGCTCCTGATGAAGATATGTTTATGCTAAGCGTCTCTCCTGAGTCTGCACCAGATAAAGCAACGACATTAGAAGTTGAGTATGAACAAGGAAACCCTGTCGCAGTAAACGGTGAGCGAATGAGCCCTGCAACTTTGCTTGCCAAGTTAAATGAATTCGGCGGTATGAATGGTATTGGACGAGTGGATATAGTAGAAAACAGGTTTGTAGGTATGAAGTCGCGTGGCGTTTATGAAACCCCCGGGGGCACAATTCTACATGTTGCTCATCGTGCAGTTGAATCTATTACCATGGACCGGGAGGTTATGTTTTTACGCGACTCCTTAATTCCTTCATATGCCAAGATGATTTACAATGGATTCTGGTATTCTCCAGAACGGGTTCTTCTTCAAAAGACGATCGATGAGTCTCAGAAAACAGTTACAGGAACAGCTCGGCTCAAACTTTATAAAGGGAGTTGTGCAGTGGAGGGGAGAAAGTCGATCAATTCACTTTACGATCAGAATGTGGTTACTTTTGAAGAAGGAGATGGTTATCGTCAAGATGATGCGGATGGGTTTATCCGACTTAATGCGCTTCGATTAAAAATGTATTCCAAGGTCTATGATTCTAAAGGGGATAAAAATAAATAGGATCATTCAACTCTTCACTAGCAATGAAATCTAAAGCCAGTTCTTTTTTCTGTGGAGCGTTTTTCTTCTCTTTGGTTTTTCTTTTTGCGTTTATTGTAGGAGCAGAAGAGCGTGACGCACCCCCCCCCGCTCTTAATCCTTTTTTGGAAGCTGAACATTCATATTATTCAGGCGATTTTGATAAAGCGCAACTTCTTTATCAATATTATCTTAATGGGAAACCAAGTGGAGATCGTGGTAATACTGCACTTTATCGATTGGGTACTATTCATCAGAAAAATTTTTCTTGTGCGACGGCTCTGCGTTACTACAAGATGGTTTTGAATCGTGCACCAGCTTTAGAATTGACTCATGATACGAAATTTGGTCAGGCACAATGCCTGTTCGAACTTGAGCAGCATGACGAAGCAGAGGCTTCCTTGAAAGAGATTGTGTTTTCTCACCCCGACGCAAAAAAAAAATGGGAGGCTAAAATATACCTTGGACGGTTGGACGAAAAACGTCTTGATTACAAAAAAGCGATTGAAAAGCTCAAGGTGATTTATTTTCAAAGTGAAGATAAAACTATCCAAGATCAGACAAAAGAGCTGATTCGTCAGATTGTCATAAAAAACCTGGATAAGATTACGTTAATCAGGTTTTCAAAAATGTATTCTTCTGGTTTTCCATTAGACCAAATATTACTAAGATTGATTTCAATTTATCGTGACGAGCGTGACCTAGAGGAATTGCAAAAAACAATCACTAGATTTTTGCAACTATTCCCAGAGAAGTCTGAGCGTTTAGCACTTGAGTCCACGCTAAAACAAATTGAGGGAAATAAAGAAAATAAATTGCGCCTTGGAGTAGTTTTACCGTTGACTGGGAAAATGTCTTTGACCGGGCAGCAGGTGCTTCAAGGAATTCAACTGGCAGTGAATGAATCTAATTTAACATATCAAGGAGAAGAACTTGAAACAGTTGTTAAAAACTCAGCATCAGCGCCTATAGAGCAGTTAGTTGAAAAACTTGCTACTGACCCTAGCGTGATTGGAGTTGTGGGACCTGTCTTGAGCGACTCCGTAAGAGATTTGGTTCCCATTGCAGATAGATACCATTTGCCGATGATGACACCTACCGCGTCTTCTTCTGGGCTTGCAGAATTGAGTCCTTAT
>JGI24819J35694_1000276_pt1 | contig 11566 bp, 12 predicted proteins | sample METZYME_3_800m_FD_35694 | JGI IMG/M metagenome (IMG submission 35694) | reverse complement strand
AACGCCCAGCACCGGGAACGATTCCAGTGCCCGGTGCATCCGCCAGATGGATGTCTGCCGGTCCGTTCCCCAGGCAACCAGCTTGGCTAGCATGGAGTCGTAGTAAGCGGTGATCTCCTGTCCCTCAGCCACGCCTGAGTCCAGGCGGATGCCCATCCCCGACGGCGGACGCCAGGCCAACAATTGCCCGGTGACGGGTGCGAAGTTGTCGTAGGGGTCTTCGGCGTAGATACGACATTCCAACGCGTGACCCTGCGGCCGGATATCGTCTTGAGAGAAATCGATCAGCTCCCCACCCGCAATGCGAGTCTGCCACTCGACCATGTCCAACTTCAGGGTCTCTTCCGTGACCGGGTGCTCTACCTGGATGCGGGCGTTCATCTCCAAGAAATAGTAGTCGCCGGTCTGTGCGTCCACCAAGAATTCCACGGTGCCGGCATTGGTGTACCCGGCCGACTTGGCCATCACTACCGCCGACGCTGCCATCTTATTTCTCAGGCCCTCGTCTAGGGCTGGCGAGGGTGTTTCTTCGATGACTTTCTGGTAGCGGCGTTGCACGCTGCATTCCCGCTCGAAAAGATGGATGGTGTTACCGGAAGAGTCGGCCAGCACTTGGAACTCCACGTGCCGGGCCGCCGGGATGTACCGCTCCAAGAATACCCGGCCATCACCGAAGGCCGAGGCGGCCTCACGGCTGGCCGATTCCAAGGCTGGATACAAGTCTTGGACCCGTTCCACTATCCGCATGCCTCGGCCGCCACCGCCCGCTGCCGCCTTTACCAGCAAAGGAAACCCGATCTCCGCAGACATGTCGTCCGCCTGAGACTCTCCGGGCGTCCACATGGGTGAACTCGGCACCACGGGGACTCCGGCTTGGACCGCAGCATCCTTGGAGCGAATCTTGTCGCCCAGTAGCTCGATGGTCTCGGGGCTGGGGCCGATGAAAACTAGCCCGGACTCGACGCACTCTTTACTAAAAGCCGGGTTCTCCGCCAGGAACCCGTAGCCAGGATGCACCGCCTCCGCGCCGCATTGCACAGCCAGTGCGATGATCTTCCGCCGGTCCAAGTAAGTTTCTTCGGCGGTCGAGCCGTCCAAGGCAAATGCCTCGTCAGCCAGCACAACATGGGGCGCATTGGCGTCAGGGTCCGCGTAGATGGCGGCCGTAGCGATGCCCATGGCCTGCAAGGTCTGCAGCACCCGAACGGCAATCTCTCCCCGGTTGGCGACTAAGATTTTGGAAAACAAAATCACATCCGGAAAACGCCCCAGCGGGACTCTGGAACGGGTGTGTTCATCGATGCGGCGATGGCTAGACCAAGCACGTCTCTAGTGTCTTTGGGGTCGATGATTCCGTCGTCCCAGAGCCGGGCCGTGCTGTAGTAAGGGCTTCCCTCTTCTTCGTACTTTTCGATGATGGGGCGTTGCAGATCCGCTTTCTCCTGTTCCGACAACGTGTTTCCTTGGCGGGCTGCCTGGTCGGACCTCACCGACAGCAAGACCCCCGCCGCCTGCGGCCCGCCCATGACCGATATCCGGGAATTGGGCCACGACCACAGGAACCGCGGCTGATAGGCCCGCCCGCACATACCGTAGTTGCCGGCCCCGAAGGAACTGCCGATGATGACGGTGAATTTGGGCACGGCGGCGTTGGCCACGGCCATGACCATCTTGGCCCCGTCCTTGGCGATGCCCCCAGCCTCGTATTCCCGGCCTACCATGAAGCCGGTGATGTTCTGCAGGAAGACCAACGGTATCCCGCGGTGAGCGCAAAGCTCGATAAAATGTGTCCCTTTCAGCGCGCTCTCCGAAAATAAGACTCCGTTGCTGGCTACGATGCCCACGCGGTAGCCCCAGATACGGGCAAAACCGCAGACCAGGGTCTCACCATAGTTCTCTTTGAATTCCTGGAACCGGCTACCGTCCACCACTCGGGCGATGACCTCTCGCACGTCATATTGCCGCCGTGTGTCAGCCGGTATGACCCCATAGATCTCCTCCGGGTCGTAAATGGGTGGCTCAGGCTCGAATATCTCAAGGCTTGGGTTGCTGGGATAGACGAAGTTCTCAGCGATATTGCGGGCGATGGCCAACGCATGTTCGTCGTCCATGGCGTAGTGGTCGGCCACTCCCGACTCCCTGGTATGGACCTCGGCACCACCCAGGCTTTCGGCGTCGACCTCCTCTCCAGTGGCCGCCCGGACCAGCGGTGGCCCCGCCAGGAAGATCGTGCCCTGCTCGCGAACGATAACCACCTCGTCGCTCATGGCCGGGATATAGGCGCCTCCAGCGGTGCAAGAGCCCATCACCACCGCCAACTGGGGGATGCTTTGTGCCGACATCTGAGACTGGTTATAGAAGATGCGGCCAAAGTGATCCCGGTCTGGGAAAACATCAGCCTGCAGAGGCAGGAAAGCGCCGCCCGAGTCCACTAGGTAGATGCACGGCAGCCGGTTCTCCAAGGCGATCTCCTGGGCCCGCAGGTGTTTCTTCACAGTGATGGGATAGTAGGTGCCGCCCTTGACCGTGGCGTCGTTGGCTACTACAACCACCTGCTTGCCGTGGATGCTGCCGATGCCAGTAACGATGCCGCCGCCGGGGTCATCGCCGTCATACATGTTCCAGGCGGCCAACGGGCTGAGCTCCAAAAACGGTGTTCCAGGATCCAACAACGCCTGCACCCGGTCCCGCACCAACATCTTCCCCCGGCTGCGGTGAAGCTCGGCGGCATCGGTGTCTCTACGCTCCCGGACCGAACTCAGGCTATTCGCAAGCTCTGCGGTCAAGGACTTCATATGCTTGAGATTCTCTTGGAAATCCGGGTCTTGGGTCCGGATATTCGACTCGATCGCGTCCATTACTATGGTCCATCGCTTCAGATGAATGGGTGGTTTGCCCGGCGTTTCTATATTATGCGTCCAAATACGTCGGTTGCTCAACGCGAGCCGTATGGCTTGGTGTTCAGTTTATAATGTTTCGGTCTAGGGAAGACGTAGCGAGTCTGCACCGGCCAAATTGCAGACAGCAAAGAGGAGCAGGACATGGATATCGAACGCCGAGACTATCCAAAATATGCGGCGCCCACCGGGGCTTTCCACCATTCGGTGCGCAGTGGCAACATGTTATTCATCGCCGGCAGCACCGCTCGCGGCACATCTGCGGAAACCGGTGACATCGCCGCCCAGACTGAAGCTATCCTTGATAAATTCCAGCACATCCTCGAAGAGAATGGCGGCTCGTTGAGCAATATAGTCAGAGTGACTAGCTTCGTCACCGACCTGAGGGAGGCCGGCGCTGCCGGAGAAGTCCGGCTCAAACGTTTTGCCGGGGCCTTTCCGGCCAGCACCCAGGTCCAGGTGGCCGCACTGGGAACGCCGGACCTAAAGATTGAGATCGACGCAATCGCAGTTCTTCCGGACTAACAACGCATATTAGGGAGAAGACCATGACCACCACAGATTGGGGCGGCATCTACAAAGAATTGGGAGCCAGGCCGGTGATCAATGCCACGGGGAGCGTGACCATGCTGGGCGGATCAACCCCGGCTCCCGAGGTCAGGGAGGCCATGGACCGGGCCGACGGCGCCTACGTTCCGCTGATGGAACTGGAGGAGCGCGCTGGCGAGGCCATCGCCAAGATGGTGGATGTCCCAGCAGCGTACATCACTTCCGGAGCTGGTTCGGCTCTGACCCTGGCCACAGCTGCCTGCATGGCCGGTGACGACGACGCCAAGATCCAACAACTGCCCGATACCACCGGCATGAAGAATGAGATTCTGATCCAGGCCAGGCAACGCTACTGGTACGACCGTTGCCTGGAGTTGGCCGGGGCTAAGCTGGTCATGTTTGGGACTGAACAAGGCACTTCTCGTGAAGACCTGGAAAAGGCCATCGGCCCCAACACCGCCGCGGTCCATTACTACGCCGTGGCCCAGGAGCCAGACCCCCAAGCCTTGTCCCTGGAAGACACGATAGAGATCGCCCATGCCAAGAGTGTCCCGGTCCTGGTGGACGCGGCGGGCCAGATCTATCCCCTAGACCTATTCGGCAGCTTCGTCCGCAAGGGCGCAGATTTCCAGTGCACCGCCGCCAAATATATGAGCTCTCCCCAATCTACGGGACTGGCCTTCGGAAGCACAGACATGATTCGGAAGCTGGCCCTGCAGTCCTTCGTCAGCTATGAAGGCCGGCGTATACGGGGCGTTGGCCGTCCGCAAAAAGTCGACCGGCAAGAGATGGTTGGCGTTGTCGCCGCAGTCCGCCTGTGGATGACCATGAACCATGAAGAACGTTTGGCCGACACCGAGACGAAGTGCCGCAATATGTTGGCGCCGCTCCAAGGCATATCAGGAGTCACAGTCGAACTTAGCGACAACATCATCGGCCACCAGCCNTACGGCGTAACCATGGAAGTGGACCCNGCGGTTACCGGAATGTCCGCCCAAGATGTGGTTGACCGCCTAAAAGCCGGAGACCCGCCCATCTGGACTCGGGTAAGAGAGGGAGACACCGGAATCATCCTCCACGCCTTTGGCCTGAACGAGGGCGAGGACAAGGTGGTCGGAGAACGCATAGCCGCACTTTTCGCAAAATAAAGGCCTACCGGCCGCCGAATGACTCAACCAAAACAGCAATCTGCCAACGACTACGTTGGCGCGCTTTCTGAAGACCGGAGGATGGCGATCAACGCCGTCAGAAACGTGATCTTGGAGAACTTGCCGGATGGCTACGAAGAGACCGTCCAGCACGACATGCTCTCATACGCCATCCCGTTGGCGACCTACCCGGTGACCTCCAACAAGATGCCTCTGGCGTTCGCTGGATTGGCTTCCCAGAAGAACTACATGACCGTCTAACTGATGAATATCTACGGAAACCCGGCGGACAAGAAATGGTTCGTCGGACGCTACAAGGACACCGGCAAAAAGCTGAACATGGGCAAGTCTTGCGTCAGGTTAAAAACGCTGGATGATCTGCCAATAGACTTGATCGGAGAAGCCATCGCCCGGACTCCGGTCGATTCTTATATCCAAATCTACGAGACCGCCAAAGGGATAAATTAACGGGTACAAATCCCGAGAATCCGTGCCGGAATCAATCGGCCGTTTACGGAAGTTTCGGAATCTCCTCAGGCAGATAATGGGTCGCCCGAAAGACTCGGTTGACCACTGCATTTTCGGCATCTTCATGGTAATGGGGGTTGATGTACTCCCAGACGATGTCGCCCTCGGGTGTGACCTGGAACATGCGGCCGAACATACCTTCTGTGATCAGAGTATTGCCGTTAGGCAGTCGTCTTGCTCCAGAGATGTAGGGACTGAAGAAGTTATAGGCCGGATTATCGAAGTATTCCCACACGATCCGGTTGGACTTGGGGTCGACTTCAATCACTCTGGAGAATGGCAGCGGATGGTGGTCGCTATGGGAGCCGTTGTCATAGACCAAAATGTTCCCGTTGGACAGCAGGCTCGGGTCATGCTGCTGGGCTAGCGCCTCTCCGCCAAGTCTCCAGACTATCTCTCCGGTGCCCTTGTCGATGATTCCGATGGTCGAGAGGTTCCGGAAGCTGAACATGACCCGGTCGCCCGAGAGCGGAACAACAGTGTTGCCATGGCTCCACTCGTCCCGCGAGTCGTTAAACGTTATGATGTCACGCTCTGGATCTAGGTGCTCCATAGCATGCCACTCCCAGATTCGCTTACCCAAGGCGTCTACTTCCACAATCACGTCCGCCCACATCCCGTTCTCGCCCGTCACCGGGTTCCCGCCTTTGACCTGGGGCGCCAATCCTTCTGGCACCCGCTCAACTGTCAGGTAGATGGCCCCGCCCGGCTCGGTCCGCCTGGCATCGTGGTGATGGTCAATGTCGCGGTGCTCCCAGACCTTATTCCCATCCCAGTCAACCTCCATCATGACACCGCCCTTGAACCGCTTCCAAGATTGGAACCGGTCCCACATTTCATCCCGTAACTTTCCACCGTAGAACAGGTTGCCGTTGGGCAGCAGATAGCCGTAGAGGCCGGGCGGGTCGGGCATCGCCCAATGGTGCACTTCTTCTCCGTCCAAGCTGAGCAGGTAAACATCTCCTGGCCCATTCATAGGGGCGTATAGGGTGTAGCCGGGACAGGCCCGTTCCCGGTCAAGGGCAGTCAGCCCGGTCTTGGTGCTTCGCCGCCGAGTTTGGTCATCTATGGTCATTTCATTATCCAATCATTAGATTAGCCAATTGATCACTTGCCCCGGAAGGTTACCGGCAAGTGGGCTAGAGACCGAATTGAATTGTTGGGACGCCAAACGGTCTCCCCCGCAAGTTCAATGGACCCAACTTTCTTCGCGATGGACATTAGCACAGCGTAGCCTTCAGCACGCGCCACATTCTGACCGACGCAGGCGTGGACTCCAAACCCGAGGGCCAGATGCTGGGACGGCCGGCGGTCGATATCGAATTTGTCTGGCTCCGGCCAATGATTCTCGTCTCGATTTGCTGCCGCCAAGACACACAATATCTTCGTGCCTTCGGCGATCTTGATCCCGCTGACTTCGGTTACCACGTTCGCCGTGCGGCAAAATGAATGCACCGGTGAGGTAAACCGCATCGTTTCTTCAAAGGCCCAGCGTGCATAATCGGGTTTGGCCTTTAGGAGATCGAACTGGTCTGGGTTGTTGGCTAAGCACCAGATAGCGCTGCCGAGGGCAGTAACCGTGGTGTCGACTCCGGCCGATAATAGCGAGCGCACCAATAATCCGGCTTCTTCTTCAGTTATTTCACCAGTATCGGACGCAGCGTATATCGTCGAACCGAAGCCATCGGGTGTAAGTTGTTCCCGCTGGCATCGCTCCATTATCCAGGGAACGACCTCGGGACCTTTCGCCATAGCGTTACGGCGGAGTTCATTATTTGGACCTAATGCGTTGAACACCATCTCGCCGTAATCAACCAGACGCTGCCGGTCAGTTTCCCGCAATCCTACAGCCTCTGGAAACACTGTCGTGGGGTAGGTCTCAGCCAGCTCTTCCATTGCTTCGAAGGTGCCCTTCTCCAGAAGCCCGTCAATCAGTTTGTCTGCCGCCGTACCATATGTCTCCTTTTGATTCGCCACAGCCTTAGGAGAGAGTGCGCGTTCGATTACCGCCCGCGTCCTAGTGTGCTCGGGAGGGTCAACTTCTAGAACTATGCTCGGCGGCCGCCATGGTTCCTCCAGGCTGAAGTCTTGGATTCCGACTCCGCGAGATGAGACAAACCGCTCCCAATCTGAGAATACTTCCTTGGTCTCTTCGTATCGGCCGCAGGTCAAGATTGAATATTTTGGGATGTAAGCAAAGGGACCTTTCGAGCGTAACTCCGCGTAGTAGTCAAGTGGGTCGGCTAGCACCGCCGGATCATAGGGGTCGACATCCCACACCGGCACATCCGCAGGAACCTCGATCTCTTTATGGCCTTCTATCATCTGGCGCTACCTCCAATCCTAAGAGGGTCAGGTCCAGCCCTGGCAGAACTCTATCATACCCGTTCCGGGAGTCCGGCCATTTCGGGAAGCCAGTTCAACCCCACGCTCGCCTGCCCAATGACCTTCTTACGGCCTGGACATAACTTACGCCCGTCTCACACTACCTATCAGCCAGATTGGTAAATACTGACCCTAACCGCCAATTCTGGACCGCTCGAGGGTTTCATGCTGCGCAATAACGTAGTCACATTTTCATTGGTCTTGTCCGTGGCACTGGTAATCGGAGTGACAGCGCCTCGTTTCGACCTGGGGCGGAACGCGCAGCACAGTATCGAAGTTCCCACCGTTAGCGCTTCCTGGACCGAGAATATCGCCGTGGCCGACTCAGCCGACGGTCCGGCGACAATCACGGCCGTGGTCCCTCCATACAAAATATTTGAGGCGATATCGAACTAGATCGAGAATACCACGGGCACCGTGAGATTCGGATATCCATCCAGATTATGATCGGATCATATTCGGAATTCGTGGCCTCGAAACTGATTCCACCAAAGGCGCTACCAAAATCATTCGTTAACTCCGATAGTATCGGCTCCAATGGAGGTAAGTTTTTGCCGCTTTTCCTCTCTGATTAGATCTCAATTTAGATCGAAAGCACAAAAAGTAAGAGACCCCCGGATCAAAACCGGGAGTCTCTTACTTTTCTCTGAATCTACTTAACAGCCTATGTTGGCCAAGGATGAGATTCCTCGGGTGGCGGAGGCGAACCCGGCGGGGCCGGCTCCAACCAGTCTTCGGAGATCGTCTCCGTGATTCCATTATCGATGGTGACGTAATACTCCGGAGGAACGTCGGGCTCCCGTTCTAAAAACGTGCCGGCCCATTCTTGAAATAGTTGGGGCGCAATAACTCCCAGAGCACCTTTCGCCCCTTCCGACGGCGGCATGAAGGGTCCTCCATCACGGCTCTTGATCAGCACCCGTTGGTCAACTTTGTAGATGTGGTGTCTTATCACCATAGTTCTGTCTCAAAAGACATTTGTGCTTTTACGTCGTACTTTTCCGAAAAACGACCGGCTAATGCATCGGTGAAAAGCTGGCCGGCACCATGATCTTGTTTTCCTGCCGGACCCGGCCCGGCGCGCCGGAAGGCCAACCTTCGATCTTCTTCGCCCTTATCTCGGCCCGGTGGTTCAGGTCCTTGTACGGCCAGATGTGCATCCAGCGATTTAAGCCGCCAAATTCAGTGTACATACCCGCGGCCAGGGGCGAATGCTTCTCCCGTTCTGGAAGAGACGCCTCCCAGCGCTTCAGCAATTCGGGGATGGAGCCAGGCTCATAGGTGTAGGTCCGCATCTCATAGATGCTGCCCAGGGCCTGGTCGCCACCCATCGGCTTCATGAATGGGGCTGGGTGCCAGATCTCGGAGTTCATATTTAGTATGTTGCCAGGTGTGATCTTGGGCGGCCAGTTTGGGTCTTTACTTGCCTCTGCGCGAATCTTTTCGCGCTCGTCCAAACTATCGTAGCCCCAGACATGAATGATCTGGTTTAACGGGCCGATTTCAGTGTGCCAGAATGCCGCGATGGGCGAATACTTCTCGCGATGAGGCAAGCCTTCGCCAAAGGCTTCCTCCGCTTGAGGAATGGCTCCGGGCTTCAAATCATAGGTGCGTACTTCGTAGATCATCGCGCTCTCCGTGACAATTTTGTCTTTGATATGGCCTTGAAACGAGTGAACATCATATCCCACCCGGCTTCCCAGCCGCCAGTGTACCAAAATCGGAGAGCGTCCTGGTGCGAAGTCGCAGGTAACCGTAGATTCCACGCGGGTGGTCTGCCGGACGTTAGTCCCTGGCGCGGACTCCATCGCGGCGGGTGCGCTTGCGGTCCAAGGCGGAAAGGTCCATCTTGCGTAGCCGGTAGTTCTTGGGCGTGACCTCCAGCAATTCATCGTCGGAGATGAATTCAAGGGCCTCTTCCAAGCTCATGATGACCGTGGCGTTCAGGCGCTTGGCAACGTCCGCCGTGGACGACCGCATGTTGGTCAGCTTCTTCTCTTTGCAGACATTGATCTCGATATCGCCCTCTCGACGATGGGAGCCGACAATCATGCCTTCGTAAACTTGAGTGCCTGGGTCGACGAAAGTCTCGCCTCTGCCCTGGGCGTTCAGCAGGCCGTAGGTCACGGCGACGCCGCGCTCCGAGGCCACCAATACGCCACCCGGCTGGGCCTTGATCTCTCCCTCCATGGGCTCGTAGGCGGTGAAAATGCTGCTCTTAAGTCCGTCGCCCCGGCAGGTGCGGAGAAAGAATGAGTTGAAACCGATCAGTCCCCGGGTCGGGATCTTGTACTCCATGTGAACGTAGCCGTTTTCGTCGTAGCGCATGTCACGGAGCTGGGCCAAGCGGCCGGACAGGTACTCGGTCAAAGCGCCAACGTATTCTTCATTGGTGCTGATGTTCAAAATCTCGTAGGGTTCGTAGATCTTTCCGTCGATCACCTGGTGACGGGCTCAGGCCGAGAAACCTGAAACTCGAACTGCTCCCGCCGCATGGTCTCCACCAGTATCGATAGGTGCAGCTCTCCCCGTCCGGCAACGACAAACACGTCGGAGCTGGAAGTTTGTTCAACCTGCAAGCTGACGTTGGTCCGCAGTTCCCTGAATAAACGGTCGCGAAGATTCCGAGAGGTGCAATGATCCCCCTCTTTGCCCATGAACGGAGAGGTGCTGACGCCGAAGGTCATACGGACGGTCGGCTCTTCGATGTCTATGACCGGCATTGCCTCCGGATTTTCCAGAGATGCGATAGTGTCGCCGATCGAAACCCCTTCAGGTCCGGTGATGCCCACGATATCCCCGGCCGTGGCCTCGGTAACTTCCACGCGTTCCATCCCTCGGAATACGAAGATTCGCTCCAGGTTGTGAACGGACGTCTGTTCGTCGCGGGCCAATAGCGCCACATTATCGCGTAGCTTGAGAGTGCCCCTGGTGACACGGCCTAGAGCCACTTGTCCCAGATAATTATCGTAGTCCAGAGCGGCCACCAGCATCTGCAAAGGAGCGCCCGGGTCGCCGGTGGGCGCCGGCACCGATTCTAAGATCGCATCAAAGAGAGGAGACATATCGGTCCCCTCCACCGCCGGGTCAGTGGTGGCGTAGCCGGACTTGGCCGACGTGTAGATGACAGGGTACTCAAGTTGCTCGGCATTGTTGGCCAGTTCCAAGAACAGGTCTTGGACCATCTCCTCTACTTCAGCCACACGGGCCTCAGGCCTGTCGATCTTGTTGATCACGACCATTGGGATGACGCTTTGGCGCAGTGCCTGGCGCAGCACATAGGTCGTTTGTGGCATGGGCCCGTCCACGGCGTCCACCAAAAGTAGACAGCCGTCGGCCATGTTCATGATCCGCTCGACCTCGCCGCTGAAATCGGCGTGACCCGGCGTATCGATGATGTTGATCCTCACACCCTTGTAGGTGACGGAGGCGTTCTTCGCCAGGATGGTGATCCCGCGCTCCCGCTCAAGCGGGTTGGTGTCCATGATCAGCTCACCAACCTGCTGGTGAGCGCGGAAGACCTGGCCCTGTTTCAACAAAGCGTCGACCAAAGTGGTTTTGCCATGATCAACGTGTGCGATTATGGCCAGATTGCGAATGTCGTTGTTCTGAAAATTGCTCAAATTAAATTACCCTACCCACCATGATAGCATCCAGCCATCTTTATTGCAGGACTTAACATATCCAGTTACGAAAGCCAGGCGGCAGGGTATGTCCCTGATTCGTATGCTTACGTGGCGCCTGACGAGATTCGCTGTCGTTTCGCGAGCCAAATACCCGAATTTCGATTCATTGGTGTGACGGCTGGAGGGGAGTGGGCCGGACTCGCGGGAGGCATAGCCTGGCTAGGCTCACCAACTTACCTGACGGTCCCAGATTCCACGCTTTGCTCAATTCACGCCACGCGAGAGTTAAGGCCGTCCCTAACCCACTGACAAATCCAGGATCGTGGGCTAGCCGGATAGATACTGCAAGCCGTTTTAGGTGTCCGTTCTCGTTGATTATCGGGACTGCCTCATCATCAGGTGGTGTGGCATAATCCCCGTGTCTTTCAAGTTT
>JGI24819J35694_1000275_pt1 | contig 11598 bp, 9 predicted proteins | sample METZYME_3_800m_FD_35694 | JGI IMG/M metagenome (IMG submission 35694) | reverse complement strand
GAGCTTGAACTCGCTATCATCCTCCGGACGAGTTAGCACCACGCGTACGATGTCGCCGTACTCCGCACGTAGGAACTCACTGATTCCTATCTTGACGGTCTCGGCCTTGTCATCGAGCACCTGAAGCCATAGATGCTCCAGTGTGTACTTGCGATCATGCGCGATGCTAAATTCGAAAAAATCCCCGGCCGCCATAATGATTCCAATCCGCGCGCTCAGATATCCAATTTGAACTATTCGATTCCCCATGCACTCAGAAAGAGCGACCAATAGGGGTTAACAACAATACCCGCCTCGGTTGAGCGGGGAGAGCGATGGACTTCAGCGAGACCGAAGAACAGAGCATGATTCGCGCTATGGTACGCGACTTCGCCGAAGAGGTTCTGGCGCCCACATGCCTCGAGAGGGACAAGGCGCAAGCAGCTCCTTTGGACGAATGGCGCGCGTTCTGCGATTCCGGACTGCAGGGGATCACAATCTCCGAGAACTACGGCGGCAGCCCCGTCGACGACGTCTCCGAAGCCATCATCGTCGAGGAGCTCGCAAGGGTCGATCCATCATTCTCAGTGATGTTCTGCGTCCATGTCGGACTGTGCTCCAAAACCATCGCACTGCACGGTAACGAGCAGCAGAAGAAGGAGTACCTTTCGCGCCTTGCTGGAAGCGATATCGGCGCCTACTCGCTTTCCGAGGCCGGCGCCGGGACTGATGCGGCGGCTCTGAGTTGCAGGGCCAAACTGAGTGAAGATGGGAGTCACTACATGCTCAACGGAGAGAAGATGTGGGTGACGAACGGAGCGAATGCCGACATCTACGTGCTTTTCGCCAAGGACGTCGACCATCCCGACTACGGCGAGAAGAAGCACGGTGGAACAACCGCTTTCATCGTCGAGAAGTCGTTCGAGGGCTTCTCTGTCGGCAAAAAGGAGGACAAACTCGGAATCCGCTCTAGCGACACCTGCTCTCTGCTGCTGGAAAACTGCAAGGTGCCTGTTGGGAATGTCCTGAATGGATCCGGCGATGGCTTTCCCATCGCCATGAACGCCCTCGACAATTCCAGAATAGGGATCGCCGCACAGGCACTGGGCATCGCTCAGGGCGCCTACGAGGCGGCACTGAACTACGCTCACGAAAGAATTGCCTTCGGCAAGCCCATCGCCCACCACCAGAGTATCGGCAACTACCTCGCCGACATGGCCACCCGTACCGAAGCGGCTAGGTTGATGGTCTACAAGGCCGCCTGGGCTAAGCAGAGGCACTACGAGGACGGGTCTCCGAGGCACACCAAGGAGGCGAGCATGGCCAAGCTGTTCGCCGGGGATACGGCTATGTGGGTCTCGGAGAGGGCGGTGCAGGTTCTCGGCGGTTACGGCTACACCACGGACTTCCCGGTCGAGCGCTTCTTCAGAGACGCCAAGATTACCCAGATCTACGAAGGAACCCAAGAAGTGCAGAGGATCGTCATCAACCGTTCAATAGCGCCAGAATGAGGTGTTTCATGGCCGCTTTCCCGATTGACGAGGTGCGCTCCAAGTTTCCGGGTCTGCAACGCATGGTCGACGGTCGTCAAGCCATCTTCTTCGACGGACCGGGGGGTAGTCAGTCCCCCGATTCGGTCGGTGATGCCGTCAGGCACTATCTGTTGCACCAGAACGCCAACGTCGGCATGTCGTTCGCGACCTCCGTGGAAACGGATCGCCTGATAGATGACGCATTGCGGGCCTGCGCCGACTTCGTCGGCTGTGAGAATCACAGAGAGATAGTGTTCGGCCAGAACATGACCAGTCTCACCATTCAGCTGGCGAGCGCCCTGAGCAGGACCTGGAATCCGGGCGACGAAGTCGTGGTCACGCGACTCGACCACGATTCAAACGTGCGCCCGTGGATGCTGGCTGCGGAGTGGTCGGGCGCTACCCTTCGTCGAGTCGACATCGACCCCGATGGCTGTACCCACAATCGATCTTCTCTCGAGGACTCGATCAACGAGAACACTGTCCTGGTCGCCGTCGGTGCTGCCTCGAACCTATCCGGCACCATCAACGACGTATCCGGAATCGCCGAAAAGGCCCATGCCGTCGGTGCGGAGGTCTTCGTAGATGCGGTGCACTACGCGCCTCACTGTCTCATCAACGTTGAGGCGATGGGCTGCGATTACCTCACCTGCTCCTCGTACAAGTTCTTCGGGACCCATCAAGGGGTCTTGTGGGGTCGCTCGAAAAGGCTCGCCGAGTTACCGGTGGCCAAACTCCGGGCCGCCACCGAGGAGATCCCATTCCGATGGATGACCGGGACTCAGAGTCACGAGGCGATGGCCGGCACCATCGCGGCTATCGAGCACATCGCCTGGATAGGGCGCTGCGTTTCTGATGGCGACTTGAGTCGGAGGGAGGCACTAGGATGCGCCTTCGAAGCTATCGAAGAGTACGAGCAGTCACTGTGTTGGAGGATGATCGACGGACTGCAAGCCCTCGATGGGGTCAGGATTTGGGGTATCACCGACTCTGAGCGCAAGACCGAAAGGGCGCCCACGGTCTCCTTCACCCATGACTCGATGAGTCCAAAACGGATTGCTGATGCACTGGCGGAACGCGGTATCTTCGTCTGGGAGGGGAACTTCTACGCCCTTGAGCTCACCGAGGCTCTCGGCCTCGAGCCAGAGGGCGTGCTGCGCGTAGGCGTGCTGCACTACAACACGATGGACGAGGTCGATAGGTTCCTCGACGAGTTGGCAGACATACTCTCGAGTTGAGGCATTATTCGACCCAGCGGTACTCGCGCTGTCCCTCGAGTTGCCCCTCGCCGCCGATAGCGACGAGGGCGAACTCGTCGCTGGGCTTGACGACGGAGCGCTTGCGAGAGCCGCGGTGTAGCGCCTCGTAAACCGTCTTGTTAATCGGATGGCGGGATGAGAGGCGTTCGAAGAGGTGGAATCGCGAGGCGATCTCGCGCCACTGCGGCTGTACCTCGCCCTCGAAGACCTTCGCCTTGGCGCCTGAACCGTATCCGCACAATCCAAGCTTCTCGCCGGTCATGTCCACGTTCTCGATGTAATCGGACTCCATCGAAGACATCAGTGCGAGGAAGATGGAGCCGGTGTATTGGTTCCCGATGAGGCTGGAAGCCCTTGTGGTCTTCTCGATGCGCTCGTCGACGAACTGCTTGAACTCGACAGTCTTGGATATCAGTCGGCGGTATGAATCGTTTGCCTTCTCAAACTCCTCGAGCCCCTCGGGAGTGTCTGGGAAGTCCTCCGGAAACGGCTCGGGGCCAATCTCCGATACGATTCCCTCCCACATCGGCAGGTGCCTGCGGTCGTGGCGGAAGACGTCGGGAAACATCCTCTTGCCCTGGAAGGCGTAAGGCAGGTGGACGATGATTCGGCTCCACTGTTCGGTGAGTATCTCATCGGACTCCGGGTCGTACCGGCCTTCGCGGATAGCCTTGAAACGGAAGTTGATGAAAGCCTGCTTGACCGACTCTGAGTAGCAGCGGTTCGAGTACTGGCCGTCGAAAACAGGGGTGTCCTTGTGTATCTGGAGCGTCGGGTTCTCGAACATCACATCGTCCTTCTTCGAGGATCTAGGCAGATGCTTGAGGATACGCTCAGCCAGTCCCTCCCTGACCTTCTCGCCGCTCTCTCTGGCGAGGTCGAGCACATTCTCGACGATGGTCCTAGTATCAACCTCACGCCGAGGCTTGAAGAAGTCGTGCACAGGCATCGTCGAGATGCCCCAGATATCGGGTATCTCCAGCAGTCGTGGGTTGTGGCGAATCAAGATGGCGCCGCCACCAGCGCCTTGCGTGTACTCACCGGAGGAGCCCATGTCGTACTTGGCGTTGTCAGCGAAGACGACGATTCCGACCCGAGCCTTGTCCTCGCCGCCATTGGCGACCCAGTCGAGTGTGTTGTGCATGGCATCGACAGCGCCGATGCAAGCGAATGTCAGGTCGACGACGTCGCAGTTTCGGAAGCAGTCCTTGCCGTGGGTCGGGGCGTATCGCTGCTCGAGCATATCCATGATGTAGGTGGCTGTGGGCTTTGAACCGTCGAGGGCCGACTCGGTACCGAGGTAGATTCTCCCAATTGTGGACGGGTCCATGCCGTTGCGGTCGATGAGTCTGCGAACAGCGTTGGCCCCCATCGTGGCGGTGTCCTCGTGGACGTCCGGAATCGCCATGGCGGCGAGTCCGAGGCCCCGGTTCAATTTGCCAAAATCGGCACCTCGCAGTTTGGCGAAGTCCTCCATGTCGAAGTACAGCCGGGGAAAGTGAATCGCGATGTCATCGATGCCTACTGAAACCATACGCCCACCTTTGGTCCCGCCCGGTAGAGTACAGGTTATGAGGCCTCGCCCTGCATATCCAATGGAAAAAACAATCCAAAACGATTTACTGAGAGCCGGTTAGCCGGTTCATTGCACTGAGTAATTCAGATTTGTCCGCGAAATGTTCCGAAATCGGGGCCAAGGCCTCTACGAGGCCTTCTGCTACGGCCATTTTCGCATCGAGAGGATGTACTGTCCCATTTGCGACAGCTTCGATGAAAGACTGCAAATCAACCCAAGTCGAAGGCTCGCCGTACTCAGGCTTTGGAATGACTTGGATCGAGCCGCTGTTCGGGAGTACGATGTGCTGGGCTATCTCGAACACCGGGGAGTCGGCGCTGCCCACCTCAAGGAATGCCTTGCCAATCTTCGCGCGCACCGTATCGGGTGAATCATCCAGGAGGATGGCATCGCCGGGGTCGGACTTCGACATCTTGTGGTCGAAGGAGTCCATCCTGCCGCCAGGACCTTTGAGCCCCGAGATCATAGGGGTGTGAATGCAGGTGGCCTTGGTCCAGCCATACCTGTCGGCGACGTCGCGCATGTACATGTGCGCCTTGCGCTGATCCATGCCCCCGAATGCGATGTCGACTCCGAGCTCGAAGATGTCGGCGGCCTGCAGAGCCGGGTAGTAGAAGGCGGCGAGATCGTGGTCAGAGGAGTCCTCGTCGCGGCCCATGATGCTGAACGTCCTGCGCACCCTAGAGAGGCTCATGTTCTTCGAGCAGCGCAGGACTCTCTCCCAGTACTTGCCGGAGTCCATCAACTCGGATGCACTGAGGAACCTCAACTGGCCCGATCCTTCCCCCTCTTCCAGATTGCCGAGCAGGGCTCGGAAGACCTCTGTCATGTACTCGCCAGCGAGCGTAATCTTGTCCATGTCGCTGTCGAACTTGTCGTTGATCCATGCGTGCCAGTCTGCGAGTAGGATGATGACATTGACGCCTTCATCAAGCATGTTTCGAATGGTGTCGGCAAGGAGAATGTATGCTAGATGCGCCTTGCCGCTCGGCTCGATACCGATGTAGGCGACAAGCTGGCCGTCACCCGAGTGCGTAGGGCCTCCTGCTATCACGGAAGCCACATGTTCCACGCCTACGACCTCGGCGCACCCTGAGAACATCCTCTCAATGCATGCGCGACCCTCCTCGTCGAGCGACGAGAGGGGGTCGTCTTGGCTCATGCTTCACCTCATTGGAGTGATTTCGACAGTTTCTCCGCGCGTCCTGCAGCTCTGGTATTGTCACCTTGTTCCAGCGCGGCCTCGATTTCCTCAATCATAGACTCTGCCTGCCCCCGCACCTCGTCGGACAGGTTTTCGGACATTCTCATGAAATGTCGCGCCCCGGATATCGCTGACTTGGCCTTGCTCGCCTTCTTGGCCCATTCCTTGGCCTTGTTGCCCCTCTGCTTGGAGTCGTAGCCGGTGGCGTCGTCGAGAAAGGTCGTCCACCTCCTACGGGCATCCATGGCTGCCTTCATCGCTTCCGGATCGTCGAAATTCGGGGGCACGTTGGTCACCTCTGCCACCAGCGCGCCCTGCTCGTTGTAGCTTGCCGTTATTGAGGTCATAATACCATGAGAGGCACTGAACGAGTTCCCTCCCTGTGCCCTCGACATTATCGAAGTGCCTGCGTGCCAGAGCGGCCAGTCCGCCATCTGCAGTGACCTGCTTTACCAGTCCTCGCTTGACATCGAATCTCTCCATGTCCGGGCGCTGGCTGGGACCTTCTTGAATGCTGTTGCGAGTCAGACTGCGTCGGGGTGTGTGTCGAACGGGCTAAACCGGCATCACCTGTCGGGCGAGCATGCGGCGAAGGGTCGCCAGTGCATTGGCTGTGGCCTGCGTCTTGCTGATGGCGGCCCCGGCAGCGAGCGCCGGTTCGGCCGTGAACATGTATGACGTAGTCAGCCTGTCGGAGGAGGATCTGGGATTGAATGGGGCGGCGCTCGACCCTGTCGGCGAATGGGCCATAGTATTCGGTGCGGATGCGTATCTGGAACTCGTCAGCACTACGGATCCAGAGACTCGGATAGAACTGCTCTGGAACAGCGAGGTGGATTTGAACGATGGTGACTTTCACCCGGGAGGTCAGACGGCATTCATCGTCGGCAATGAAGGGCAGGTACTCAGGTACGCCCGGGAGGACCATTCGATCACCAACGCTGGCGGCCAGGTTGAGTTCGGCCAGACGAAGTTGACTGCGGTCGCATGGAACACCGGAGGCTCCTGGGCTTATGTCGGGGGAGAGGACGGCTGGCTCTGGAGAATGAGGGCGGCTGAAGACGGAGGTGCGGAGGTGCATCCGATTCTGGGACGGGGGGCCAGTGACATCTCAGGCATCGACTGCCATCCCTCGCTGATGCTCTGCGTGGTGTCTAGCGTCTTAGATGGAATCGGAGTCATCGACCGGGATCACTCTCTGCATTGGATAGGCGGGACGTATTACCCGTGGTCTGATGTCCAGTGTCCGACAGGGGAGCGTGATGAGTGCGTAGCAGTCTCGAGCGACCGTAACATCGCCACGATCTCCCTTGATGGTGAGCAGCCCTCGACCTCGGGGGTGGAAATCATTCAACTCAGCGGTGTCGAGGGTCACTTCACGGGGCTGTCGCACCAGCACGGAGATCGCTCGCTCATCATCGAGACCCCCTTCAGTCTGATAGAGCACGATCTCAGCCTGAGCGCGGCGTTCCCATGGCTGGAGTATTCCGATGCCGTCGACTTCGACGCATCGATCGCGGGCGAGAGGATAGTGGCATCATGGAGCACGGACAGGGACAGCGGCTGGATCCTCACCGATAGGGGTACGCTGGTGCAGTACCATCCGCCGCCTTCGAACTCGGTCGGAGGAATCCTCGGCGCTTGGATCCTGATTGCTATTCCACTCGCCACCCTCCTAGTGATACTCAGCCTCGCGTTTGGCCTGTTTCCGGGCCTCCGGCAGTGGTTTACCCTTCGATTCGGTACCGCCGAGGAGAAGCGCGAGGCTCGCAGGGCGGCTCGCAGGAAGAAGAGGGGCTAGCGAAATCCGGCCCTCCGGGCCGCGAAGCAACGTTCATGTGGNCCACACTGTCGGGACCGATTGAGAGAGATGGCGTACGAGGCATTGGACTTCTACGATGTCGATTCGCTGCTGACCGACGAGGAGCGGATGATCCGCGACGCCGTACGGGACTGGGTCGACGAGAACGTCATACCCAACATCGAGAAGGCCTGCAGAGACGAGGTATTCCCCGACCAGTGGCGCGTCGATCTGGGTGAGATGGGTGTGCTAGGAGCCCCTCTCGAAGGCTACGGCTGCCCCGGACTTTCGTACATCGCATACGGCTTGATCTGCCAAGAGCTCGAGCGAGGCGACAGCGGCGTGCGCTCGTTCGCCAGCGTGCAGGGCTCGCTCGCCATGTACCCGATATGGGACTTCGGCAGCGAGGAGCAGAAGAACTACTACCTGCCCAAGATGCACGCTGGCGAATGGATCGGCTGCTTCGGCCTCACGGAGCCAGACTACGGCTCCAATCCCGGTGACATGATCACTCGAGCCGAGGACAAGGGGGACCACTACCTGCTCAACGGCGCCAAGATGTGGATCACCAACGGCACCATAGCCGATCTGGCCATCGTCTGGGCGAAGCTCGACGGTGTCATCCGCGGTTTCATCGTCGAGAAGGAAGACCCTGGCTTCACCGCCCCCGAGATGACGGGGAAGCACTCCCTCAAGGCCAGCGTGACCAGCGAGCTGGTCTTCCAAGACTGCAGGATACCAAAGGACAGGATCCTGCCCGGTGTGGAGGGCCTGAAGGGGCCGTTCAGCTGCCTCAACAACGCACGCTATGGAATCTCTTGGGGAGCAGTGGGCGCGGCCCAGTCCTGCTTCAGCTCGGCCAGGGAGTATGCACTCAGCCGAATCCAGTTCGACCATCCGATAGCGTCCTACCAACTGGTACAAAACAAGCTCTCTTGGATGCTGCGGGAGATAACCAAGGGCCAGCTTCTCGCATTCCATCTCGGCAAGAAGAAGGATGACGGGACCTGGACGCCAGAGCAGATCTCCTTGGCCAAGATGAACAACGTCGACATGGCACTGGAGATCGCTAGAATGGCGCGCGATATCCACGGGGCCAATGGGATACTCGACGAGTACCCGATAATGCGGCACATGGCGAATCTGGAGTCGGTCAAGACATACGAGGGCACTCACGACATCCACAATCTCATCATCGGACGCCACATCACCGGGATTCAGGCCTTCACGCGAGAGCCTTGAGTCTCGATTGGGCTCTTTAGAGCCCATTTCGCCTTCCCAATCTTCTTAGATGGGTCTTCGGTCGCCGGAGCGCCGGTGCTTACATGGGGATCGCAGTACTACTCAAGCAGGTTCCGGACACCACTGCCAAGATTACCGTCTCGGGCGGCAGAGTCGATGAGGCTGCTGTCAGCAAGTGGTCGTTCAGTCCGTATGACGAATACGCCCTGGAATCTGCCCTCCAGATCAAGGAGGCTGGTGGTGGTGACCTGATTGCAGTGACCTGCGGTCCGGCACGCGCTGCGAAGATGCTCACAGACGCGGCAGCCGTCGGGGCCGATGCATTGATCCACATCCTCGTGGACGACCTCGGCGCACTCGACACCACGCAGGTGCAGGCGATACTGGCCGCGGCCGTCAAGCACATCGGTGCCGATGTCGTGTTCTGCGGCAAGCAGGCAGCAGACACCAACGCCGGCTCAACCGGCCCCGGTGTCGCCCATCTGCTGGACGCATCCTGTGTCACTATGGTCTCCGAAGTCGCAGCGGACGGCGACTCCTTCACCGCGATACGCGCCAGTGCTGGCGGCAACGAGAGGGTCGCTGTATCCAGCCCGTGCGTCTTCGCCTTCGACAAGGGCACCACCGAACTGCGCCGGCCTAACGTACGAGGCATCATGATGGCCAAGAAGAAGATCATCGAGACGATGACCCCCGCCGACCTCGGTGTCGACACGGGCAGCTCCTCCGTTTCCATTGATACACACTCGCCTCCCCCAGAAAAGCCCCCTGGACAGAAGTTTGAGGGGGCTGAGTCTGTCGCGACCGTAGTCGGCAAACTGCGCGACGAGGCGAATGTAATCTGAGGTGAGAGAATGGATGTCACAGTGATAGCGGAGGCTTCCGGGGGCGGGCTGCACCCCGTCACCGCACAACTGGTGGGTGCTGCGTCTTCCATCGGAGGGATTTCGACAGTGCTGTGCGCCGGAGGCGTGGGTGCTACCGAGGCGGCTTCCATCGCCGGGGTGACCAAGGTAATCTCAGTCGAGGGCGACTGCTTCGGCTCATTCGATGGCGGTGCTTGGGCAGAGGCTCTGAACTCGGTGGCGCGCGGTGATGTCATCATGGCGGCTGCTACGGCCTCCGGGCGCGAGATAGCGGCGACGATGGCAGCGATGCGCGGAATCCCGATTGTGCAGGACGCAACGGCCCTAGGGATAGCTTCTGGAATCTCGGTCACACGACCGATATACTCAGGCAAGGCAATCGAAACCTCGACAGTCCAGTGGCCTTGCGCGATCACACTGCGAGCCAATGCCTTCGATGCAGCTGGAGGCGGAGGTAACGCGGATGTCAGCACGGTCAACCAGAGCGCTGACGTCGCCGTCGCAGTCAAGGAGGCCATCGCCAAGGCTAGCGAGAGGTTGGATGTGGCCGAGGCCGACATCATCATCTCCGGCGGGAGGGGCATGGGCGATCCGGCCAACTTCTCGCACCTCAACGAGGTCGCAGACATGATCGGGGCTGCGGTCGGAGCGAGCAGAGCCGCTGTGGACACCTGGGACGAGATACCCCACAGCATGCAGGTCGGTCAGACCGGTAAGACGGTCACCCCCAGCCTCTACATCGCGGTCGGTATCAGCGGCGCCATCCAGCATCTGGCTGGAATGAGGACAAGCAAGTACATCGTGGCCATCAACAAGGACCCGGATGCACCGATCTTCGGCGTGGCTGACTACGGGATAGTCGCCACTTGGGAGGAAGCCCTCCCTGCCCTCAAAGACGAGCTAGGCAAACTGTGATCATCGGGCTTGCACCGTTATCATTGACTTCGTCGATGCCCCTCTGTCGTCGGTGACAGTCAGGTGGAAGACGTGCACCCCGCTGGCTATCCGGACACGAACCTGCGGCGTGTCTCCGATGACCGTCCCCTTTCCATCCTCCCATGCCCATCCCTCGATGGTGCCGTCAGGGTCGTACGAACGACCTCCATCCAGCAGCACTGTGGCCTTGCCCTCTTCGTCGACGTCCACGGTGCGGTCATCGCCGGCGTCGGCAACCGGAGGGAGGTTAATCGCGCGGGCTGATGCTGAGAGGTCCTCGAGCAGGTCGGCTTCCACGGCCTGCTCGTCCACCTTAATCTCAATCTCCTCCTCTAGGGTGTCGAGGATGCCTCTGGCCTGCTCGGGGAGGGCCGGCCTCTCATCGGCCATCTGCTCCTCCTCCTCGGAGAGAGAGCCCGAGAATTCGTCCGAACTCGGTTCGGCCGGCTCCTCTGTAGTGAGGAAGTCATCATGGCGAGGAGGCGTGTCGGGGTCGAGAATGACCATGGGGGCAGGGGTTCTCCCCTTCCTGTCGTCACCCAGCACAGCAACTCGCTCACCCAGACCAAGGATGTGCTCAACCACGCCGATGTGCTCGAACTGCCAGATGACCTCGCCCCCTGTGGTAATCCGAAAGACGTCGAACCACGATGCGACCAACAGGTCATCACCCCATGCACAGACCCCCGAGATCTGGTAGTCAAGTTCCGCTATCAGCCGCTCCTGCCTCTCACCGATGTCCAGAATGAGCAGGCTACCGTCGAAGCATCCCACCACCACGCCCGAGCCGGTGGCCATCATAGTGGTCGCTCTCGCGGGTAGCTCGGAGGTGTTGACGAGTCCGCGCTCGGAATGCCAGCACTCCAGCCTGTTCTCAGGCCGTTCGTCTACCGTCATGCCAAGAGAGTTGCGAGCGACTACGAGAACGCCGTCAGAGCGGAAGGCCATGCAGGAGATTGTCTCGACATCATCCTCTGCGGCCGGTGAATCATGCAACACCTCGAGCTTTGGACCGAGGATGAGCAATCTGCCGTCCTCAAGCGCGACAGCGCAGGTTCCATCCTCGGCGCTGGCGAGTCCGGTTGGATGGCCGACATGCGACTTGGCGGTCTCGCTGCCGTCGGTGGCAAGCACCGTCAGGCAGCCGGAGCCGTCGGCCACGACCGCGTGGCTGGCCGAGGTCGCCATCGTCTCACAGCCCGA
>JGI24819J35694_1000272_pt1 | contig 11602 bp, 11 predicted proteins | sample METZYME_3_800m_FD_35694 | JGI IMG/M metagenome (IMG submission 35694) | reverse complement strand
TGGAGTACGCTCATCCCCGACTAGGTCGAGACTCCCGACCTAGTCGGACCTAACCTTCTCCTGTCGGTGGAGAAGGGACTCTTTCGGCGCTGCTACTGGTTGAGGCGTATGGCCTGGGCTCCTAGTTGAGGCCATGCGGCCGGAGCGGCGGCTTTTTCTAGGCGTTCCTCTAAGGGCAGGTCTTCGTCCCAGTAGTAGCCGATGAACCGCTGGCCGTTGATGCCGTCGGATGCGTCTGAAGCCAGCCAGACCACCGGCGCTTGCATCACCTGGGGATCAATCATGTTCTCGCGTTGGTGAGCGGCGTCGTCGGGAATCAGGTCTGTGCTCGCCATTCCGCCCGGAACCAGGACGTTCACGGTGACTCCGGTGCCTTCCAACTCCCGGGAGGCCATGGCGACTAACGCCTCATGGGCTGCTTTGGATGGCCCGTAGGGCGCGCCGCCTTCGCGGTACATGGTGTTCATACTGGTTGTGACGCCGATGATCCGGCCCCATCCCTGGGCCAGCATGTGGGGCACCACAGTCCGGGTCATGTAAAAAGGGCCGCTGCTGTTCACCGCCACGACCCGGTCCCACTCTTCGGCGGGCACCTCCCAGAAGTTGTTCTTTGTCTCGCCGCCCATCAACATATTTCGGGGCGCGATGCCAGCGTTGTTGACTAGGATGTGCAGCCCGCCCAGTTCTTGGATGGTGTGTTCAATGGAACGTTCGGCTTCTCCGATGGAGGTAACGTCAACCACCTGCGCCATTACGCAATCGTCGCCGCCGATCTCCCTCAAGTAGTTGGAAGTCTCGTCCAGCCATTGCTGGTTGATGTCCATCATTGACACCCTGGCCCCGGCCCTGACCAAAGCCTCTGTCATGGACCGGCCTAAACCTCTAGGACTGGCTGCCCCAGTAACGATAGCAATCTTCCCCTCAAGCGGCTTTTCTTGCATCAGATATCTCTCCGAAATATATATACCACTCAGTACAAAACCCGGCTGTGCCGGCGGCGCCTATTGGGCTACGTAGCCACCGTCTATGACAAGTTCGCTGCCGGTTACGAAGGACGACTCGTCCGACGCCAGGTAAAGCACCCCGTAGGCGACATCGTCCGGCACGCCGCTCCGGCCCAATGGTACACGGGCGTTGGACTCCGCTTGCGCCGCGGGGTCGCCTTTCCGTTCCGCGGTCATCGGGGTGTCGATGGGGCCGGGGTGGACCGAGTTCACCCGGATGCCCTCAGAGGCGTACTGAATTGCGGTCGATTTGGTGAAGATTCGCACCGCACCTTTAGACGCGTTGTAAACGGCTGCGACATAGGCCTGACCGGTGATGCCTGAGATGGAGGAAATATTGACGATGGAGCCACCGCCAGCCTTGCGCATCTCCGGGATTGCCGCCTTGGTGCCAAGGAACACGCCTTTGGCGTTGACGTCCATCACCCGGTCCCACTCGGCCACGGTGATGTCCTCCAGGCCGAGCCTGGAGACCACACCGGCGTTGTTGACCAGGATATCCAGCTTCCCGAACTTGTTTACGGCCTCGGCCACCGCAGAAGTCCAGCTTTCTTCGCTGGTCACGTCCAGATGGATGTATAGGCACTCGCCGCCCAGTTCATTGATCTCGGCCTCGGTCTGCTTGCCGTCTTCGTCAAGCACATCGCCAATTACGACCTTGGCGCCCTCCCGGGCAAACAATTTTGCCTCGGCGGCGCCCATTCCCCGGGCCCCGCCGCTCACGAAGGCGACCTTATCCTCTAAGCGCATGACTTCCCCCTGCTGCTGTTTTTGTCGTGCCGATGGGAACCTGAACAGTTGGCAAGATTCTAACCGCTGGGCGCGGTTAGTCAATGGTCGCAGGGTTGGGAACGGTCGATAGAGAGGGGAGTTGATCGCCGAAGCTAATTGCGCCGGAGCTAATTGATCGAGCAGACAGTGACCGGCTGATTGCCGTTCACCGGGCCGGTGACAGTGCCGCCGCAAAGATTATTCATCCTGCCGGCGTTCACAAGGTTCCGTCCGTTGATGATCGAGCCTGAGTTGTTGATGATGCCGCCGCTCCGGCTGGATGGGTTGAAAAACCCGGCGTTGGTGAAGGACCCGTTGTTAATGAGCTTGGCGAAGTCGCCGAGGACGAAATTGGGATCGGCGTCATTGTCCACGGTGCCCGAGTTGGTGAATACGGCGCCGGCCCCGTTGGTAATCAGTCCGGTGATGTTGTTGATCTTGCCGCCCGCACGATTGGACAGAGAGTCGCCTTCATTCTTTAACTCCCTCCGTTGACGTTGATTGTCCCTCGGTCGGTGATCAACCCGGGGCTACCGCTTTGGAGCGTGCCTCCCTGGAGGTTGAGGGTTCCTTCGATCCAGATGGATCTGCCCGGCGATTGGTCTGCGCTACTCAACTTCACCCCATCCCGGTCGGAGTCGGTCGCTAGGTTTACTGACAGGTCCTTGCTGATCAACACGCGGCTGTCAAGGGGCACGAACATAGAGAACTCACCACTGCTGGATTTGGAGCCGCCGCTTGTTTCGAAGTCCAGTTCTTCAGCGCCAAGGTCTGCCGGCCACGGCACAAACAGCAATAGACCGAGCGCAAGCCCGGCCAATGCAAACATGGTTGAAAACAGCAGCAATTTCCCTTGCTCTACCGTACATTCAGGTTTTCACAGGGGTCGTGCTAAGTCGAGCCTGAGGGAGCAGCGTGATCGGACGCCACAAACGCCACTTTGTGGTCTAGGGGTTGTTCTTGAAAAATTCCCGGTTTGTTCGAAGGAATTCCCGTTGATCCGATGGCATCTTGTATTCATCGAATATGGCGTTGACCGGGCAAACGGGCTCGCAGTAGCTGCAGTTGATACAGACCTCGGCATCGATGTGATACATCTCTTCTGAATCGTTGGTGGCGATGCAACGCACCGGACATACCTCTACGCAAGACGCGTCTTTAACCCCGATGCAGGGCTTGGTGATAACGAAAGTCAAAATATCCTCTTGATGGAGCTAACGGGCCGCACAAGTGATGCGCCCGATGATGTTCCGGAAGCTTTTAAGGACTGGAAGGGACTTGGCCCCGGTTGATTATACGGGTAATTATACAGGGCCGGGTGCATGGCCTGAGCGGTCGTTGGCCCCGAATAGGTTGATGAATTGCCCGGTCATGTCGGCTGGAGCGTGGGCGGCCAGGAATAGCGCCGCCCGGGCTATATCCTGGGGTTGTGTCCATTCCGGCCCGGCGTCTTTGGGTTTTTGGCCGGCGGTCATGCCGGTCTCGACCCAGCCGGGGTTGAGTCCGTTGACCCGTACGCCGTGGGGACGGACCGACTTCGCAAGTGAAGCTGTGTAGCCGATGACGCCCCATTTGGTGGCGCCGTAGGCCCCGAACTCGGATTCCGGGATGGTCCCAGACGACGATCCGATGTTGATCACGATTCCCTCTTGCCGTTCAACCATCTGGGGCAATACGTAGTGACAACAGAGGAAAGTCCCCCGAAGGTTGATGGCCATCTCCTCGTCCCATTCTTCGATGGGGGTGCTCCACACCGGGGTGTCGTGGTGGATGATGGCGGCGTTGTTGACCAGAATATCGATTTTGCCCCAAAGCCCTGAGATCTTCCGGACCACATCCTCTACTTGGTTCTCGCTAGACACATCCAACTGCCAGGATGTTGCATCTCCCCCGGCTTGTTGTATCTCGTCCGCGACTTGGTCCAGAGGTTGGATGTTTCTACCCGTCAGCGCCACCTTCGCGCCTTCACCGGCCATAACAATGGCGATGGCCCGCCCGATGCCCCTGCCGGCGCCGGTCACCAAAGCAACTTTGTCAGCTAGCAGATTGCCCAAGGCAAATTCCTATTTGGAGTGATAGTAGGGAATAGAAAAGAGTGGATGGTCGGGGTGGGGAGAACCGAACTCCCGACCTCCTGCTCCCAAAGCGTCCAGGAATCCCTGGTTGGAAAGATGACTTTACTCGATTCGTTCGTAAACGACAAGAAAGCGACCAAGGGGCTTACAACGAGCGGTGAATATTGGCTCAGGGAAAACCTTAGTAGATTCCTAACTTGGTTAACACTGTCGATTGAGGATGTAAGGCGGGAACAGATTGTGGAATTCCTGGCCATGTACGATGGCAAACCTTGGCGTAAACACTCCCTGTATAGAGCTCTCCGTACCTTCTGGAAATGGGTGGCGATTCACCATAAAATACGGGGCGATACTTACCCGTGCTCATAAGCATCAAGAGGCGAACGAATTCCCTGGCTACACAGATAGGTTTTTGGCGTGACGACCTGGGCCAGGAAAATTATTTGACCTTGTGTAGGTAGGCTGTATTTACTCTCTCTAACGCATCTATAGGGTAGTTAGTTACCCCACAACATGGTGTCATATTATTTTGTTAAACGCATCGGAATGTTCCCGGCACAGGAAATAAAAAAGCCCCGCACAAAACGGAGCTCTGGCATCTTTATCACTAGGCAAAAAAGATCGTCCTCACTAGTTTATGAAAGATATAGTCTAGTGCGGTATACGAGGCACTGGATATCAAATGGCATCAGGTGATCGAAAATTTTACCGCTACAGATTTGTTATCGCTGGTCTTATCCTGGCGGCCCATTTGTCTGTAGGACTCAATTTCTTTTCAGTATCTCCGATCTTGCCACTGATAATGGAAGATTTTGGGATAACCCGGACTACTGCCAGCCTTCTGGTAGCCCTCGCCCTTCTAGTACATGCCGTATTCGGATTACCTGGAGGAGTCATAGCCGCCCGTTTTGGTGTGAAACGAGTGTATTTTCTGGCATGGCTACTGGTAGGTATGTCGGTCTTCTCATCGTTTGTGAACAATTTCTCCACACTATTGGTTTTGCGATTGGCATATGGAATCGGGTTTGGCGTAATAATACCGGCGACAGCGCCGCTGCTGATGCAATGGCTAAAACCACGTGAAATCACCGTTATGAACGGTCTGGACATCGCGGCATTAACTTTAGGCGTTGCGCTCTCAGTGACAACTGTAGCCCCGATTGCAGATGGGATCGGTTGGAAGAATGCGTTAAGCGTGTTCGGGGCAATTGCGTTGTTAGGCGCGCTGGCGTGGGCCTTTCTTGGGAGAGAACGGCCATTAGAACGTCAGGCTATTTCAGTCACCAACATCACTTTCAGTGATATTTCAAGCGTACTACGTAATCCTGTCATCCTGCTTCTAGCTGCTGCAGATGCATTAGTGTTTATGCAGTACACGGCACTAACTGGATGGCTGCCGACGTTTTACGGTGAATCGCGAAACATGTCTTTGGCACAGGCAGGATTCATCACAGGATTAATCCCCCTCATTGGCGTCGGCGCCGTTTTAGCAGGAGGGATCCTCCCATTGCGTATATCGGATAAGAGGATCTTTTTTGTGGTTCCTGGATTTCTTATCGGAATAGGTGGCCTAGGTTCGTTCTTATTAGAGAGCAACATTGGGATTTTGGCTTCCGTGTTGATATTAGGGATCGGAAGTTGGTCTTACGCTCCCACACTTTTAAGCCTACCGATGGGCTTAAAGGGTATGACTCCGGAAAAGGTGGCGGTAGTGTGGGGTACTTTTGTAACTGTATCCGGCATCGGCATGTTCGTTTCTCCAATAGTCGTTGGGGCCATTCGGGATTATTGGGGAACATTTGTGCCAGGATTTATGATATGGGCAATCGGAGCATGGCTATTGTTCATTGCAGGTTTTGCGTTGCCGCCATCAGTAAACGACTATTCCGAGGTCCGACAATCAGAGAACTGAACCGGCTGTTACGGCCCAATGTCGGATAGGTATATGGCCATGGCCGTGGAGATTATCATTCACTGGCGAAAGCTCGCCAAGGCCTAAAAAGCCAATTGGCATTGGCACCGGTTTAACAAAAAGGCTAAACCAGCATACTTTCATGGGTACCCGCCCGTTGACTTTCGGCATTGCCAAAAATAAACTACCTACATGGCACCAAGAACCGGTAGGCCGCGCACTGGCAGGAAGCCCAATTTCATTGTCCGGATGAACCCTGAACATGCTGCCGCTGCACGTCAAGCTGCCAGGGATGCAGGTAAGCAGGTTGGGCAGTGGTTGGAAGAGGCGATCACAGAGAAACAGGAGCGCGAGAAGGAGGCAGGTAATGTCACTAAGGCAGATTGCTAAGGAATTGGGGATCAGCCCCGCATACCTGTCCTACATGCTCAATGGGAAGAGGCCGTAGCGGAAGGATCTGTACCAGCAATACATGGGAGTTGTTAACACTTTTGTTAACAGTGAAGGGGAAGGTGTTAACAACGACCCTAACCCGCGATCTAGAACCAGTGGAGATACAGGCGTGAACTTGCTGGTCGGGGTGGGGAGAATCGAACTCCCGACCTCCTGCTCCCAAAGCAGGCGCCCTACCGCTGGGCTACACCCCGATATAACTGAGTTTAACACGCGTGTGCACAGCGGTTGGGCCTGCTAGCCGTTCCCAGTCTAATGGCGGTCACCAGGCGAAATCGCTATCTAAACGTTCATGATTCCGAAAGCCGTCAATAGACCTAGGCCGGATAGGAAGGCGCTGGCGGACAACGGGGCCAAGAAACGCCAGCATAGGACGGCCATTCGGTCGGAATCACCGGGCTCAGGCGAGACGACCCGCGAGAACACGTTTAAGAGGATAGCTATTGCGAATACGGCCCAGGCTTCTTTCAGCAGCAGTGAATATCCCAATGTACCCGCCCTGCTGAGGAATGCTATGGAGAATCCCAACACGACTCCGCTGATGGTCAGCATCGTGTCGTTCGATTGCTGTGCCGATGCGAAATTTATCCGGTTCTCTTGGTTCATGCCTTTGCCCTCCGCTAATCACTATGCAAATCAATCGTATCGGACCCTTTGGTTACGTTCAAACACGATTTTCAAACTCGGCGTGACCGGGCGTCGGAAGGGAATAGATAGGCGGGAGTAGATGGGAGGGCGGGAGGCGTGCAAGCAATGGGGCTTGGTGTGATGTAAAAGAGGGGAAATATGGTACCCCCGGAGAGGGTCGAACTCTCGTCTCCGGCTCCGGAGGCCGGCACTCTATCCACTGAGCTACAGGGGCATTATACGACTAAAGAATAGCATGTCCGCTTGGGGGCCAACAAGGACGTCAGGTGGCTGTGGAGCGGACGCGGCCAGCCGCCGTGCGGTGGACAAACCCCAGGCTCCCCACTAGACTAGGGTCACTTTCCGTCGAGGTTGAAACATGCCCGTTTTTACGCCCGAATATCTGCATAAAGTTGCTTACCACATCTACCGCGCCAAGGGCACTCCGGAAGACGAAGCCGAGATCGTGGCAAGGCATTTGGTCAAAGCCAACCTTGCGGGCCACGACTCCCACGGGATCATACAAACACCAACTTACGTCGAGCGCATCGACGTCGGCCACATCGTCCCCGGAGCTTCTTTTGAGGTCGTCAAAGAAGCCCCCTGCACTGCTGTCATCAACGGCAACTGGGGCTTCGGTTTTGTGGTTACCGAGAAGGCTACTCGCATGGCAATCGAGAAAGCTAGGACCAACGGAGTCGCCGCCATCACCGTCCACCACCAGAGCCACATCGGCCGACTAGGGGATTACCCGACTATGATGGCCGAGGAAGGCATGATTGGCATGATTACCGCCGACTCTGGGGCCGCGCCCAAGCATGTGGCGCCGTTTGGCGGAATTGCCAGAAAATTGGGCACCAACCCCATCTGCATCGGCATGCCCAGCAACCTAGACGGGCCGGTTTTGATGGACATGGCTTCTAGCACCGTGGCTTTGGGCAAGATCGCCTTAGCCCGCAGCCGCAAGGAAGAGATACCCGTGGGTTGGATCGTCGATAAGGACGGCAACCCCACCACCGACCCCAACGACTACTACTCCGGCGGCGCGATTCTGCCCGTTGGCGTCGATCAAGGCCACAAGGGCTATGCATTGTCTTTCATGGTGGAAGTCTTCTCCGGATTACTTACCGGCCTGGGCTTTGGCATCGACCCGGAAGGCCGGCACAACGACGGCGTCTTCATCGCCGCCTTCAACCTGGAGCACTTTAGGCCTCTTGAAGAGTTCAAGAAGGAAATGGGCGAGTTCGTCGAGTTCATCAAGGACTCGCCGCCAGCCGCCGGTTTCACCGAGGTGCTCTATCCCGGCGAGATCGAATGGAATAGAGAGCAGGCCCGACGCAAAGACGGGATCTTTGTGGAAGACGAAACCTGGGCGCAGCTCAGCGGCCTGATGAAATCCCTTAACATCGAAGAAGAAGTCGGCCAGCCATAACTCTCAGGTGATTTAGATGAGCGTCCAAGACATTCGGGAAACATATCTGGAAGCCGGTGAATTCTTTGCAAAAGTTGTTGACCAGGTTGACATCGATGGCTGGGAGGTGCCCGCCCTGGGCGAGTGGTGCGCCCGCGACCTGACCGGGCACACTTACCGGTCTTTCACCACGATTCTGAGCTACTCGGCCAAACCTGGGGACAAGGTTGATTTGGAGCGACCGGTGGACTACTTCCTAAAGGCGTTCGAAGGCTTGACCGACCCGAAGCAGGTTGCCGAGCGGGGAAGGGCCGCCGGATTGGAGATCATCGACGACCCCAGGATGATGGTTCGCGGCTTCGCCATGTACGTTAAGAACAAGCTGGAAGAGCTGGCCGACGACCACATCATGGCGACTCCGATGGGCGGGATGCGGCTCATAGATTACCTACCGACCCGGACATTTGAATTGATCATCCACACCATGGACTTGGCTAAGGCTGTGGGCGTGGACGATCAGCCTCCGGAAAAGGGCATGGCGGCAACGTTGGAGATACTTGGGCAGATCGCCCTCTACCGGGGCCGTGCCTCCGACGTGGTCTTCGGGGTTACTGGGCGCGGCGGGCTGTCCGACGGTTTTTCGGTGCTTAGTTAGGGCAGGATTTTTCGGGAATTTAGCGCTCCTCGATAGAAAATTCTGTGAGGATCCCGCGTTGCCCGGCCAGAGGCCGTATGCTATAATCTGTTAGACGTAAGAGAAGAGAAGAGAGAGAAGCAAGTACACACCTGATGCTAGACGGAGACACCAAAGCGCGGATAATCAAGGAATACCAAAGAAACGACAAAGACACAGGCTCAGCCGAAGTCCAAGTCGCCGTGCTAACGGAAAATATCAAACAGCTTACGNATCATCTGCGGATACACAAGAAGGACGTCCACTCCCGGCGCGGGCTTCTTGGCATGGTTTCCCAGAGACGTAGGCTCCTCAAATACCTCGACGCAGAAGACGTAAACCGCTACCAGACACTTATCAGTAGGCTCGGTCTTCGGCGTTAAGTCCGCTCAGAATAACACCCTATTCAGGGTGTTATTTCTCGTCTAGCTCTCACCCCATCTATCGATTGCGCACGTTATTTATTGCGAGGTTGCCCTAGGCATATTATGGCTACAGAACTATCTAACCCTGTGTCGGTCACAAGCCAGATCGGCGACAGAACCCTAACTGTTGAAACAGGGAAACTGGCGAACCAAGCCCACGGCAGTGTGACTGTCACCCTCGGCGAGACCATCGTTCTTGTCACCGCGGTGATGTCCTCCCGACCCCGGGCAGAAGACATCGACTTCCTGCCTCTAACAGTTGATTATGAAGAGCGGATGTACTCCGTTGGCAAGATCCCGGGGAGTTTCTTCCGCCGGGAAGGCCGTCCCGGACAGGACGGCATCCTGGCATCTCGGCTCACTGACCGTTCCATCAGGCCCCTGTTCCCCAAAGGCCTGCACAACGACATCCAGATTACGCTGACGATACTTTCGTCCGACCAGGAGAACCCGCCCGAGATTCTGGGCATGATTGGCGCTTCAGCCGCCATCTCAATCTCCCAGATTCCATTCAACGGACCCATCGCTTCTTGCCGGATCGCCTACCTGAACGGCGAATACATCCTGCATCCCACCTACGCACAGAGCACTGAAAGCACTCTGAGCATGGTGGTCAGCAGCTCCCGCGACGCTATCCTGATGGTTGAAGCCGGCGCCAACGAGGTCTCCGAGGAAGTGATCGTCGAAGCCATCGGCAAGGCTCAAGAGGCCAACTCCGCCACCATCGACCTGATTGAAGACCTAACAACCAAGGTGGGCAAGCCCAAGGCTGAAGTCGAATACGACTATGCCGCCGCCGACGCGCTCATTGCCAAGATCAAAGATATCGTCGGTTCCCGCTGGGAAGACCTTCTCAGCAAGAACCCCGGCATGTATGAGATGGACGACGGAGAGCATGAGATCTCCGCACTGGTCACCGAAGCGCTGAAAGATGATTACTCGAAGAACGCTATCGGCGACGGTTTCAAAGCCGTGTTCCGGGAGGCCGTCCGAGGCCGCATCCTGCAGCAGCACGTCCGCTCCGACGGACGGGCGATGGACCAGGTCCGCCCGATATCCTGCGACACCAGCATCTTGCCCCGCACCCACGGCACGGGACTGTTCACCAGGGGCGAGACCCAGGTGCTGTCTATCGTGACGGTGGGTTCTCTAAGCTTGAAACAAACCATCGATTCCGTTGGTCCTGATAACACCCGGCGGTTCATGCACCATTACAACTTTCCGTCCTATTCGACCGGTGAAGCCCGGCGGGCAATGTCCCCGGGACGCCGCGAGATCGGACACGGCGCCCTGGCCGAGCGGGCCATCGCGCCCGTCCTGCCTTCCGAGGACGATTTCCCCTACGCCATCCGGATCGTGTCCGAGTGCCTGAGCTCCAACGGCAGCACGTCCATGGGTAGCGTTTGCGGCAGCTCACTAAGTTTGATGGACGCCGGAATCCCGATTAAAGCCCCTGTGGCCGGTATCGCCATGGGACTGATTACCGGCGACGACGGCGAATACGCCATCCTCAGCGACATCCAGGGCATCGAAGACTTCCTGGGTGACATGGACTTTAAGGTGGCCGGCACATCCGCTGGTGTTAACGCCCTCCAGATGGATGTGAAGACCACTCATCTGACCCCGGTGATCCTGAAAGAAGCGCTGGAACAAGCGCGTCAGGGCCGCATGCATATTATGGGCAAGATGAATGAGGCCATCTCTGAAGTACGTGGTCAGATGAGCGAACACGCGCCCAAGATGATTCGCCTGAAGATTGAAGTTAGCAAGATTGGCGCCCTCATCGGACCTGGCGGTCGGGTGATTCGGGCCATCATCGAAGAGACCGGCACCAGCATCAACGTAGAGGACGACGGCTCAGTGACCATCGGTGGCGTGGACGCCGCCATGCTGGAACTGGCCCGTTCCAAGGTGGACGCCCTGACCCGGGAACTGCAGATCGGCGATATATTCACCGGCAAGGTGGTGCGCCTGACCAACTTTGGCGCCTTCGTGGAACTGGTCCCCGGCAAGGACGGCCTGATCCGCAACGGCGACCTGGGTGACATGGAAGAAGACTTGGCCGAGGGCCAAGAGCTCACGGTGATCATCCGGGAGATCGACGCCCAAGGACGGGTCAACCTGTCCCGCAAGGCGCTGTTCGGCGACGACAGCCCTCCCGCTCCACGGCCTGAGCCCAGCGGCGGCTTCAACCGGGGCGGCGGTGGAGACCGGGGCGGCCGCGGAGGATTCGGTGATGGACGCGGTGGAG
>JGI24819J35694_1000261_pt1 | contig 11733 bp, 10 predicted proteins | sample METZYME_3_800m_FD_35694 | JGI IMG/M metagenome (IMG submission 35694) | reverse complement strand
CTGCTGCAAGCGCTTTATCAGTATTTGGCCAGGCCAAGTCACACATGCCCATGGGGGCTATCCCGAAAGGCAGTCCCCAGGTTCGACCCAGAAATGTTTTTGCCAGTTCTCGTTGCCGGATATCGACGAGAACACGCGGCAGCAGGCGAACCTGCTCGATCACTTCTCGGTTCAAGCGACTCGATGTCTCGAATCCGGCAGCGCCGTCTACAAAGTCAAACGTAATCCTGGGCATCCGCTGCTGTGCAGCAAGGCGAAAATCGTCTACGCAATAGTATTTTCTAGGCATTTGTTTCCTGAGCTGGCAGATTATTCAGAACAACCCCACAGGTTATAGAGGCTAGACTTTACAGAACCGTGTGATTGGCGTCATTTACTTTAACTTGATGCTTGTCATCTGCACCGTGCACCACTTCAGTTCTGCCAAGATAAACACCAACGCCAATAATCAAGGCGATCCCGGCCCAGGCCCACAAGTCGGGATAATCACTGAAGAGCCAGTAACCCAGCACAACCTGCATAATGATCTCCAAATAGCGAAGCGGCGCGAGTAATGATGCTTGCGCAAATGAAAAAGCCCGTATGAACAGCAGATGACCGGCCGCCCCCGTCGCACCAATCAAGGCCATCAGAATCCCGTCGGCGAGGGTGGGTGTAACCCAATAATACGGTAATGCGGCAGTCAGCAGCACGAACCCACTTACAGACTGCCAGCCCAGCATCACCAGCGGTGGGACCTTGCCACTCATCATTCGTGTAGACACAAAATACAGGGCCCAGAACAATGCAGCAGCGAGCGCCAGCAGACTCGCCCAATGAAAACCTGCTCCACCTGGTCTAACAATCATGAGGATAGCAATAAAACCGACGGCGCATGCGAGCCAGCGTCTGAGTGGCACCTGTTCACCCAGAACTAGAGATGACAAGGCAACCACAATCACCGCATCAAAAAACAGAATAGCGATCGCATCAGCAAGCGGGAGGTACTGAATGGCAACAAAGAAAAGGCCCGTGCCGCCCAAAAGAAATACTCCTGGACTGAGCAGTTTCAACGGATGTGCTTGGTGGAATACCCGCCGACCATATTGAAAGACAACACACGGTAGTATGATGAGAAAATGAAAAAAGAAACGTGCCCAGATCAGTTGCAGTATGGGGTATCGATTTGAAAGAAACTTGACTATCGCGTCCATGAAAGGCAGCAACAACATAGCCAACACCATCAGAATGATGCCAAACAATACTCGATTGGAGGCGACTGTCGTCAATTAACCAACACCAGTCTGTATTCGTAGGTTGTCATTAAATTCCTGTGGATCGGCCTGAATCTAGGCCGTGCCATAGGAGAGTAAATTAAGCAATCGATCAGAAAGTCAGAAATACGACGCACAGCCTCCGTCTACGGTCAACACCTGGCCTGTCACGTAGGCGGCCTCTTCGGAGCACAGAAAAACGGCAGCACCCGCTATCTCGTGAGGTTCACCCCAACGGCCCAAGGCCGTGCGACTGAACAGTTTTTCAGAAAGATCCTCATCGGCAACCATGGTCGCATTGGTTTCGGTCGCAAAAAAACCAGGGGCCAATGCATTAACAGTAATGCCATCTGGACCGAGTGCAGCGGCAAGCGTACGGGTCAATGACTCAAGCGCGCCCTTGGATGAGGCATAAGAAGGACTCAGTTTCAATCCCACCGCTGAAGCCAATCCACTCATATTAACAATACGTCCCCATTGTCGGGCGCGCATTAATCCCACAGCCTCTTGGCAAAGAAGAAACGCAGAGGTTAGGTTGACCTGCAACAGTGCCTGAAAATCGGGACCATCAATCTCCTCGATAGATCTGCGATCACGCAGTCCGACATTGTTAATCAGGATATCCAGCCTGTCGTGTTCACTGGCAATTGTTGACAACGCGGCTGCGCGCGCCGAATCGGCCGACACATCAAACACCAACTCCTGCGCACTGCCACCCGAAGACTTGATCAGTGACACGGCGTTTGCGACATGGTCTTTGTCCCGGCCGTTTACTAGAACATGAGCCCCGGCCTCGCTGAGCCCTTTAGCCATTTCAAATCCCAGTCCTTGGGCACTCCCAGTTACCAGTGCAATCCTGCCAGTTAAGTNAAACATAGATTCCATTTATTTCTCTTACATCACTGAACACAGTCGCAACGCATCCAGGGTCGCAGCAGCGATGTTTCGACTCGCCACTGCATCACCAATGCGGTGCAGTTCGAACGTATCATCTGCCGTTGTACTTCCAACCTGTGACGATCCCGACAAAAGTGCATCAATATCTGTGACCCCGTCATTAATCGAATCGGACCGCAATTGTTGGTAAAGCTCATCGACAGGTTGTGTGCCAACTTCCACAACCATCTGTTCTGTGTAGCGTACAGTTTCACTCCCATTGAGCTCACAGGTAAAACAAGCTCGCAGACCTTCATCTTCCCGCGATACTGAAGTCAGTCGATGGTCGAAAAGTGTGTCTACACCTTGTTCGAAAATTTGCCGGCGCCACACCACGCGTTCCGAGTAGACCAATTCCGGCGCCAGTAACCCGTCAATTCCCACCAACGTAGCCACATAGCCCGCCGATGTGACCTTCTCTGCACATAAAGGGCCGACGTGCCGCCCGGTTCCATCATAAATAATGACATCGTTCTCAATCGGAACTTGTCCTGTGAGCAAATCCCAGCTGGTGGTGCACAATTCACCACCTTCGAGGAAATCTATATCTGGGAGACCCCCGGTTGCAATGATGACCACATCCGGCCTCTCTGCCATCACCTCTTTAACACCTGCCAGAGTATTCAGCCGAAGACCTACTCCCAAACGGGCGATTTCACTAACCCGCCAATCAATTACGCCGGCAAGTTCACGACGCCAACTGCCACCGGACGCGATGATGACCTGGCCACCGGGCTGGGTTGAGGCCTCGAAAAGGATGACCTGGTGGCCGCGTTCCGCGGACACCCGCGCAGCTTCAAGACCGGCTGGCCCTGCACCGACCACAACAACACGACGGTTTCGGTGTTCAGAGGGCGTGATCACCTGCGGTAGCTTAAGTTCTCGACCCGTTGCCGGGTTGTGCAGGCATGTCGGTCGATTGGCAGACATACAATGGGTCGCGCCGACACACGGACGTATGCGATCTTCCTGCCCAGCCACGAGTTTGTTTACGATCTGAGGGTCGGCAATGTGCGCCCGTGTCATAGCGACCATGTCCAGCAGGTTCTCGGTGATCGCATAGCGAGCAGTGGCAATATCGGTGATTCGAGCCGCGTGAAACACCGGCAGGCCCACGTGTTGTTTGAATTCACCGACTCGCTTTAACCATGGTGCGCTAGGTGAAGCCATTCCTGGCATGTTGTCGACCGCAAGAGCGATCTCCGTATCAACATTACCGTAAATTCCATTGAAAAAATCAATCAATCCGCTCGATTCGAACAGATCCGCTATCCTGAGGCAGTCCTCAAAATCGAGGTGATCTCCACCTTTCTCATCGACGACAAATCGGAACCCGACAATAAAATCATTGCCAACCTGTCGACGAATTTCTTCATATACCATCAACCCGAAACGACAGCGGTTCTCCAGAGAACCACCGAATTCATCCGTACGATGATTGGTATAGGGAGACAAAAACTGACCGATAAGATGTCCTGAACCCAGGGTCTCAATACCATCGAGACCACCATCCCGACAACGACGGGCAGCCGCGCCATAGGCCTTGATCACCCGGTCAATGTCATGCCGATCCATGGTCTTGGGAAAACTGCGATGCAGCGTCTCACGGATCGGCGATGGGCCAATCGCCGGCAGCCAATCACCGGCATAACATTCCGCTCGTCGACCCAGGTGACTGATCTGACACATGAGCGCACAACCATGATGATGGACTTTGGCGGTGAACTGTTCAAACAAAGGAATAATCGCATCGGTGCTCACGTCAACCTGACCAGAGGGCCAGAGCGAATCTGGTGCTACCGATGCTGATCCACCGAACATCGTCAATGCAAGACCACCACGAGCTTTTTCTTCGTGATAGGCCTGGTATTTGTTCCCAGTCAAACCATTCTCATCCAGCCCACACGCATGGCTGGTACTCATGATGCGATTTTTCAGTGTCAAATGTTTGAGTTTAAAAGGCTGTAGCAGTGGATCATTGCTACTGGATAGCTCATCAATCTGCATAGTTTGTCTCCACTGATCTACTGCAAGCCAATCAAGTTTTGCTCGCTGCTCAACGCAAACATATTAGTCAATTATCTAAGACGCTACCGGTGATGTCCGATTATCACCCGTTGGTGAAACCATCACCAGCCAGAAGCTCGGGAGATCTCGTGAAGCTCAACCAACACACGCAGGGTTATACTTGACAGTCATGGAATTCAAAACAGACGTCGTCATTATCGGCGCAGGTCCCAGTGGGCTTTTTCAGTGCTTTGAGCTGGGGTTGCTGGGCATTGATGCTCACATCGTCGACTCGCTTCCTGTTATCGGTGGGCAGTGCAGTATGCTCTATCCCGATAAGGCGATCTATGACATTCCGGGCCTACCTATTGTTGGCGCCCAGGAATTAATCGACCGCCTGGCCGAGCAGCTCAAACCTTTTGATCCTACTTTTCATCTGGGCCACCGCGTGACTCGATTGACGCGCCTGGAAGACAACTCTTTCGAATTACACACTGAGGGGAACATCTGCTTTCAGACCCGAGCTGTGGTCATCGCTGCTGGTCTTGGTGCATTCAAACCCAGGCCTTTACGCCTTGGTGGTATTGATCAATTCGAACAAACCAATCTCCACTATCATGTGGCAGATAAGCTCCATTTTAAAGACAAGAAAGTAGTCATTCTAGGCGGAGGCGATTCAGCCCTGGACTGGGTACTGGAGTTGGCAGTTGTGGCAAAGCACGTGCATATCGTCCACCGCCGAGATGAATTCCGGGCAGCCCCCGCTTCGATTGCCAAAATGCATGAACTAATCGACGATCCGAATCAACCCGTCGACTGCCTGATTGGTCGCATACCAAGCTATCAGTCGGACCAGGGTAAGATCACGGCCATCGACGTTGCACCTTTTGGAGAAGGTGAACCACAACGAATTGAACTGGATGAACTTCTAGTGTTCTATGGTCTATCGCCGGACCTTGGTCCTATCGCTGACTGGGGACTGGACATCGAACGAAAGCACATCAGTGTTAGTCTAGAAACGTTTCAGACCAACATACCCGGAATCTACGCTATCGGTGACATCAACACCTACCCGGGTAAGAAGAAACTTATCCTGAGTGGTTTCCACGAAGGAGCCCTTGCCGCCTTCGCAATACAACAATATCTTGACCCCGACACGAAACACAAGCTGCAGTACACCACAACCAGTTCTGCACTCCAGAAGCGCCTGGGCGTACAGAACAATGCAGAATCAACCCAGGGTTGATACGACGACTGGATGATCTTTAGATGATCACTGGACAGTTGTCCTATGCCAACTTGCTGAAAAACCCACCCAATCGCCCCACTCGCTGTCTGAATATTGGCCGCAATAGCCCCCGTAGCGGTGGCTGAAACCAGACCCACAGTCGCCGTCCTCCTCAGCCTGGTCATCGGCACAACAGGGGGTGCATTATTTTACTACTGGAAACTTCCGCTTCCCTGGATGCTGGGGAGCATGATCTTTGTATCCGCCTGTGCATTGTCCGGTGTGCCAGTTCGACGCTCTATGCCGCTCCGAAATATCATGGTTGTTGTCCTGGGCATTCTTCTGGGCAGTTTTTTCACTGCCGGAGTCTTGGACAACCTATCTACCTGGGGCGGTGCATTACTAGTGATGCTGGTATACGTTATCGTGACCACCAGCGTTGCTGTCTTTATATTTCGCGGGCTTGGCTATATGGATGCCACAACTGCCTACTTCTCAAGCACACCAGGTGGTCTGGGAATCATGGTTATCGCGGGGGAGCAAGCCGGCGCAGACAGTCAGCTGATTCCAATCGCCCACGCGACACGGGTATTCCTGGTAGTCTTTTCAATTCCGCTGTACTTCGTTACTGTCGTCGGCGTAGATGTCCCCAGTATGTCTGGGTTGCCCACTCCAGAAACGTCGTATCCGGACCTTAAAGAAATCATCATCCTCTCGGGTTGCGGTTTGGCTGGCTTCTGGCTAGCGAGCCGGCTTGACCTCGCATTTGGCCGAATTCTCATCCCCATGATCCTATCCGGAATTGTCTACAACTTTGGCCTAGTAGATACACCACTACCAACTCCTGTAGTCACTATCGCCCAAGTAGTCATCGGCTCTGCCATTGGGGCGCAGTTTCGGGGTATGCGCCCACGTAGCATGTTTCGTCCTGCCATAGCCGCGATTGTTGCAACGACAATCATGCTGGCAATAGCAGCAGGATTGGCACAGTTGTCGGCACCTATTCTGAACATCAGTGAAGAAGCGCTACTGCTCGCACTGGCACCCGGTGGTCTAGCTGAGATGAGCCTAATTGCGATTTCGATGGATAGCGACACTGCATTCATTGCGACCCTGCATATTTTTCGTATTACGATGATTGCTGCTGCCGGACCCGCATTGTTTCGGCTACTGCGTAATCTGCGCCACTGAACCCCAGTAAACAGAAGGAATTCCCTATCATGACTGATCCGCTTCTAGACTATGAAAATGACCTGCCGGTCGACCTCGATCCCGTTGATATCACAGCCTACAAATCCGGGAATACCGGAATCGATTATTTACACACCCTCGATTCAGGCCAACCAGGACCGCATGTGCTTATATCGGCAGTAGTGCACGGTAACGAGCTCTGCGGTGCTATCGCAGCTGATTGGCTACTCCAGCAGAAGGTTATGCCTATAGCCGGCCGACTGAGTATTGGGTTCATGAACGTCGCCGCATACCTCAGTTACGATCCCGACCACCCAAACCGCTCACGTTGGGTAGACGAGGATTTCAACCGCTTGTGGGGACCCGGTGTACTGGATGATCCCGACCGGAAAGTGACCAGTGAAGTACAACGGGCCCGTCAAATCCGACCATTCCTAGACAACGTTGACCTGCTGCTTGACATTCATTCAATGCAACAACCCTGCCTTCCACTGATGATGGCTGGAATGGTAGCCAAGGGACTGGAGCTGGCAGCAAAGGTAGGCCTACCCGCAACCGTGGTTACCGACAAAGGACACAATGAAGGCATGCGCATGCGTGACTACAATGCATTCCGTGACCCTGATAGCCCACGCAATGCGCTCCTCATTGAGTGTGGTCAACACTGGGAAGCAACTTCAACGGAAATGGCGAAATCGGTGATGGTCCGGTTCCTCCACTCCACAGCGATCATGGCCCCTGAATTTGGTGCAGAGACACTAAAAAGCTATCCGAGCCCTCAAGGTCAGAATTTCTATCGGGTTGATGAGGTTGTGACTATCGAAACCAACGCTTTCGTATTCGAGCAGCAGTGGACCGGTTTCGAACACTTGGCCAAAGGTACGCTGATTGGGCACGATGGACCACGCGCGATTATTGCGCCGTTTGAACCGACTGTCCTGGTTATGCCGACGAGGCGACTATACCCAGGTAAAACCGCTGTTCGACTGGCGCAGCCAATTACGCCGAACGACTGACTGCACAATAGACCGCAGTTGTTACAACCAAGATCTGTTGCTCGACCAATTCAGTGTGCTGATATGGGTTCAGCCAGGTGACAGGCAACCAGGCGGCCACCCACAATCTCGCGCAGCTCCGGCTGTTCTCTGGCGCAAGTTTCAATTGCATGTGGGCAGCGTGGATGGAAATGACAGCCCGTGGGCGGATCCAGCGGAGACGGAATCTCACCCTGGACAGGCTTGAAGCGACGACGTCGTGAATCTACCCTGGGGACCTCGGCAAGTAGCGCTTGTGTGTAAGGATGCTTTGGTGATGTAAATAACGCCTCGGTCGTTGCTACCTCGACTACCCGTCCAAGATACATGATCACAACACGATCACTCAGGTGCTCGACCACACCGAGATCATGACTGATAAAAAGGTAGGTCAGGTTAAGTTCCTTGCGAAGATTCATAAATAGATTCAAGACCTGGGCTTGAATCGATACATCTAGTGCTGCAACCGATTCGTCACAGACAAGGAACTCCGGATTCACTGCGAGGGCTCGAGCAATACCAATCCGCTGCCGCTGGCCGCCTGAAAACTGGTGTGGATACCGGCGAATGAAGTCTGGATCCAACCCTACCCGCAACATGGCCTGACTGACATGTGCCTCAACATCGCGTCGGTCAACAACCCCATGAACCACGGGCGCTTCACCAATAATATCGATGACGCGCAGACGCGGATTAAGCGAACTCATCGGATCCTGGAAGATCATCTGTATACGAAGTGCAGTATCACGGGCAGCCGAGCCGGATATCTCGCGCATAAGGTTGCCACGAAAATACACTTGTCCGTCCGACGGCTGGTATACCCCCGCAACGATACGGCCCAGTGTCGACTTTCCACATCCGGATTCACCGACGAGCCCAACAACCTCACCATCAAAGATCGACAGTGACACACTGTCTACGGCATGCACCACCTCCTCCTGAACACTGGCACCGAGCTTCTGTGCCAACTTTCCGGCAAGGTCAAGCCGTTTAACAAAGCGTTTTGAAATGTCTCGTAACTCGACGATTGGCGCTTTGTGGTTCAGACGATCATCAGTCATGAGGCAGAAATTCCGGATGACTCAGTGATTGATCCAGCAGGCGACATTGGAAAATGACATCGTATCAGCCTACCACTACCTCGCGGTTCGCTGACTTCGGGTGCTGTTGTGCAAAGGTCGGTTGCGTGTGGGCAACGACCCTTGAAAGCACAACCCGGCGGCAAGTTCAGAAGCGATGGAGTCATTCCCGGAATCTGATGAAGGGGCACACCTCGCTGGTTACGGGATGGTACTGAGCCAATCAGTCCGTAAGTGTAAGGATGCAACGGGCGATCCAGCACGTTGTCGACCTCGCCGTATTCAACGATCCGGCCGGCATACATCACCGCTACATCGTCAGCAAGACCGGCTATAACCGAGAGATCGTGTGTAATCCAAATCAGTGCTGTCCCGGTTTCCTGACAAAGTTTCTGTGCCTCGTACAGGATCTGAGCCTGGATTGTAACGTCCAGAGCTGTTGTAGGTTCATCGGCAATAATCAGATCTGGCTTATTTAATAGAGCGATGGCGATAGAAACCCGCTGGCGCATGCCTCCCGAGAACTGGTGCGGGTAAGCCTTCAGCCGCTCGTCCGGCGATGGAATACCGACCTGGCCGAGGGCATCGCGCGCGCGCTGGCGCGCCTCTTTGCGACTGACGGATTCGTGTGCCCGAATCGCTTCAATCATCTGGGTATCAATGCGTAGCACCGGGTTGAGCGTCATCATTGGGTCCTGAAAGACCATTGCAATCTGGTTCCCGCGCAATTGTTGCCAGCGCTGCTCGGTTGCGTCGACCACATCTTCTCCTCGAAATCGGATCTGGCCACCGACAATACGGCCCGGATGATCCACCAAGCCCATGATTGAAAACCCTGTCACAGTCTTGCCGGACCCTGATTCTCCGACAAGGCCCAATACTCGGCCTGGGTGTACCGAAAAGCTGATGTCATCGACCGCCTTAACCTCACCCGCCTTAGTCATGAAAGACGTCTGCAGGTGACTGACCTGAAGTGTCGGTCGGGAACCGGCAGCATTCATACGTTTTCCAGCCTATCGTTGCAGTCGTGGGTTGAGCACATCACGGAGTTGGTCACCAACCAGATTGATCGAGACGATAGTGACCAGCAACGCCACACCCGGATACATAGTTATCCAGTAATGGCCCGAATGGATGTAATCAAATCCGTTGGCAATCAGACTGCCAAGCGATGGTTCAGTCTGTTCCATGCCAAGTCCCAGGAAAGAAAGAGTCGCCTCAAGCGCAATTGCATGTGCGGTCTGCATGGTTCCCACCACAATAATCGGTGCAAGCACATTGGGAAACAGGTGACGGAACAGGATCCGAGGCTTAGACAAGGCCAGACACTGAGCCGATTCTATGTACTCCTTGTTTCGCTCAACCAGCGCTGAACCACGAACGGTCCTTGCGTAATAGGCCCACTGGACTACGATCAAGGCAATAAGGGTCTTGTCCACGCCCTTGCCCAGGGTGACCAGCAGCACCAACGCTATAAGAATCGCCGGAAAGCTGAGTTGCATGTCGACCAATCGCATGATCAGCGCATCAGTTCGGCCACCAAAATAGGCGGCACTCAGACCGACCACAACGCCAATCGCCAGAGCGATGACCCCACTGCCAATGCCGACAGTCAGGCTAACGCGCAGCCCATAGAAGATACTACTAAGCAGGTCACGGCCCGAACCATCGGTACCAAGATAGGCAACTTGACCGGACAACATCGTCATACCCGGAGACAGGGCCTTATCTGCAACGGTCACTATCGCCAGGTCGTACGGATCAGTCGGTGCAATAAATGGTGCAAGCAGCGCGATCATGACGACTGTGACAACGACGACGAAACTGACTACTGCAATTTTATTTTCGCAGAAATCTTCCAAAAAACGTCGATACGGCGTCTGTACGCTTTCGCCAACATGCTCGGCGTTCGCCAGTGGCGTGTCGGTTGCCTCACCACTAGTCATGCCTTCATTTCCTGTAAACGAACCCGCGGGTCCAGAATCGAATAGAGAATATCCACCACGAGGTTAATCACAACAAACAAGAATACGATCATCATCAGATAGGCCACGATGACCGGTCGATCAAGCATGCCGATCGAATCGATCAACAGTTTGCCCATACCCGGCCACGCAAACACTGTCTCAGTCACAACCGAGAATGCCACCAGTCCCCCAAACTCAAGGCCAAGCACCGTCACCACTGGGATAAGGATATTTTTCAGTAAGTGAACCAGGATGATGCGTGAACTACTGATGCCCTTAGCCCGAGCGAACTTGATGTAATCCTGATGTATCACCTCACGGGTGCCCGCACGAGTCAGGCGAATAACCAGCGCCAGTTTAAAAAGAGACAGATTGATTGCGGGCATCAACAAGTGACGAATGCCCTGCCAGGATGTAAAGCTGACCTCCATACCCAGGAAGGTCGTCGTCGGTCCCCTGCCAGTCGATGGCAACCAGCCCAAAATAACTGCAAAAAGCATCATCATCATAATTCCCACCCAGAAAGTAGGCAGGCTGAAACCCAAAATGGAGCCAGTCATAATCGATCTTGAGGTAACTGAGTTTGGCCGTAGACCCGCCAGCATCCCGAGCGGAATTCCAACAACCACCGCGAGCAGTAGCGCAAAAAGCGCAAGCTCAAACGTCGCTGGCATGCGTTCCAAAATCAGCAGCAACGCCGGTTCTTCAAAGATAAAAGAATCGCCGAGGTTTCCCTGGGCCGCGTTGCGGAGAAACAGCAGATACTGGATATGAAACGGTTTATCTAGACCGAGTCCCGCAATCGCCCGCTCTCGGTCTTCCTCGTCAGCTTCATCGCTGATCAAGATATCGACCGGATCACCAACAAGGAAAACGCCCGAAAAGACGATAAACGACATCAGGACGACAACGACCCCCGCCTGCATCAGCCGTCGAATAATGAAAACCGTCATCGGCTGCTCCGATGTCGTCAGGCGATAGGTAAATAGCGGCCCGCCGTAGCGGGCCGCTTTATCTTATGAATGGTTAGTTTGCTTT
>JGI24819J35694_1000260_pt1 | contig 11741 bp, 10 predicted proteins | sample METZYME_3_800m_FD_35694 | JGI IMG/M metagenome (IMG submission 35694) | reverse complement strand
TCTTTGGCAATTTCTTCGATTCCCTGATGGTAATGAATATTGAAGTGTTTTGTTGATATGGTGGACCATTTTAATTCTGGGTGCACACGGTTTGTCATCATCCACGTCCCCTGTGCTGGGAGTGAAGAATAGCATAGAATAATAAAGAGAATAATTTTTTTCATTGGGTTTAACATCTGTTTAATGGTTTCAAAAACGAAGAATATGTATTGTAATCCTGTAAAATAGGTGGAAAAAATATTGATACATTTAGTGAGATAATGACATTGTTTTTTGCTGGTCTTTAAAAACACCGAACACACCAATAATAACTAGAATTGCACCACCCAATGTCCAACGAGTAACCGGTTCATTTAAAATAATATAACCTAAAATCACCGCAATCACCGGGTTGACATAAGCATAGGTAAATACAACATTTGGTGGCAATAAAGTTAGTGCTTTCACAAAAGAAGTAAATGCAATTACTGATCCAAAAATAATTAAATATCCCCAGGCCCACCAGGCAGATACAGACGGGCTGAGAGCAGGTTCATTTATTAATAAAGAAGTAATAAATAGAGCAATACCGCCAAATACCTGCTGAACCGCTGAACTAATTTCTGGTGAAGACTGTATATCCGACCGTTTTTGATAAACAGACCCCGCTCCCCAGCTTAACCCAGCTACAATAAGCATAAAAGCGCCCCGAAGATCACCAATTTTGCCACCCGATATGGCAGGCCAATTCAAAACCGCTATTCCGGCAATACCGATAAATAAAGAAATCATTAATTGTAAAGATGGCCTTTTCCTATCTAATCGCGATTCAATAATGGCGACCCAAATAGGTGTACAGGAAACAATTAAAGCTGTGTATCCGGAATCAACCTTTGTTTCAACCAGGGCCACCAAACCATTCCCGATCCACCAAAGGGCAAGGCCAGAAATAGCCAATACAATTGTATCATTTCGAGTTAGATGAAAAGATTCTTGTTTAACAAATCGTGCGATTCCAAGTAAAATTAAACTGCCGGCGAAAACACGGGTAGCCGACATAATCATAGGTGGAAACCCAGAGCCGTCCTGAACCGCAATGCGGATTGCTAGATAAGTACTACCCCAAAGAACGTAAACAATACATAAATGGATTAAACCAAATGTATTGAGTTGTTTCTTATTCATATATCTTAATACTAATTAAATACAATAGGAGCAACGATAAGGGCAAGTATAGATAATACCACAATTCCGATTATATTGAGCACAAACCCTGCTTTTACCATTTCTGGGATACGGATATAACCGGAACCATAAACAATAGCATTTGGCGGTGTCGCCACAGGCAACATAAACGCACAGCTGGCAGCCAAAGTAGCCGGAAGCGCAAAGATCAAGGGATCCACATTTATGCCAATTGCAAGAGCTGCAACTACGGGAAGAAAAGTACCGGTAGTGGCCGTATTACTAGTTAGTTCTGTTAGAAAAGCAATGAGGGTTGTGATAACGATTACAAGCACAATCGTTCCGGCGCCCCCTAAAACCACAAGGCTTTCACCAATCCAGTCTGCAAGACCAGTTTGAGTTACAGCAGAAGCAAGGCTTAGTCCACCGCCAAATAGTATGAGCAGCCCCCAGGGAAGTTTAGACATCGTCTCCCATTTCATTAGATACGGGTCATTTTTATTTGCACTGGGTATAAGAAAAAGAATAGTAGCTGCGATCATGGCAATACCTGCATCAGATAATCCGGCAAATATGGATAGCATATTTAATAACGGTCTAGTCATCCATAAAAGCGCCGCACTGGCAAAAACAATGGCAACACGTTTTTCCGCAGTGCTCATTAGGCCTAGATCAGCGCGTAAATTGTACAAATGGTTGCGCGTTGCATCAGACGTACTGAATCTGATGGGGAATACAATGTGCGTAATTGCAAACCAAGCAAGGGGCAACATAACTAAAGTAAGTGGAAACCCCACTAACATGAATTGACCAAATCCGATTTCTGTAAAACCGTTCTCTTTCATAAAACCAACGAGAAGTGCGTTGGGCGCAGTTCCAACAATAGTGGCCATACCACCGATGGTGGCACTGTAGGCAATCCCCAGTAAAACTGCGAGTTGAAAATTGCGTTTCTGAGTATTGTCGAGTTCATCTGCAGTTTCGGAAACAATCTTTACAACTGAAACACCAATAGGAAGCAACATAAGTGTTGTAGACGTGTTCATTACCCACATACTGATCATAGCGCTAGCTAACATGAAACCGCCCACAATGGCTGGTCCGCTTTTACCTACAGAAGCAAGAATGGTAAGCGCTATACGTTTATGAAGATTCCATTTTTCAACCGCTAAGGCAATGACAAAGCCACCCATAAAAAGATAAATGATCGGGTTAGCATAAGGTGCTGCCACAGTTTTGATATCACCAATCCCAAGAAGCGGAAAAATGGCAAGCGGAACAATAGCAGTAACTGAAACATGTACTGCTTCAGTGCACCACCAAATTGCCATAAGAATTGCAGCTATCGCAGTATGCCAAGCGCTGAGCGGCATGGCTTCCGGAGGTGGTAACATTATCAGTATAAGACCTATGGTTGGGCCGAGCCAAAGACCAATTTTCTGATGCCTGGTTTTCATCAAATAGTGTTCTCTTTTGAACCACTTGTTGGATTGGAAAAAATAAGATGGAACGTATCAACCAGCAATAGAAAGTTTGTGTATTGTAAGGTTGGGTTATTAATGGTAATGAAATTCTGCGACATCAATTTTTTTATTTAGTATTAAACTAGGGATATTACGTAAATATTGGTCAAAAAATTCCAAAGACACTTGATTGACCAAATACACAGATCGGTGCCGGTCCATCTTCCCCACGTCAAGTATAATTTTCACTAAAGGAGAAAAAAGAGGCGCATCACAATAATCCATATGGAGTGTATTTTTGATAGTGATTTGATGATTAGGCCCGCGGTTATTTTGAATCAAGGTGTCCAACAAAGAGTAGTTTGAAGGATAATCAGAATCCTCCCAATGTGGTCTTCCTATATGAAGAAAGGGTTGCACGAGCCCTTTTTCGATCACTTCTCTTGGCACGGGATTCATCCAACTGTCCAAAGCCATTGTGGCTGTAATTCTGTCATCTAAAAAAGACACTAAAGTGCTTGTTCCCCCACCGAAAGAATGACCAGCCACACCAATTTGGGTTAAATTTAAATACCCATTTAATACGTGTTTTATTTCTCCGGATTGAATACGCTCCAATTGATTAATAATAAAACGAATATCATTTGCCCGAGTATCAATTTGTTTCTTTCGGATAATAATACTATCAGGATGACCGGTTATATCGGAACGATAATCTGCAATACTACCATCGGGGAAAATTGTAATGTTTGCATCATAACTATGATCCAATCCTATAACAGCATAGCCATGATTGGCCAATTTTTCAGCGAAGGAAGTGTGGATATAACGCATAGATGTAATGCCATGCGAAAAAATTATTATTGGGAAAGGCGCTGGAACAGGATCAGCCTCTAAATTGATATAACTATTGGTTTTTGTTAATTTAAGATGCCTTACTAAAAATCCAGGGAAACCACCTGCGATTCCGATAGATTTGGTTCGAGTATTTATATGATCTACATATGGAGTACGTTTTACTTTTTTTACTTTTTCAGCCGGATACCAGAACTGCACCATAATTTGTCTCATATCATCTGGATTTTCATCAGTGAACCACTCCATGCGACTTTCATCGACCCAATGATGTATAGTTGATCCAATAGTATAAGGGCCACTTAAATCAGGCATTTTGATAATAGGAATAACTGCGGGTAGAGACACAGAAAGGCACATCCAAATAAAAAATAAAAATTTAATGATACTATGAATGGAGTTTTTTTGCAAAAAAACCAGCGTTATTATTGAAACATAGGCGGGGAACATTTGCCATCGGTATTGTTCTAAAAAAAGATGAATAAGCAAAACAGGAAAAATAAATTTTAATAATAATTTTGTTTGATTCNTTTTTCCTGTACTAAACAAGATTTGGATAGCGCCCACTCCAAGTAGGGTCAGTAAAATAATTTCAAATGGTCTCAATTTTTTTTACTCAGTGAATCAGATTAATTTTTCAGAAAATTTTCCACTTTTTTTGGATCTATAGGTTCTGACATGCCCATATGAAACGCAAGAAACCACATAACAAAAATACCATACCCTAAAAACATAATTTGCCAAACCCAAATAGAAGGAAGAGCAAAAGGCGCCCATAAAGCCGGTGAGTTAGGATCGGAAAAAATAGTATTCCCAATGGTTGCAAAAGGACCAAATCCAACAAGAAACCAGATTAAGGTCAGTATCCAAGCCAATCTTATTTTTTTCTTCCGTGCTGAATTCATGCCAGACACAGCCTGAAGCAATTGGTGTTTTTTTGCTTTGTTATTTCGCTCGGCATCAGTTTCAGCAGAAAAATGTGAGACTAAAAATGTAATGATTAAATTGAAGAAAATTCCCCATCCAGCACTATGAATAGTTAATGGATATGCTCCCCACGGGACTCCAAACCACGCCGATGTTCTATCCGTTAATGTAACGGCAATCAAGCCAACAACTAAACCGGCAACAACACCTTTTTGGGTGAATCCTTTATAATAACAGATACCGATCAATGCTGGATACATTTGAAAACCATATGCTACAGCTAAGCCTCCCAGCATAACGATAGCTTGGCTAGAATTAGCCGCCACAATTAATGCTGCACCCGTCACAATAATGACAAAGATACGACCACTGAGTTTTTGGTTTTTATCAGAGGCATTGGGTGAAATGAATTTTGCATAAATGTCTCTGGTAACCATGGCGCTAAAAGTGGACATATAAGCTGCCCCGGTGCTTTGCATAGCTGCAAGGGCACAAACGGCTAAAAGACCAACAAGCCAGGGTGCGGCATCAGATAATAGATTAATTAGTTGGGGGACAAGATTATTATCATTAGCGCTATCCAATACGCCATTCGCAATTAAAATATGGCCGCCCAGACCTTGAAAAATAGTGAATGAAAATAAAAGGACACCTATAACTATAGAAGACGCGACCACCTGCTGCCATCGGAAAGCTTTAGAAGTTTTATTAGCAAAAGCCCACATAGAAAATGCGGGCGATGATTGAATCCCCATTAAAGCAAACATATAAGTCATACACATGATTCCAGTCCAGGGGCCACCGGTTGCTTTGGATCCAGCAGACACCATTTGAATACTGCCTGGGATAGCTACTTTCATTGAATACCCATCTGCTGTCAGGTTTTGTCCAGAGGTAACATCGGCCATTACTATATCTGCCAATCCAGTTGGTAAACCCACCATATCCACCAGCATAGTAAATAGCAATTCCACCGAGAATTGTGATGCCAAGTGCCAATAAAATAGCTTGGGCACAATCAACAAATGCAACAGACCTCAAACCGCCGGAAGCCACATAAATCATAACAATAGCCGATAAAGTAAACATACCAAAATTAACACTGACTAATCCATCGGTAAGCACATTAAAGAGGACTCCAGAAGCACGCAATTGAACACCTAGATAAGGTACGCTGAAAAGAAATGCCACTAAAACAGTCAACAGACGTATAGAATTGCCACCATAATAATCGCTGTACATTTCGCCGGGCGTAATGTACCGATAGGCTTTTCCTAATACCCATTGCCGCCGGAGAAAAAGCACGCCGGTAAAAGGAATAGTTAAAGCATAAAAAGAAGCAAAAGCATATGGTAATCCATCAGTAAAAATCTTACCTGGGTGCCCCACAAATGTCCAACCGCTGAAACTGGTAGCCGTGGCGGCTAGAACAAATACCCATATGCCAATAGAACGACCAGCTAAAAAATAATCGGTTGATGTCTTAGCTGAACGAGCGCCTTTAAAACCCCAGAATAAACAATAAGCCCAATAAATACTGACAAATGCGATAAGCCAAGCAAATTTTGGTTCCATTTTTCTCTTTTACCTTATTTTTGAGTTCCGGAAGTATAGGTGCGTGACACGGAATGTAGGAAGATAAATTAGTTTACGAGGAAAACACGACTTGAATCGAGACGCCCATCATTCGTGGCCGGATTCAAGCCAAGTATACTACACATCATTTCGTATAAGTGGATGTTTGTAATCCCAGGACCACTAAAACCAGACTTAAAGGCAGGTCCATGTCCCACAAAAATACCTCGCATAGATGGATATGCTGGATTATATCCATGAGTTGCTCCGTTAAAACCCTCAGCATGGTCACCTGTGGCAAAATACTCGTGTGTTGAAATAGACCAATGTTCGTTTGCTACTGCTGTAACTGGCTGAATGCGGCGGTGATTTCGATAGTGATATTGTTCTGGCGCATCACCTTTTTTATACACATTCATATTGGGGTGAGCATTGTTCAGTTTTGAATATATTTCATCCACATTTATTAATGGAGAAATAGAGCTAATAGGGGTCCAATCCACCATATGTACATCATCCATATCAATATAGTCATCCAAGTAAATAATAGAGTCCGGATGAATAGGGGCCATTCCATGATCTGAAACGAGCATAATGTTAACTTTATTAAAAATATCACGCGATTTAAGCCCCGCAACCAATAATCCGATTGTACGATCCATTTCCTGTATGGCTTCTTTGATTTTATCTGAGTCAGGCCCGTACTGATGTCCATATGAATCTGTATGACTGAAATAAAGTGAAAGGAATCCGGGACGTTTTTCAGCTGGATAATCTAACCAGCTTAATATTTGTTGTATACGGTCATTATGAGAAATAGAACCATCATATACAAAATATTCACTTGGCCGTATACCCATGATTTCTGCTTCTGAGGCAGGCCAGAACATGGTCATCGCTTTTTGACCCTGATTTTCTGCTGTAACCCAAATCGGCTCTGAATCGTACCATTTTCCATCCCGAACCGGCGCACTGCCTTCTCCTATGTAATAAGATTCATCAAAGACTGGATCGTACATACGATTGGCAATAATACCATGATTTTCAGGATAGCGACCTGTAACAATGGAAATATGATTAGGAAATGTTTTACTGGGAAATACGGGGATGAGTGCTTTTGCTTTACTACCAGATTGGATTAGTTCATCAAAATTGGGTGTTTCCGTTTTATTAAAATAATCCCAACGAAATCCATCCATGGATATTAAAATAAGAGGTGTTTTAGAAGTAGTGGAACTGTTATCACTTGGACATGCAGTTAAAAAAAGAAAAAAACTGATTATGGATAAAACAAAACGCCGATTCGCGGGTTTTGGTACATTAAATTCTGTTTTCATAGACAGAAGTTAATGTAGGCATTAGTTGTGGGATTCAAAAAACTAGACTTTGAGGAATATTCGGAATCAAAAATGCGTTCCCGCTCAGAGTCTTTTTTAAATGAAATTATTACACGTCGAACCATTCGCGAATTTTCCGATCGTATCGTTCCGATCGATATTATTAATAATTGTATTAAAACAGCCGCATCTGCACCCTCTGGGGCTAATAAACAACCATGGCAGTTTGTGATTGTGAGAGATTCAGGCATTAAGACAAAAATTCGAGAAGCTGCAGAAAAAGAAGAAAAAGAGTTTTACGGACACAGAGCCACAAAGGAATGGTTGGAAGATTTAAATCAATTTGGTACAGACTGGCATAAGCCTTTTTTAGAAATAGCACCATATCTTATTGTTATATTTCGAAAAATATATGACTTAGAGGATGACGGGACTCAACGAAAAAATTATTATGTAAATGAATCTGTAGGTATTGCCTCAGGATTTTTATTAGCGGCTCTTCATCATGCNGGATTAGCCACATTAACCCATACCCCTAGCCCCATGAANTTTTTAGGGGAAATTTTGAACCGTCCTAAAAATGAAAAAGCATTTTTATTGATACCGGTAGGGTATCCCGCAAAAGATGCTGAAGTTCCGGATATTTCTAAAAAGCCGTTTAGTGAAATCTCAAAAATTGTTTAGTAATAACATCCGCATTATTAAATATTTTGGATAAAAAATAGTTAGATTAATTTTTTTATTCATGTCTGATTTCACTCGCAGAGAATTTATTCAGAACAGCATGTTACTCGCGGCTGGCATGGCGGTTTTTTCCTGTGAGGATTCTGGCGCTGAGTTGAAAAGAGATTCACCTGGGATGCTTTCGGAAAATCGTCCACCCAAGCAGATTGTTATTGTAGGGGCAGGATTATCTGGGCTTGTTGCTGGGTATGAGTTAACCCGGGCTGGTCATGAGGTAACGATTTTGGAGGCAAGAGGTCGAGTTGGTGGGCGCGTTCTTACATTGCGCACACCGTTCTCTGATGGGCACTTTGCAGAAGCAGGAGCAGCCAGAATTCCACCAGACCACAATTTGACGCTTGGATATGCAGACCACTTTGGATTAACCCTTGATAACTTTTATCCAAATTCAGGTTTATTTGTGAATTACCGTGAAGGGACACGAAATATTATTCCAACAGAAAATTTTCTTAATGATGGGCCTTGGCCTGGATCTGTTCCGCACAAGGAATACCTAAAAATTCGANAAGGTTCGGACAAACTACCTCAGGCTTTTTCGACACATTTGTCCGGACAAATTCATCTTTCGATGCCGGTTAAATCTATTGAACAAAAAAAAGATAGTATTGTTATCCGCACAGCTGATGGAACCGAATTTTCCGCNGATAGAGCACTATGTACTGTGCCGTTGACAGTATTAAAAAAAATTAACTTTATTCCAGCGCTTTCACCTGAAAAGGAACAAGCAAGAAACGGGGGATATGATTATGCGGCTTCTACTAGGGTTTTTATTCAATTTAAAAATCGGTTTTGGGAAAATGAGAATCTGAATGCCTGGGGATATTCGGATTGGCCTGAAGAAATATGGCAGCCGACTTGGGATAGGGAAGGACCAAGAGGAGTAATCATGTCATATTTACGATATAGTCGCGCTGTTGAACTCGACCAACTCAGTGAAGAAAAACGAATTGAGCAAGTACTTAGCAGATGGGATAATATTTTTCCCGGCGCAAATGATCAAATGGAAAGTGGCGCTTCACACGCCTGGGCCCTTGAGCAGTGGTCTGGTGGGGCTTGGGCTTCTCCTTCATCGGCTCAAAATCAAACTTTAGGTTCACATATTGGGAAAGCTGAGGATCGGATTCATTTTGCCGGGGAACATGCTTCAGAGTATCATGGCTGGATGCAAGGGGCATTGGTTTCAGGGCTGCGCGCAGCCAAGGAAATGCATGAAGAAAATTAATTTTTTGATATTTAGTTTTATACTTGTGATGGGAATTCTATACAGCCAGCCACAACTTTACCAGAAATATGATGAAATCATCACGGGATCAAGATATAAAATTAGTATGGTTCCCATTCATGGCGGTGCATTTCAAATGGGGAGCTTAAAAACAGAAAAAAATCGGAAAAAAGATGAGGGACCTGTACATAAAGTTACCATTGATGATTTCTGGATGAGCACTATAGAAATCACATGGGATATTTATGAATTATTTCTTACCCGCAACACTGATCATGTCCAAAATCCAAAAGGGTTGGTTCAAGTAGATATTGATGGTGTTTCCGGAGCGACAATGCCTTATGTGAATTATAACAAAAATGGATTACCGGTTATTAATATAACCCAATATGGTGCCTCTCAATTTTGTAAATGGTTGACAGCTAAATCCGGGAATTATTATAGACTCCCTACAGAAGCAGAATGGGAATATGCCTGTCGCGGAGGAACAAAAACAGCTTATTCATTTGGAAAAAACGAACGAAAAATTGATCGATATGCATGGTATAAAAATAATAGTAAAGGCAAACTACAAAAAGGGGCATTAAAACAACCCAATAATTATGGTCTATATGATATGCATGGTAATGCGGCTGAATGGGTGTTGGACAATTATGATTCTGAGGCATATATTGCACGAAAGAAGGGCGTCAATAATCCGATTAAAAAAAATAAAGCGATCTATCCTCGAGTAGTCCGAGGCGGTTCATTTAAAGATAGTGCAAATCAACTAAGGTCTGCATCAAGAGGCTATTCAAAAAGAACATGGAAACAACGAGATCCACAAATACCGAAAAGCTTATGGTGGCACACGGATGCAACCCATGTTGGATTTCGTATAGTGCGACCAAAAATTTCACCATCTAATGAAGAATTGAGTAAATATTGGGTAAAACCAAAGAAAGAATATTGAGGTGTTATGAAAAATCATCAGAAAAAATTAAATAGAAGAANTTTTTTAGAACATTCTGCAAAGATTACAGCTGCTGGAATATTCATGAGCCGCCTTCCAGCAGCGTCAAAAAAATTAATTAATATTGAAGGTGAAATTAAAGTTGCACTTGTTGGCTGNGGTGGTAGGGGCACCGGTGCGGCCGCTCAAGCGCTTGCGGCCGATCCAGATGTACGATTGGTGGCGATAGCGGATGTATTTGTTGATCGCGCTGAGGAATGTTTTGCATCTTTATCAGAAAACAATGAACACTCAGATAGGCTGAATGTAAATGAAGAAACTGTTTTTATTGGGTTTGATGCCTATAAAAAAGCGATTGATATGGCAGACGTCGTTATTTTAACAACGCCCCCTGCTTTCCGTCCAACCCATTTTCAATATGCAATTATGAAAAATAAACATGTATTTATGGAAAAACCCGTCGCAACAGATGTTGCAGGAATTAAACAAGTTATTGAAGCTGGGAAAACTGCCCGGCGAAAAAAGTTAAATGTGGTTGTAGGACTGCAACGTCATTATCAAAGGAGTTATCGATCAATCAAAAAATTAATTGATCGCAAAAGAATCGGAAATCTTGTATCAGGACAGGTATATTGGAATAGTGGAGGCGTTTGGGTGAAACCTAGAGAGCCACAGCAGACGGAGTTAGAATACCAAATGAGAAACTGGTATTACTTTAACTGGTTATGTGGTGATCATATTGTAGAACAACATATTCATAATATAGATGTGGCTAATTGGTTTATTGGTGCCGTTCCAGTTTCAGCTCAAGGTATGGGCGGTCGGGAAGTTCGCACAGGGCCTGATCATGGACAAATNTATGATCATCACTTTGTTGAATTTACCTATCCCGAAGGTCAGGTTATTTCTAGCCAGTGCCGCCACCAGAAAGGGTGTATGAATCGTGTTGAAGAAGTATTTCAAGGCGAAAAAGGAAGTATTGTGGTAAACAGCAGCCATTACGGTTTGATGAAATCAAGAAAAGGAAGAGTGGTTTATAACCATGATGGTGAAAATGACATTAATCCATATCAACAAGAACACAATGAATTGTTTGCCGCCATTAAAGCAGGTGAATATAGAATGGACGACACGGATTTGGGCGCAACAAGTACGATGACAGCGATTTTGGGTAGAATGGCAACATATTCCGGTCAAATTATTACTTGGGATCAAGCGATGGGCTTTAATCATAAACTTGTACCTGAACTACATTCGTTTAACGATACTGCACCGGTTCAACCGGATAAAAACGGAAAATATCCCGTTCCGGTTCCTGGCATCACTCAATTTGGATAAATCATGAAACGACGTTCATTCATAAAAAAAGGATTAGCTACAGCAGCAGCACCATTAATTGGTAGTGGTTTAATAGCTAAATCCCGATCAGAAAAAATTGTTTCTGATCAAACTTTTAACCTGAATTATGCTCCTCATTTCGGAATGTTTAAACACAATGCCGG
>JGI24819J35694_1000259_pt1 | contig 11773 bp, 11 predicted proteins | sample METZYME_3_800m_FD_35694 | JGI IMG/M metagenome (IMG submission 35694) | reverse complement strand
GTCGATAGGTTGGAGGTGACTTTATATTGGTTATACCCAGTGTCGTCGCGGTAGCCATCGCTTCGGCTTCCATTTGCGTTAAGCTGAAAGCGGTCTGAACCCGCAGATAAACGACCTTGTAGGTAGTCGTACGATCCGACTTCGACAGCTACTTGGGTCGATTCATTGTGGGTGAAAGAAATTGAGTTAATCACGCCATGCAGCGCGTTGCCGCCGAATCGAGCACTCGCCGGTCCGCGGACAACTTCGAGCGCTGACGCCTGTTCGCTGTTGATCTCGAATAGGTTGTTGACGTTGCAGAATCCGGCGGGCCTGACCGGAATACCGTCTTCCAAGAAGAGGAATCCGCCGCAAGCACCGGGGCCTGTGAGAACGCCGGATCGAATTGCGGTCAGGTGTTCTTGTCCAGAGCCTCGAGATACCCACACACCAGGGATCCGGACAAGCGCTTCATGGACGTGGTTGGCGCGCACGAGTTCCAGAGTTTTAGCGTTTATGGTGGAGCCGCTACCCACGGTTTTAGTCGACGCTATGACGGAAGCCTCAGCACGCACGATAATCTCTTCCAATTCATCGGCACCGGCCATTGGGGAGGCGAGTACCGACGTTAGAAAACCAAGTGTAAGGATTCGCTTCATGTGGACGGGTAATTGACAGCCTGGAGTCGTCGAATGATAAGCGGATGTTCGAAAAAGTCATACCAGCAATACGGTTTGCGGGGTGAATACGTGTCTGAAGTGTACGAATGGGTTGCCGAAAGCGCATTGAGCGATTGTCGAAAAAACCCTTATTCTTGTGGCCGAGTCTTGCAGGATACGGTTCGTTGAAGATACCCAAAACACTACTCGGCGTACTGAAGAACCCGAGGGCTAGTAGGTTCTTTAAGGGCGTCGCGACGGTCGTCGATGGACCGCTAATGCGCTGGTCGCGCGGTCGCATACGCCTCTCATTCGTGATCCCAGTGCTGCTTCTTGAAGTCATGGGAGTGCGGAGCGAGACACTGCGACGAGTGCCGTTGCTATACGTCGACACGACCGACGGCCTGATCATCGTTGGGTCAAACGGAGGGTCGGTTCGAGAACCCGCGTGGTGTAACAACATAAGAGCGAATCGTTCGGTGGCTTGTTTAGTTAAGGGCCGACGAGAGCGTTATGAGGTGACTGAATTGGAGGGTTCGGTGTACGCGGAGGCGTGGGAAAAAGCGTTGGTTGTGTATCCCAATTACGACGTATACCAGCGGCGTCTTCCCTTGAGGACGATTCCTCTTTTTCGACTCTCGAGGTTATGAGCGTGTGACAACGTTGGCNGATGACGAGCAGACTTTGGATATCCCACATCGGCTGTTTCTGATCAAATGGCCACTGTCTGTGGGAGCTTTTGATATGCCGCTAGACATCATCGGCGTCGGGTATGGCCGTACCGGCACGTTGTCGTTGAAACAAGCGTTGGAAATATTGGGGTACTCAGATTGCTATCACATGTCGGAAGTGGTCGCACACCCTGAGCACTCAGCCTTATGGATTAACGCGTGGAAAGGTGACGATCCTTGGGAAGCTATTTTTGATGGATACCGAGCGACTGTGGATTGGCCTGCGGTCGCGTTCTGGCCGCGTCTCATGAACTATTATCCCAAGGCGAAGCTGATTCTCACGACGCGCGATGTGGAAAGTTGGTACCGAAGTGCGTCAAATACGATCTTCAAAGCCATGAAGGAGGGGATGCTTTCTGACGAACCTGCGCGGCGCGAACGGATCGAAATGGCCAAGGACATTATCGTGGATGGTACGTTTGGCGGCGATCTAGACGACAAGGCAACGGTACTCGCTGCCTATCAGCAAAATATCGATCGAATATATAACGAGGTTCCGAAAGAGCGTTTGATCATCTTTGATTCGGCTGAGGGATGGGATCCGTTGTGCGAAGCATTGGGGACGCCTATACCGAAGGTTCCATACCCGAGGATTAATACCACCGAAGAATTTGAACAGCGCTGGCGAGGTGGTGATCCTCGACGGGGTTTGCGTTCGACCTAGGGGTTATCGCCGAGGTCGGCCTTCGCGGAATGGNGCNTATCGATAAGACGGAAAACCCATGTCGCCAACGCTGCTCCGATAAACTGAGCGGCGATGAACGCCGGTACGTGCTCCGGCGCGATCCCGGAGAACGTGTCGGTTAAGGAGCGGGCGATCGTCACCGCTGGGTTTGCAAAAGACGTGGACGCGGTAAACCAATACGCGGCGGCGATATATAGTCCCACCATGGGCGCAACGGCGGATGGCCGTGTGCGAAGTGTTCCGAGGATCGTCATGACGAGGCCGAACGTGGCCACCGCTTCGGCGAGCCATTGCGCCGGGCCGGTTCGCGCGTGCGTTGAGAATTGAAGCCAATCGATTTGGAACATGGCATGTGCTAACCAGGTTCCCAAGATACCGCCCAGTATTTGAACGACGACGAAGAGAGAGGCTTCCCCTCGCGAAATTTCGTCGCGAATAACAAACGCAAGCGTGACGGCGGGATTGAAGTGGGCTCCAGATAAAGGACCGAAAATGGTGATAAGAACGGCCAGTATCGCTCCCGTCGCAAGAGTGTTACCGAGCAGAGCGAGCGCGACATTGCCGCCGGCGAGCTTTCCGCCATAACGCCAGATCCCACTACAGCAGTGAGCANGAAAAGTGTGCCGAGGAATTCCGCGAATAGCCTAACGGGATTGGTCATAGGAAATAGTCGTTGAGGATGGGCTCGAATTGGGTGACGCAATGATTAAAACATTCAAAAACACACGGCTTAACAATCGCCTACCATAAAGTACTGGTGTTTCAATTCAATGAAATTCGTGGGTCCATGTCGTTCATACTTTATCGTGGCGATAGCGTCTTCCCACACCTCCCCAAAACGTGCGTTGATCGTGACGCTGATAAATAATCGGTATGGCCTTGAACGGACCGATCTTCAATACAGGAATATCCATGCCTGCCCTCGCCGGACAAAGGTCATTTTGAAGTTGAGCATAGTGTTATGTGGGTAGCTGCTGCCCTGCTAGTCGTTGTGGTCGGTTCCGTAGCGTTCAATTTTTTGACCCCTTGGTGGTTTGGCGAAGTCGCGTCGAATTGGGGAAGCATTGACGACACCGTGCTCCTTACGTTTTGGGTATGCGGCGTTGTCTTTATCTTAATAGGGCTACTGCTTGTCTTTTCAGTCTATAAGTACCGATTTCGGCAAGGGACAAGAGCACGATACGAACCGGAAAATACACGGTTGGAACTCTGGTTAACCGTCGGTACAACGCTGGGTGTCGTTGCCATGCTAGGCCCTGGATTATTCGTGTGGGACGAATTCATTCGAGTTCCACCCGAAGCGTCCGAAATGGAAGTATTTGGTGAACAGTGGCGTTGGCGGTATCGCTTACCGGGAACAGACGGGAAATTAGGCACCACTGACATTGGCAATATCAGTATGCGGAATCCTTTTGGTCTCAACGACGACGATCCTAACGGTTTCGATGACGTTCTCATCCAGTCGGCCGAGATTCACCTACCGGTGAATGTGCCGGTGAAAGCACTGTTGCGTTCGAAAGACGTAATCCACGATTTTTTTGTGCCGCAATTTCGCGTAAAAATGGATTTGGTACCGGGAATGGTCACCTATTTCTGGTTCACGCCGACAAAACTTGGCGAATTCGAGATTCTTTGCGCTGAATACTGTGGATCGAGTCACTACCTCATGCGTGGAGTGGTGCATGTGGACCGTCCAGAGGAATACCAAGTCTGGTTGCAATCACAACCGACCTACGCCGAAATGCTGGCAGCGGCGAGGCCATCGAGTCGGGACATCGCAGCGGGTCGCACGGTTGCCGAGACGAACGGGTGCTTGGCGTGCCATTCGTTAGACGGCAGTCAAGTGGTCGGTCCCACCTGGCAGGGACTCTGGGGACGTTCTGAGAAGTTAGCGGACGGGTCCATTGTCACGGTAGACGAGGCGTACGTGCGCGAGTCAATCGTCAATCCAGCAGCAAAGATTGTTGACGGATTTGCGCCGGTCATGCTGGAGTACGAGTTGCCCGAAGATGACATGCAAACTCTGCTCGCCTTTTTACGGTCGACGGTTTCGGTGACGTCGATGCCCGCGGCCANTGGNCTTGCGGATGTCGGGGAAGCACTCGTTCAATCGCAAGGATGTTTGGCGTGTCATAGCCTTGACGGAAGGAAGGGCGTGGGTCCTACCTGGCAGGGGCTCTGGGGACGTGCGGAGGATTTGACGGATGGATCAACGGTTGTGGTGGATGCCCCGTATTTTAAGGAGTCGATCGAATTACCGAACGCAAAGGTTGTTAAGGGTTTTGCCCCTGTTATGTTGCCCTACCAATTTACAGACGAAGAGTTCGAGGCAATGATCGCGTATGCGGTTGAGCGCCTCGCGGCACCTTAAGAGGTAGGCATGACGCAAGCAGAAGTTCCGTACCAAGAAACCATGGTCGTGCACCACCCGAGGAGTTGGATCACGCGCTACTGGTTTAGCCAGGACCACAAAGTGATTTCTGTTCAATACGGGGTCACAGCGATCGCAATCGGCTTGGTGGCATTGGTGCTCTCTGGATTGATGCGAATACAGATAGGCTTCCCGGGATTGTTGCCGTTCATCACGCCGGATATCTATTACCAGGCTGTGACTATGCACGGCATGATCATGGTCATTTTTCTACTCACCGCATTTTTACTCGGCGCCTTCGGTAATTTTTGCATCCCGCTCATGCTTGGTGCCCGCGACATGGTTTTCCCGTTCGTTAACATGCTGAGCTATCACATCTACTTGTTGTCAGTCCTTGTTTTGATGGCGAGTTACTTTGTACCCGGAGGACCTACGGGGGCCGGTTGGACACTGTATCCACCGCAAGCCATTCTTCCGGGGACGCCCGGTGTCGACTGGGGAATCGTCACCATGCTTCTGTCCCTCATTATTTTCGTCGTCGCGTTCACCATGGGCGGATTGAACTACATCACCACGATTCTGCAGGCGCGCACTCGGGGCATGACGCTCATGCGTATGCCGTTAACCGTCTGGGGTCTAATGATGGCGACCGTTCTGGGACTTTTGGCGTTTCCCGCTCTTTTTGTCAGCGCCGTCATGTTGTTGCTGGATAAATTGGTCGGCACCAGCTTCTTCATGCCCGCCGTGGTGTCGTTCGGTCAACCGTTGGAACACAGCGGTGGTAGCCCATTGCTCTTCCAGCACCTCTTTTGGTTCTTTGGCCATCCAGAAGTCTATATTGTGGCGCTGCCTGCGTTCGGAGTGGTGTCCGAATTAATATCCGTTCACTCGCGAAAGAATATTTTNGGTTATCGAATGATGGTTTGGGCGCTGGTCGCGATCGGAGTGCTCTCGTTTGTGGTGTGGGCCCACCACATGTACGTCGCCGGAATGCATCCTTACTTCGGCTTTTTCTTTGCGACAACCACACTCGTCATCGCTGTACCGACGGCGATCAAAGTCTACAACTGGGTCCTGACGTTATGGAAAGCCAACATCAGGCTGACGGTGCCCATGCTGTTCGCGCTGGCTTTTATCCTGACCTTTGTGGTGGGTGGTCTCTCTGGTCTCTTTTTGGGAAACGTGATCATTGATGTGCCGTTGTCGGACACCTATTTCGTTGTGGCCCATTTCCACATGGTGATGGGTGTCGCCCCCATTTTGGTGATCTTCGGTGGTATTTATCATTGGTACCCGAAACTGACCGGAAGACTGCTGAATAATACCCTCGGGCATGTGCACTTCTGGGTGACGTTTCTCGGTACTTACGCCATTTACTATCCAATGCACTATCTCGGATTTATCGGTGTGCCGCGCCGTTATTATGCGAATGGAATGGAGTCCGTTTTCTATCCTGAATCAGCGGCGACTTTGAATGAATTTATTACCATCGCGGCACTGGTGGTGGGTCTCATGCAATTCGTTTTTGTATACAACTTGATCGCCAGTTATTTTCGAGGGAAAGCGGCAGGTTCGAATCCATGGGACGCGACGACTCTCGAATGGCAAACGCCGAAGACGCCACCTAGTCATGGAAATTGGGGCGATACACTCCCAACCGTGCATCGATGGGCCTATGACTACAGCGTTCCTGGCGAGGAACAAGACTTTGTTCCTCAAAATGTTGAGCGCAAGCCATGACACCCGTGCTCGGCGTCGAACGTGAGCCGATGAAAACGATCTCAGAAGCCCGCGAGACCTTACTTACGACCTTCTCAGACGACTGGGGTTCCGACATTGCCGCCCTTAAGGGCGTTCCATGGGGTAAGGCAATGATGTGGGTGTTCTTGTTGTCCGATACGTTCATTTTCACCTGTTTTCTCGTCGGTTACATGTCGGTACGGATGAGTACGGTCGAGCCTTGGCCCAATCCAAGCGAAGTATTTGCGTTACATGCGTTTGGTGCGTCGGTCCCGCTGTTACTCATCGCCATCATGACGTTCGTCCTCATTTCTTCCAGTGGCACGATGGCGATGGCGGTCAATATGGGCTACCAGCGTCGCAAGGAAGCAGCCACGAACCTGATCCTGGTGACGGCTTTGCTGGGTGCGACGTTCGTCGGGATGCAAGCTTTCGAATGGTCGAAACTCATTCTGGACGAAGGCGTCCGTCCCTGGACTAACCCGTTCGGCGCCCCGCAATTTGGGGCCGTCTTCTTCATGGTGACGGGGTTTCATGGCTTGCATGTCTCGGCGGGCGTCATCTACTTATTGACGATTGCATTTCGTATTCGGCGGGGGAAGTACGATGAAAGCAATTTTGAGATCGTCGAAATTACGGGGTTGTATTGGCACTTTGTTGACTTGGTTTGGGTGTTTATTTTCGCGTTGTTCTATTTGTGGTAAGGCAAGGAATCCAAAAGTCGTGACGATAAAAGAACCTGGTCAGCAGCACCCGATCCGCGTCTATTTGATCGTGTGGGGACTATTGTTTTTGGTCAGCGCGCTCTCGTACTCGACCGATTTCATTGACCGCGGGCTCTGGCGGTGGACGCTGATCTTGTTATTCATGGTGCTCAAAGCGGGGTTCATTGTGGCCGTGTTTATGCACATGCGGTGGGAGCGGTTTGTTCTGATCAGTGTCGTTCTTACGCCCCCCGTCCTCTTGCTGGTATTGGTTGGCTTGATGACGATTGAATCGGATTACACCCGGTCGACGCGGATCGAACATTTCGGGGAAGCGGTACATGACGAGGCATTGCCCGTATCAGTGCGCGAGATCGCAAACTGACGTCGTGTTTAGGTTTTAACAACCCAGACCTTACACCACCCGGGGCCTGCCACTTCGAATCCGGGGAAAATATTGCATGTCCCCCATCCGTCGCTGGTCGCTGAGTATTGCACGCAATTATCGCAGCGTTGATCGATTTTATAGGTCGGATTCTGAGAGGCATCGACATTCGATCCGTCGTGCACGTACCCCAGTGCAACCGCGGTAGGGTGCGATTCCGAGATTCGTTCGGCGGACCACGCTTGTTCGCCAAGAATGGTCAATAACGGAGTGGTCGCCATCGCCGCTGTGCCTGCCTTAACGACTAGGCGCCGACTCAACTTCTTACGCTTTTGCATGCTCAATCCGAGTGTGGGAAACGAGAATTCTAGAGAGTCGCGTTCTCGCTCGCCATAGGAGCAAAGATGGCGCGTGGTTTCGATGCGTTCTAGCCGCTAGTTATTTTTTGCTCCTTCGGCGATCCAATTGCGTACAAGCTGCTGCAAATCGGTATTCAAGGGTTGTCCACTGAGGGGCATCTGTTGCCCGACTTCGGGAGGATTCCGTTCAATCTTTTGAACCAAGTAACTTTGGTTAGGGTTGCCGCGTGTGACGAGGTTTAGCGTAGGCACTTGCCCACTCGGGACGTTCACAAGATTTAAATAGGCGAGGCCACTTGAAAGATCCAGACCGTATTGACTTGAGCTGCCTTTGTGGCAGTTGACGGAGGCGCAGGATGGCGTAAAAACCAGGTTTTGGACTCGCGAGAAGTTGTTCTTTGTTGCGTTCGAACCAGTGTTGACGCGAGAACGAACGTACGACGTGATGTCAGCGGCAGTAGTGCGGGCCGCACCGACTCCAACTGCATCCTCAATTAGGGTAGCTCCCTCAAAACCAAATAGATAACGAAGCAGCAGTAGCCCATCGGTGAGTGCGTCGATCTGACTGTCGCCATCGATATCAAGTTGTGCGTTATGTGTCTCGAGATAGGAAGTGATTGACGATGCGCCGGTTCTTGCCGCTGACGTGGTGACAGTTCCATCGACGAGTGTGGTTCCGNTAAAGCCAAATAGATGTCGAAGGACCAAGAGCCCATCGGTTAAGGCGCTGGTTTCGTCGTCGATGTCTATGTCGAAGTCGAAGCAACCGTTACACGAGTACTGATTTAAGGGATCGGTACCGTCGCTGGCTTCCTGTTCATCTGAGACGTCGTCGCCGTCATCATCCACGTCACAAGTATCGCCGAAACCGTCAGCATCGGTGTCCAGTTGATTGGCATTGGNGACGGTGACGCAGTTGTCAGCGGGGTCGTCAATGCCGTCTCCATCCCCGTCGACGGCGTAAACCACGGTTCCGCCAANGATGGTTAGGGTAAGCAACAGGTTGTAAAGCGTACGATCCATTTCGTCCGAGGTCATCGTCACGANGTGACCCTAACTATGCCAGCTTTTGGTAGACCGCAAAGTCGGTGCGACGGCACGATAGGCGGGCCAAGAGAGAAATTCTATGGGTCGTTAGGCTAGAAAACCGAGTGGTGGCGAAGTGTCCGATGCAGAATAGAAACGCCGCACGTTGGGCAGTACCAGTGGGAGATCCGTTTGGCTTACACCGAACCATAGCGCAAGTTCCGCGAAATATTGGTCAACGGCCGTGGTGGGGACGTAAACGCCACGGCCGACGTCAAGCGGACTGGATGCGGACAGCGTTGGGTAGTCGCCGTAAATTTGACCGCCCCGTACCGCACCCCCCATCACCATTTGGTGTCCGCCCCAGCCATGGTCGGAGCCCTTGCCGTTGGTGGTTAGCGTTCGACCGAAGTCCGAAATCGTGAACGTTGACACTTGATCGAACACACCGAGCTCAATTAACGCTGATTTGAATTCAGCTAGTCCGAGGCTAATCTCCGGGAGCATTCTGACGTGGTTATCAAGGACCTCATCGTGGTGGTCCCAACCCCATACGTTGATAAAGAAGGTCTGTCGACTAGCCCCAAATTGCTCTCGTGCCGCAATAACTCGCGCAATCTGTCGTAATCCGGCGGAGAAATCGCCTTCGGAGAAGGTGGTATCAACGGGCGTTCCGTTCCGAATGGCCTCGACAAAGCGCTCGCCGGTATCAATGGCGCCGACTAGACGGCGCTTATACTCGCGCCGAAATGGATGGTCGTGTTCCGCCTCGAACAATCGGTCGATGATGGTTTTCTTCCATTCCCCCTCGTAACCCCAGATCCGGCGTGCGCCGTCACCGTCCCGATTGATCGCGTATTCGACCGTACGCTTCCCGGACTGAAAAGCGTTGGTTCCGGCAAGTGAGATATTCATGGAAATGCCATTGTCAGCATTCACACCTTGCATGAGATCCGCGAGCCGTCCACCCCAACCCTCGGGTACGCGCTTGTCGGGCCGCGCCGTTTGCCACTGAGCAATTTGGTCATTATGGGAACCAATCCCAAGGGGGACGCGGGCACCCGCTTCGACTGCGGCAGCATCGACGTAATCGATCAACGTGCCGACGTTGGCGATAAAAGCAATGTCACTGTCGCCATAGAGATCAAAGGTTTCGGACATGTTCGGGTGCAATCCGTATGAACGACCGTCATTCGACGCTCCCGGTAGTGTGAGCAGGGATGACTGTTCCAACGCCAAGTCAGTACGGATGGACTCGTACTCGGTGTGCTGGTCGGAATCGACTGGAACCAGCATATTGTACGAATCGTTGCCTCCGTTTAAGCAAACGCACACCAAGGCCTTGTAGTCGGAAAAGGATTGTTGCGCAGCTGCCTGGCGCGCAAAACCTAGGGTAGCCATGGACGACGTGAGTGTCGTAGCTGCAACGCCAAGTGAGCAGCCGTGACCAAGAAAGGAGCGACGACTGACCATCACAGCATCACCGCAAAGTCAGGAGAGATAAGGAAGAGATAAATAGCCCACTTTGCGCGTTCCACGGGGTCTGCGATCGTGACGAGGGTCGCACCGATTGCATCTCGAGTTGCCTCACTCAANGTGCCGTAGGTCAGCACCATGTCGAGACGATCGATCAATCCTTGAACATCCGTGGCGAGCACACCGTACTCGTGCAAGTTAACGGACATCTCGCCAAAGGGCGGTGATTGAACACCACCGATCTCGTCCGCCCATATCATGTGTTGTGCGAGATTGGAGATCCCGATCACGGCGGGATTGGTCGTGATCTGAAACTCCGGAGCGACTAGATTGGCTTCGGCGATTTCGCCGGCGGGCATGTGCGATGGCAGGAAGAAATTGAAAACGCTCGGCGAAGAAAGTGGGTGCTGCCTTAATTGGTTTTGAAACCAATAGCCGCCATGAAAAAAATAGTCACTCGTGCTCTGGATATGGAATTGACGTCCGATACTGACGATCCGCAAGATGGGTTCGCGTAGTTTCCCAAATTGAGCATAGGTTCCGGGGTCGGCGGTTGCTTCAGGGTCCAAGAGCACAGAGCGGATAACGGCCTTCATGTCGCCGCGTACCCCCAATCCATTATCGGCAAACGCCTCGGCAACGCGCCCTACATACTCCGGTGACGGGTTTGAGGTCACTAGGCGCTGGATGAGTTGTCGGCCGATAAAAGGTCCTACATTGGCATGGTTAAAGATGTTATCGATGGCGTCTTCAATGTCCTCCATGCCCGTTTGCCCGGCGGGTACCTCGAAGCCATTTAGAAGTTTCTTGACACCTGGCTCATGGTATTCGTCGAACATTTCCATCGGCACGACGTAATTCGCCCACTTCCGGCCAAATCGCGCATTCTCGCCGCCCCAACTGAGTCCGGTGAAGACCTTGGCGAATTCGCGGATATCGTCATCGGTATAAGCTGGAATCGGGTCGCCGTTGGCATCGTATTGATACGAACCGTTGGGATTCATCTTATAAAGCCCAATGGAAAAAAGCTGCATATTTTCCCGGGCGAAGTTTTCATCTGGGTAGATGTTGTTGTCGGGATCGGCTTTGCTGTTGTTGACATGACTAAGGTAGAAACCCATGGAAGGATGCAGGGTGACGGCACGCAATAAGCTTCGATAATTGCCAAAGGCACGGGCGAGTAAGACGTCGTAGAAATTAGGCAATGCCCGCTCGGTATCTCCTAGGCCTCCGACCTCGGAGACGACGAAAATCTCGCTGAGCGCAAATGCGACCCGTTGCCGAAGGACATCATCGGAACTGAGCGCGCGGTGCCACCAGACGTAGCGCCGGAATACAAATGGTAAGACATCGGGATCTGGTTGCGTCGCCTCGTCGAATTCGCCGTCTTCCGTCCGTTGAATTAAATCGGCGACCATCTCGTCATGGTATTCAACGGGTAGAGCGAATTGTTCTTCCAGCCAGGAATCGTGGCCCTTGATGGAGAGGGCGCGAATTTGATCGTAGTTCATGCCGAGCGATGCCCGCGATGCAAACCGCGACGCGGCGTTGAGTTCGCTCTCGGTCGGTTGAGCTTGAATTAATGGGGTAATGGTCGGCGCAGCAGTATTCTGGGACGCGGGAGCGCTACTACCGCCGCCGCCTCCACCGCCGCAACC
>JGI24819J35694_1000257_pt1 | contig 11811 bp, 3 predicted proteins | sample METZYME_3_800m_FD_35694 | JGI IMG/M metagenome (IMG submission 35694) | reverse complement strand
ACAGATATTATTGAGAAGGAAGTATACCTCGGAGACCTCCCGCTCCTGACGGATCTTGGAACCTTCATTATTAATGGCGCAGAGCGGGTGGTCGTGAGTCAATTACATCGCTCTCCTGGGGTCGTGTTCGAAGAGAACATTCATCCCAATGGCACCAAGCTTTATAGTGGGCGAATCATCCCCTTCCGTGGGTCTTGGGTCGAATTTACGCTCGACATAAACGATATCTGCTATGTGCATATCGATAAGAAGAAAAAGTTTCCGGCAACCGCCCTTCTCAGGGCGCTAGGATACAGCTCCGACGCTGAGATCTTCCGACTCTTCTATGACGTGACTGAGTTTAGGCTCACTGGAAAACGGGCGATCACGACTGATGAATTGCTGGGTAAGGTAGTAGCTGAGGATTTCGTCGATATGGAAGCCGTCGATTCAGAAACTGGAGAGATCCTCTCAGAAGGTGAGATCGTCATTCAGAACGGTGAGGAAATAGACGAGGAAGTCATCGAGATTCTCGAGCGGCTTAAGGTAAAGAAGCTTAAGATCTACACGACAGATCGGCAGACCCCCCGGGGCGATAGCCCCATGATCAAGAACACGATTAGGAAGGATCCGACGGAATCTGAAGAAGAGGCGCTATATGCGATCTACTCGCTTTTACGCCCCGGTGACGCGCCCAATGTCGCGACAGCTCGTGCTGCTCTGGAACAGGTCTTCTTCAGTCCTAAACGCTATGACCTTGGGCGCGTAGGGCGCTATAAGATGAATCAACGTCTTGGTGTTGAACTGCCCAAGACGCAAACCATCCTAACCAACGAAGATTTCGTGTCCATTATCGGACACCTAATCGAGCTAAACGAAGGCCGAGGGTACACAGACGATATTGATCACCTCGGTAACCGCCGTGTTCGCACGGTCGGCGAGCTCATCGCGAACCAGTTCAGTGTCGGCCTTAGCCGGATGGCGAGACTCGTCAAGGAGCGGATGTCGATNAACACCGATCCATCAAAGATCACTATTGATGAACTGGTGAACGCACGCACGGTCTCTGCTGTGATCCAAGCTTTCTTTGGCTCCAGTCAGTTGAGCCAGTTTATGGATCAGACCAANCCTCTTGCGGAGATGACCCACAAGCGTCGNCTCTCGGCCCTCGGCCCGGGTGGACTAACCAGAGAACGTGCTGGCTTTGAAGTGCGTGATGTCCACTACTCCCACTATGGCCGGATGTGTCCGATCGAGACGCCCGAAGGTCCCAATATCGGTTTGATCACTTCTCTTACGACCTATTCTCGGATCAACGACCTTGGCTTCGTGGANACACCCTACAGGCGTGTAAAGAATGGTAAGGTCACAAAAACGATAGAATGGTTGTCAGCGAATGAGGAAGAAGAGAAGCGCATTGCGCAGGCCAATGCACCTTTAGGACCTAAAGGTAACTTCGAAAATGAGTTCGTACTTTGCCGAGAGCGAGGAGATTTCCCGCTACTTCGCCCGGCCGATATCGACTACATGGATGTTGCACCAGACCAACTTGTGTCTGTCGCGGCAGCATTAATCCCTTTCTTGGAACATGACGATGCTAACCGGGCACTCATGGGCTCGAACATGCAGCGCCAAGCCGTCCCACTTTTGTATACGGATGCTCCACTTGTCGGAACGGGGATGGAGGGGAAGGTCGCATCTGATTCGGGTGCAGTGGTTACTGCTCGCCGTGCTGGAAAAGTAGTAGAGGTCACGGCAGACGAGACAGTGATTGACACAGGAACTATAAAGCCAGGAAGTGCCGGACAGCCTCTTGCGAAGCTTACTCAATTTGACCGGTATCCACTCAAGAAGTTTTGGCGTACGAACCAGGATACAGCGATCAATCAGCGTCCCCTCGTGCAGGTCGGCGAAGAGGTCAAACCCGGGGATATCATCGCTGATGGACCGAGTACCGACTCTGGTGAACTGGCACTTGGCCGAAACGTTCTGGTCGCATTCATGCCTTGGTACGGATCGAACTTTGAAGACGCGATCTTGATCAGTGAGAAATTAGTCAAAGATGACATTTTCACGTCAATCCATATCCAAGAGCTTGAACTGCACGTCAGGGATACAAAGCGAGGTATGGAGGAGATAACGCGCGAAATCCCGAACGTCGCAGAGGAAAACCTGGCAGACCTCGATGAACGAGGAATCATCCGTGAAGGAGCGANGGTTGNANCAGGNGATATTCTTGCTGGGAAGATCACCCCAAAAGGAGAGACCGAACTTTCACCGGAAGAGAAGCTGCTGACAGCGATCTTTGGTGAGAAAGCCAAGGACGTTAAAGANTCATCTCTCAGGGTTCCTCCNGGCATGACTGGAACGATCATCGATGTGAAAATTTTCTCCCGCCGGATCGATGATCCACTGCTTGAAAAAGAGCACGGGGTGAAGATTGGAGATCTTAGGGGTCTCGAACGATACGAGATCAAGCGTATCCAAGACGCTCGTGATGAGGAACTTCGCGAGATCCTGATTCGCCAAACGGTCAGCTTAATGCTGAAGAAGGGTACCGTCGAGCTGTTTATGGAAGAGGGCGCGAAGTTCACAAAGGACAAGATNGAACAGATCAATTTCAAACAGGTCGATCTTGAGACATTCAAGCTACAGAATAAGTCTGCGAGTGAACGTCTTCGTAGCGTAGTGGATGAGGCCCAAAGGCGGATTGGACACATAAAGGAGAGCACGGAAGACCATATTGATAAAGTCTTTCAGCCGGACGAACTCCCGCCCGGTGTAGTCCAGCTCGTTAAGGTCTATGTAGCTGAGAAGCGAAAAATCTCAGTGGGCGACAAGATGGCTGGACGGCATGGGAATAAGGGGATCATTGCCAGGATCGCACCTGAAGAGGATATGCCGTTTCTCCCAGATGGGACACCGGTTGAGATTGTGCTGAACCCACTAGGTGTGCCATCTCGAATGAATGTTGGCCAGGTACTAGAGACCCACTTGGGATGGGCAGGGAAGGTTCTGGGTTTTGAAGCTAAGACCCCTGTATTCCAAGGTGCGACCGAGAACGAGGTCGGAGGATTACTCAAATTGGCCGGCCTTAAGTGGGTTCATGACGCTTACGACCTAAAGGCTTCTCCTCCGGTGGGGTTAGGGGACATCGAAACACTTGTAGCGGCGACAGGGCAACTGCCAGTTGTCATGGCTGGTCAAGGAGATGGAAATGGAAATGGTTCCGGCCCGGATGGTGAGACACATGGAATTGGACAGCCATTAGATGCCTATCTGTCACTTGATACCAGTAAAAAGCACAAGAAATTTTTTGACCAGCTGGGAGCATTTCTTGTGGAAGCCGGAGGTGAACTCGCTGCTCGTAAGGGAGAGAAAGTCACAAGCCTCTTCCCAGCTATCCAGAAACTGAAGGGTCGCTCCGTGATCCGATCCGGCCTTGATGAAGCAGTCAATGAGTTGATGGAGCACTGCGAAATCTTACCCAATGGAAAGATTTGGCTCAGGGATGGACGTAGTGGTCGCCGCTTTGATCATCCGATCACAGTTGGCGCGATCTATATGCTCAAGTTGAGCCATCTCGTAGATGACAAGATCCACGCACGCTCCATTGGGCCATACTCTTTAGTCACTCAGCAGCCCCTGGCTGGTAAGGCTCAGTTTGGTGGTCAGCGCTTTGGTGAAATGGAGGTCTGGGCGCTTGAGGCATACGGGGCCGCGCACACGCTTCAAGAAATTCTCACCGTCAAGTCAGATGATGTACAAGGCCGCTCAAAGGTTTATGAAGCGATCGTCAAGGGTGATAACCTTCCNAAGCCTGGTATACCGGAGTCGTTTAACGTGCTCGTAAAGGAACTACAAGCCCTTGGTTTGAGCGTCACCTTGGGTGAGGAGAAATAAATGATTGATTTTCCTAGGACTAGGGATCAGGAAACTTCGGACTTCGAGTACATACGAGTACGGCTTGCTTCCCCGGATGAGATACGGAATTGGTCTTTCGGCGAGGTAGTGAAGCCGGAAACGATCAACTATCGCTCATTTAAGCCTGAGCGGGACGGCCTATTCTGTGAGCGCATTTTTGGACCTGTGAAAGATTGGGAGTGTCACTGCGGCAAGTTTAAGAGGATTCGGTTTCGCGGGCATGTCTGCGACCGTTGCGGTGTCGAGGTGACGCTGTCGAAGGTGCGCCGAGAACGTATGGGTCATATCGAACTTGCGGTCCCAGTGGCCCATATATGGTTCTTCAAGACCCTGCCAAGCCAACTTGGTTATCTGCTTGGCATGTCATTACGTGACCTTGAGAAGGTGATCTACTACGCATCGTATGTCGTTACTCACCCGGGTAAGCAGGACATTGATGGAGTAGCTGTGGAGTTTCAACAGCTCCTCGATGAAGACGAATATTATGACTTGCGTGTTAAGGCACGCGATGAAGCGGACGAGCAGTTCAAAGCAGAAATCGGTGCGGAAGCTGCACGGACACTACTGGGGTTACTTGATACACCCGATAAGAAGATCAAGGATCGAAATGCGGATGGCAGGGGCCTTGACCGGCTTGCTGAATGGCTCCGACATGAAATCGCGACAGAGACTTCGCAGCACCGGAAGAAGAAGAAATTAAAGAGACTCAAAGTCGTTGATGCTCTCCGTAACTCTGGTAACACGCCTGAAAGTCGGAATCGCCCGGAGTGGATGATTCTTGACGTGATTCCAGTTATCCCCCCTGACCTGCGGCCGCTGGTTCCACTCGATGGCGGGAGGTTTGCAACTTCGGATCTCAACGACCTCTACCGGAGGGTTATCAACCGTAATAATCGGCTCAAAAAGCTGATCGATATGAAGGCTCCAGAGGTCATCCTCCGCAATGAGAAGCGGATGCTCCAAGAGGCTGTGGACGCTCTGTTCGATAATGGTCGGCGCTCGAAGGCCATACGGGGTCGTGGCAAGCGGCCGCTCAAGTCACTCAGTGACATGTTGAAGGGCAAGCAGGGACGTTTTCGGCAAAACTTACTGGGTAAGCGTGTGGACTACTCGGGCCGCTCAGTCATCGTAGTTGGACCTGAGCTCAAACTCCACCAATGTGGGCTTCCGAAAGCGATGGCGGTTGAGTTGTTTAAGCCATTCATCATACATGAGCTTGAGAAGCGTGGTGAGGCGGAGACGGTCAAGCGTGCAAAGAAGATTGTTGAGCAGAACGATCCAAAGGTCTATGAGGTTCTTGAGGATATAATCAAGGACCATCCAGTTCTACTAAATCGGGCTCCGACTCTGCATCGGCTGGGCATCCAAGCTTTCGAACCGGTCCTTGTCGAGGGTAAGGCAATCCGGATTCATCCTCTCGTGTGTGCGGCATTCAACGCCGACTTTGACGGTGATCAGATGGCGGTCCATGTGCCCCTCTCGTTTGAGGCACAGCTTGAGTCCAGAGTCCTTATGCTGGCCTCAAACAATATCCTTCTACCATCTAATGGACGTCCCGTAGCCGCGCCGACACAGGATATGGTGATTGGGTGCTACTATCTCACCAATCCCGGAATCCGTATCACGGATCTTGAACGGTTGGTGGAAGATCCCAAGGTACCAAAAGACCGACGCAGTGAAGCGGACGCAGAACTCGATGAGCTCTATAAGGATGCACCTCGATTCTCTACTTATGGAGAGGTCGAGATGGCCGTCGCTCAGGAGTACCTCGTATTTGAGTCACTCGTTTGGTATTGGGTTGGTGAGCAGCACGGTGAGGAGAATGGTCACTGGGTTAGAACTGCAGTAGGGCGGGTCCTTTTCAATTCAATCGTGCCTGACGAACTAGGTTTCTTGAATAAAACGTTTGGCAAGAAAGAACTTGGGGACCTTGTGTTTGACTGCTTTGAGAACACGGGTCTTGGAAAGACAACTGAATTTCTTGATCACTTAAAGAATTTCGGATTTGGCTATGCGACGATGGGCGGGATCAGCGTTGGAATCTCGGACCTTGAAGTGCCGCATGAGAAGGCAGCGATTCTGAAGGAAGCAGAGGAGGAGGTTGCGCGGTTCCAGAAAGCTTATGGGGATGGGTTTATCTCAAATGGTGAGCGCTACAACAAGGTTATTGATGTATGGACGCACGCCAACAACGATGTTGCGGACGCGATGGTCCAGCATTTAGAACGATCCAAGAATGGTTTCAATCCAGTCTACATGATGATGACGTCGGGTGCTCGTGGTAATAGGGATCAGATGCGCCAGCTTGCGGGGATGCGGGGTCTCATGGCAAAGCCACAAAAGAAGTTGACGGGTGGAATTGGTGAGATCATTGAAAGCCCAATCAAGGCGAATTTCCGTGAAGGCCTCTCTGTAGTTGAATATTTCATCTCTACCCACGGAGCCCGGAAAGGTCTGGCGGATACCGCCCTGAAAACTGCTGATGCAGGTTATCTGACAAGACGCCTGGTCGATGTTGCACAAGATGTAACGGTTGCAGCGGAAGACTGTGGCACAATCCTCGGACTTGAGATGACCGCGCTGAAGGAAGGCGAGGATATCATAGAACCGTTGGCTGACCGTATCGTCGGTAACGCAGCTCTTGAGGACGTCTACGACCCAATTGATGGCGAGTTGCTTGTGAAAGCTGGTGCGTTGATCGATGAGGATACGGCGAATTTGGTTGAAGATGCAGGCTTGCAGATGGTCCGCATTCGATCAGTTCTAACGTGTGAGTCGAAGCGGGGAATCTGCCAGATGTGCTATGGAAGAAACCTTGCGACAATGAAGCCGGTAGATATTGGGGAGGCTGTGGGTATCCTTGCTGCACAGTCGATCGGAGAGCCTGGTACCCAGCTGACACTGCGCACCTTCCATATTGGCGGAACAGCTGCCCGCATTGCTGCGCAGACACAGCGTAAATCGAAAATAGATGGAGTTGTGGAGCTTGAGCGCGTTACGACTGTGAAGACACCTGATAAAGATCAAATCATCACTTCACGTGAGGGTCAGATTCTCCTTAAGACCAGCGAAGGTGGTATTCGGAGCCGTCTGTCGGTTCCATATGGAGCGACCCTGGCGGTCAAGGAAGGTCAGGCAATCAAATCTGGTGATTTATTGTTCAGCTGGGACCCCTACTCAGAGCCGATTGTTGCGGATGTGAAGGGTGTGGTGAAGTTCATTGACATCGTTGATGAACAAACGATGCGTGAAGAGCTTGATGAATCCACCGGTCGCCGACAGATGACCATCATTGAGGATCGCGAGAAAAAACTCCACCCAACGATCCAAATCCAGAAGAAGACGAAAAAAGATGAGAAACAAAGAGAGTTTATTGTGCCGGTTGGGGCGCAGCTCACAGTACGCCACGGCGACGAGATAAATCCCGGTGACATCATTGCCAAGATTAGCCGTGAGGTGTATAAAACCCGCGATATTACTGGCGGCCTACCGCGGGTGGCCGAACTCTTTGAGGCACGTAGACCGAAGGATCCCGCTGTCATCACGGAGATCGATGGTGTAGTGTCTTTCGGAGGGATCAAGAGAGGAAAGCGTGAGGTTCACGTAACCCCAGAGATAGGCGATCACCGGACCTACCCTGTTCCTGTGGGCAAGCACATGCGAGTGCATGAGGAGGACCGTGTCCGGGCAGGTGACCGGCTGAGTGAGGGCCCGATCAACCCACATGACATCCTCGCCATCAAAGGGCCCAGGGCAGTTCAAGAATACCTGCTAAATGAGATCCAAGAGGTCTATCGGTTGCAGGGTGTAAAGATCAACGACAAACATATCGGTGTGATTGTTAGACAGATGCTCCAAAAGGTGCGTGTAACGAACTCAGGTGACACGGATCTTCTTGAGGGAGAGAACGTCGACCGCCGAGAGTTCCGGTCTGTGAACGAGAACGCAATTCAGGAGGGTTCGAAGCCAGCGCGCTCCGAGCCACTACTGTTAGGAATCACGAAAGCTAGCCTCACGACTGAATCGTTCATTTCTGCGGCGTCATTCCAGGAGACAACACGGGTACTTACCGATGCTGCGGTGCGGGGAGCTAATGATAAACTCAAGGGCTTAAAAGAGAATATCATAATTGGACACCTAATACCCGCAGGTACTGGTGCCCATCGCTATCAATCGGTGGAGTTCATGGTTGAGCAGTCCTATTATGACGAAGAGATCGTCCCGCTCACGGAGGCCGGAGAATTGGTGTCAGGGCTGACCACGGGCGAGTAGGTGTCTCGTGAACTTGTCTGGAAAGCTCTGTGGTTATATGGGGGGCTTGCTCCAGATATGAGGGGTAAGACGGGGGCTCCCTAGGCAGTCAGAGAGCCCCCGTTTTTCTTTTTCGATAGAAACCAAAACCTTCAAGGGGCAGTGGAGCGTAAATCTGGGCACAGTTCTTCCTTCCGAAATTGACTAATGTGTTTTGCCATGACCCTTGAAATACCGCTCAATGAAGCGGAATTCGCCGTTGACACCATCTTAGCCCTTTTCTATTTTTTTCTGCTATAGTTTGAACGGGTACTCTCAATAAAAATGAGCCACCCTTCGATGCGCCGAGAGGCGCGTTTTTTTTCAAGATCATGAGGTTGTGGACTACCACCTAATGCCGACGATCAATCAGCTAGTTAGGAAGGGCCGGAAGGCAGTTCAGAAAAAGAACAAAGCTCCAGCCCTGCAACGGAACCCGCAAAAGCGGGGGGTATGCACACGTGTATATACTACGACTCCCAAGAAGCCGAATTCCGCATTGCGGAAAGTGGCTAGAGTGCGCCTTACTAATGGCTTTGAAGTGACCGCGTACATCGGTGGGGAAGGTCACAACCTCCAGGAGCACTCGATCGTCCTCATCCGCGGTGGTCGTGTGAAGGATCTTCCGGGTGTGCGGTATCATATCATACGTGGCACGCTAGACGCATCCGGAGTAAGTGACCGAAGGCAGAGTCGTTCCAAGTACGGCGCTAAACGGCCAAGGTGAGGCTGATTTCAAATGAGTCGCCGTTCACAAGCTGAAAAAAGGGAGACCCCTCCCGACGCTCGGTTTCAATCTCCCGCCGTCACCAAGTTCATCAACAACTTGATGTTTGATGGCAAGAAATCAGTGGCGGAGAGAATTTTCTATGATGCGATTGAGATTGTTGAAAAGCGTTCAGGCGAGTCAGGCCTGGAGGCTTTTGAGAAGGCATTGAGCAATGCTAAGCCCGCTCTCGAAGTGAAAAGCCGTAGGGTGGGTGGAGCGACGTACCAAGTTCCGATTGAAGTTCGACCGGAGCGGCGCACGGCGCTTGCTACGCGCTGGCTTATAGGATTTGCACGAGCTCGTTCTGAAAAGAGTATGGCTGAACGCCTAGCAGGAGAGTTTCTAGCCGCGAGTCGTGGCGAGGGTAACACCATAAAAAAGAAAGAGGACACGCACCGGATGGCAGAGGCGAACAAGGCGTTTGCCACTACCGCTGGTAGAGATCACCGTAAGGATTCAAAGACGAAAAATTAGGGACGCGATGGCCTCTCTATTAAGGGAGAGGCCCTCTCCGATCACAGGAGCGCGGATGACTGTTAACCCGTCAGAGGGTTACAGCGGCGAATGCCGTGCTCTTTTTTTGTGCCCAAAGGCGATGATGAACTCAGTACTCGAGATAGAAAGGATTGGGAGAGAAGGACGCAGATAGATGCCTAGGATTACCCCACTGCCGCAGCTTCGAAATATTGGCATTATGGCGCACATTGATGCCGGTAAGACGACGACTACCGAACGTATCCTGTTCTATACAGGACGCGTGCACCGGGTAGGTGAAGTACATCATGGTGCGGCGACTATGGACTGGATGGCGCAAGAACAAGAGCGTGGGATCACGATTACATCTGCCGCGACCACCTGCTATTGGCATCGTCTAGATACTGATTATCGGATCAATATCATCGATACCCCCGGCCACGTAGACTTTACAGCTGAAGTTGAACGTTCCCTACGTGTACTAGATGGTGCAGTCGCTGTTTTCTGTGCTGTGGGCGGTGTCGAGCCACAGTCTGAAACTGTTTGGAGGCAGGCAGACCGCTACACCGTGCCGAGGATTGCCTTGGTAAACAAGATGGACAGAATCGGTGCGGACTTTGGGAATGTTGTAGAGATGATGAAGGACCGACTGGGCGCGAATGCTTATCCTGTGCAGTACCCCCTTGGCGAGGGAGAGCTGTTCACGGGTGTAGTAGATATCGTAGAGCGTAAATCCATCATTTACGAAGATGAAATGGGCTCGGAGTTCACAGAGAGTGAGATTCCAAACGCCCTTAAGGACAAGGTCGAAGAGCTGCGCCAAGCGTTACTTGAGGCGGCGATTGAGCATGATGATGACTTGATTGAGAAGTACCTGAGTGGAGAAGAGCTTACGAATAATGAATTCCGGCACGCTATCAGGGCGGCAACCATCAAAGGGGCACTTTTCCCTGTCTTCTGTGGATCCGCCTATAAGAACAAGGGAATTCAGGCTCTTCTCGATGGTGTGATTGACTATTTGCCATCACCAGTTGACGTCCCCGCAATTCAGGGGCACCTGCCTCAGCATGACGAGACTATAGAGACTCGTGAAGCGAATGATGACGCTCCTTTTGCGGCCTTGGCTTTCAAGATTGCCACCGACCCATATGTAGGCAAGTTAACTTTTTTCCGCGTTTACTCAGGCTCGCTTCCTTCCGGTAGCTACGTGTATAACGCTACTAAAGGGAAACGAGAACGCGTTGGCCGGATTCTTCAAATGCACGCCAACAAGCGAGAAGAGCGGGAAGAGGTATTTGCTGGGGATATTGCCGCAGCAATTGGTCTCAAGGCCGTGAAAACTGGAGACACGCTCTGCCTTGAGACGGACCAGATTATTTTGGAAGCGATGAAGTTCCCGGAGCCAGTAATCGCTGTAGCGATTGAGCCCAAGACGAAAGCTGATCAAGACAAACTGGGGGGCGGTCTCGGGAAGCTTACCGAGGAGGACCCAACCTTCCGAGTCCATACAGATCCGGAGACCAACCAGACGATTATCTCAGGCATGGGTGAACTCCACCTCGAGATCATCGTAGACCGCCTTAAGCGAGAATTTGATGTCGAAGCGAATGTGGGCAGGCCGCAGGTAGCTTATCGAGAAACAATTCGAAGCCGGGCAGAAAAAATTGAAGGTAAGTTTGTGCGCCAGACTGGCGGGCGTGGACAGTATGGACACGTGGTGATCAACATTGAACCGGGTAAGCCGGGAACAGGTTTTGTTTTTGAGGACAAGGTGGTTGGTGGGAGCGTCCCACGTGAGTACATCAGTTCAGTCAAGGCTGGTATTCACGAATCGCTTGATTCAGGCGTGATAGCTGGTTACCCAATAATCGATGTGAAGGTCGAGCTTATTGATGGATCTTATCACGACGTGGACTCAAGTGAGATGGCATTCAAGATCGCCGGATCCCTGGCACTCAAGAACGGGATTAAGAAGGCAACCCCAGTTCTTTTGGAGCCTGTAATGGATGTGGAAGTCGTGACGCCAGCTGACTATCTGGGTGATATCATTGGGGACTTATCTTCGCGCAGAGGGAAAGTTGGTGGCATGACTGAGCGGGCCGGCGCACGAGTCATTGGAGCGTCAGTGCCTTTGGGCGAGATGTTCGGTTACTCAACCACTCTTCGATCACTAAGCCAGGGCCGGGCAGTATTCACTATGCAGTTTGCACATTATGAAGAAGTGCCTCAGTCAAAGGCGACTGAGATTATGGCCGCTAATGGCAACCCACATTGACAGACTGATAACGCATAACCTGAAGCAGAGGGATGAGTGATGGCTAAGCAAACATTCGAGCGTACGAAGCCACATGTGAACGTAGGAACGATTGGTCACG
>JGI24819J35694_1000255_pt1 | contig 11833 bp, 8 predicted proteins | sample METZYME_3_800m_FD_35694 | JGI IMG/M metagenome (IMG submission 35694) | reverse complement strand
ATCGACGAGCACGTTCGCGAAAATATGCGCCAGGTCTTGAAAGAGATCCAGGACGGCACTTTCGCCAAGGAGTGGATCGCCGAGAACGACGAAGGCCGCCCGCGGTTCACGCCCCTTAGAGAAGCGGCCCAGCACAGTCAGATCGAGGACATCGGCAAAGAACTTCGCGCCATGATGCCCTGGATGGACCCCAAATAATCAAGCAATCACCCGTCTTATTGAAAGACCGGAACATTCGGCAAAACGGAGCAGTATCATGACGATCTTAGAGGCGTTGAGTGAAGTCAATCATCGCCCGCTGGTCCTGACAGGGCTGGCGGCGGTTGACTACGTGGCCCTAGCGATCCTTTCTGAAGGCCGCAGTTAGCGGCAACGGCAGCCCAAATTTCAAAACAGAAAGGGAATAGGTAATAGAAATGGCTAAAGAAAGAGTATTGCTCTTGGACACAACCCTCCGCGACGGCGAGCAGTCGGCCGGCATCGGCATGACTGGCGTCGAGAAGATGGAGATCGCCCGCCAACTACAAAAGATGCAAGTGGACATCATCGAAGCCGGGTTCGCCGCCAGCTCACCCGGCGATTTTGAGGCGGTGTCCGCCATCGCAAAAGAAGTCGAAGGCCCCATCATCGCCTCCCTGGCCCGGGCCGTTGCCGACGACGTGGACCAAGCCGCCAAGGCCGTGGAACACTCCAAGCGGCCCCGCATCCACGTGTTTCTCTCATCATCGGAAATTCACCAGATGCACCAACTGCGCAAGAATCGCGAAGATGTCCTGGAGATGGCCGTAACGAGCGTCGAGCGGGCCAAGGGATACTGCGACGATGTCGAATTCTCGCCCATGGACGCAACGCGAACTAACCCTGAGTACCTGTTCCACATGCTGGAAGAGGTCATCAAGGCCGGCGCCACCACCATAAATATCGCCGACACCGTTGGCTACGCTATCCCGTCAGCCACCGGCTTCGGTCAACTGCTCAAAGACGTACAATCCAATGTCAAGGGCATCGAAAACGTCACACTTAGCGTCCATTGTCACAACGATCTGGGCTTGGCCGTGGCCAACAGCCTGATCGCTGTAGAATTCGGCGCCCGCCAGGTGGAGGGCTGCATCAACGGCATCGGCGAACGGGCCGGCAATGCCTCCATCGAAGAGATCATCATGGGTTTGGACACCCGCAAGGACCATTTCGGGATTGAGATTAACGCCGACACCACCCAGATCTACAGCGCCAGCCGGATGGTCAGCCGCATCACCGGCATGGCCGTCCAGTCCAACAAGGCCATCGTCGGAGAGAATGCTTTCAGACACGCATCGGGAATCCACCAAGACGGCGTGCTGAAGAATCGCTCCACCTACGAAGTGATGCAGCCGGAGCGCGTGGGTGTTCCTGGCAACACTCTGGTGCTGGGCAAGCTCAGCGGCCGGGCCGGACTGCAGTCCCGGTTGGAAGACTTGGGCTACACCCTCTCCAGAGAAGACTTGGCCAAGGTATTCGAGTCCTTCAAAGACCTGGCCGACAAGAAGCGTGAGGTCACCGACCGCGACTTGGAGATTCTCATGGACGAAGAGAAGCGGACGTCCACCGAGCCGATTAGCTACACCTTGGACCATGTGCAGTTCACCGGCGGCGACCAGGGCATCCCAACCGCCACCGTCAAACTCATCGGCCCAGGCGGCGAGTCCATCACCGACGCCTGCACCGGCAACGGCCCCGTGGACGCGGTCTGCAACGCCATCGACCGGGCCATTGGCACCGAGTCCAAGCTGGTGGACTTCAATGTCCAGGCGGTAACCGAGGGGATCGACTCCCAAGGCACCGTCACAATCCGGATCGAGAAGGACGGCCGCACCTACACCGGCCGGGGCGCCGACACCGACATCATCGTCGCCAGCGCCAAGGCCTATCTGAGCGCGGTCAACCGCCAACTGGCCTCCGACGAGGAGTCCAACGTCCCTGCGCTGGGCAGCACGCCCGACTAAATCTGACGGTACCAGACCCAAAACAACTGCCCAAACACGTAGGGGCACGGCGCTGTCGTGCCCCTACGTGTTTGTTTGGTGTCCGTGTTTCTTTACAACGGCCGCTCCGGCCACACAGGGTCGTGGTGGCCCAAGGGCACTGAGGTTCTAGCCCAGCGCGGTGGGGTCTCGGAGAGGCTCAGCACTGGGCCCAGGTGCCCGAGCTTGCCCATGGGCGTGTCGCTGACCGTGGACCACGAGGCGATTTCTTCAGGGTTGAATTCCGCCGGGATGTTCTTGAGGTCCGCTTCGGGAATCTCACCTTGGCTGACCAGCCAACGTCCAACCTGGGCCAGTGAGATTCGAACCAGCCAACTCCCGCCCTCGTGCACCCGGCGGTTCAAGGCCACCATCCCGCCGAATGCCATCAGGTAGCCCGTTAGATAGTCGATCGCCGACACCGGGTAGAACTGCGGCCCCGGATTTGCGCCAGGGAACAGGTCTCCTTGACGGTTGGTGATGCCGCTTACCGTCTGCACCACGGTGTCGAAGCCCCGGCGCGACGCCCAGGGCCCCATATGGCTAAAAGCACACATCGAGATATAAACGATGCCGGGCCTCAATTCCGCCAGCTCCTCGGGCGATAGTCCGCGCCCGCCAAGGGTGCCAGGCCGATAGCCTTGGGAGAACACATCCGTCTGACTGACCAACCCGCGCAAAGTTTCCATATCCTTCGTTTCGCGGAGGTCCAGTTGGGCGTTGAGCTTGCCGTGGCCGGTATCGTATTCCTGATAGCCGATGTTGGGCAGGTGAGCGCCGGTGATCTTCATGACGTCCGCGCCGTGCTCAGCCAACGTGCGGGCACAGGTTGGGCCGGCGAGGACCCGCGTCAGGTCCAGCACCCGGACTCCCGACAACGGGCGGCTGCCCTCAGGCAACGCCTCCGGCGGGCTGTCCGCTAATTTGACAATCTCCATCAGAGGCAGATTGGTGATGGCCGCGGCCTGGGGATGTTTCGCCCATTCTTCCATGGTGCGCACCATGCCGCCCGCGCCTTTGGCTTCAATTATCGCGTCTTCCAGGTCCTGGGCGTTCCATTTGGCCACCGCCTTAATCACCGCGTCCCGGTCTTCCGCCACGCCCAATACACTGAGAGCGGCGGCGCGGTGGTTGGGGAAGTTACAGTGAAGATAGCTCCAGCGGCCGTCTTTAGTGGGATAGACGCCCATCACGGTGTTGCGCTCGGTGGACACGCCGGCGCCGTCCATCTGCATGTACTTGCCGCTGCGTAATGATGCGGTCGCCCGGCGGGCATCTACCGATACTTCTTGGCGCCGTCCCGTTCGGGACTCCCACAGATCGGAGACAGCTAGGCCAACCGCGCTTAAGGCGGCGGTGCTGGTATCTCCGATGCGAAACGAAGTTGGCAGTATGGGGTCGGTCCCTCCGGTTATCGTAAGCCCCTGAGTGCGCTCTTCATCCCATCCTGCGATTGGCAAAAGAGTGCGCAGTATATCATTGGTCATCGAATAGGAATCTCCTTATTTGGTCGATGCCGTGTCTGCAGGCCGTTATTTTAACTGAACCGATGGCAGTTGCGACCATCAGACGGAGTACGTCTAATCCAAGGCCAGTTGGTCTACACCAGTTTCATCTGAAAGCCGGTGTCTTGTTTTTGGCCCCGGCCCGGAAGGTGAACCGCCGGGTAGCCCAACTCCCTTAGCTGGGCGGCCAATTCGGGGAAGCCGTTCACGGTATAGACCTGCTTGGGCGCAACAGCTTCGACGTATGCCACCAGTTCATTGAAGTCGGGGTGGTCGCTGTAGGGCAGACTGGCATCGGCGCTGCGGCCCCAGGGCATGGTGCCCAAGGTCGCCCATCCCGTCATCTCCAAGGTCCGCTTTCGGGTGAAGCCCTTCAGGGCCTCGCGGCGCTTTCCCGGAGGAAACAATAATACCCAACCGTCAGGCCATTCGCCTTCAAACATCTTTATTTGGCCGGGAAATTTCACTCCGGCGTTCAGGTACACCTGGGTGCCCAGATAGATGCTGTCCTCGATCAGAACGTCAAAGCCGTTGCCGAGCAGATGGTGGAGCAGCTCTTGGGACTTGCCCAGCCGCCAACCCTGAACCACAGGCCGATCACCCCGGGACAACCACATCCGCAAGGTCTTATAGGCCGTGTCCAAGACCCGTTCCTCGGGTGGAAAAACATACTCGGGGCGGCCGTAGGTGGCCTCCATGACCAGGGTATCGCAGGGCACTGCTTCCAAGGGTTCATTGGTGGGACTGGTCCGGCTCTTGATGTCTCCGGTGTACAACAGCCTCTCTCCAGTCGCCTTCGACTCGATCAGCGCCTGCGCTGAGCCGAGACAATGCCCGGCCGGGTAGAGGGTCATCGTATATTCCGGAGCGTCGAAGGGCTGGTGATAGGGGAGGAGGACCGGGTCGGAGTTCTTGAGGTAATCCCCCAACAAGGTGGCCGTGTTGGGGGTGAGAACAGGGCGGTTATGGCGTCCGGTATGGTCTGAATGGGCGTGTGAAATCAGACTGAACTCGCGCTTTCTCGTCGAGTCTAGCCAAAGGTCTAAGTCAGGAAGATATACCCCGCTTTTGAACACCGCCTGCACGTACACCTCACTCAAAACCAACCACGGGCGCATCAATTCTCTCTGGAGGCAACGCGAGCAAGTATATCATGGGGTCTTTCGCCGCTTTGGTGGAGCACAAAATCACCTTAGGTAGGTGTCTGCTGTAGAATTGTGCGGTATAATCTTCTGGGCTTCTTGGAGAGCGCCCAAATCTTATTTAATAAAGGCGGGAATATGCCGGCAGAAGTTGGCGATGTAGCCCCCGATTTCAAACTTCCCTCCCCCGATGGGGACGTTTCCCTGGCCGACTACAAGGGCAAGAAAATAGTTGTTCTCTCTTTCCACGTATTCGACTTCACCTCTGGTTGAACCACTCAGGCGACCTCGTTCCGACAGGAATACCAACGGTTCGAGGATAGTAATGCTCAGGTCTTGGGCATAAGCTGCGACACAGTTCCGTCCCACCGTGCTTGGAGCACAGCGCTCGGTGGCCTTCCCTATCCCGAGTTGTCCGACTTCCATCCCAAGGGCGAGGTCAGCAAGGCGTATGACCTTTGGAACGAGGAGCGCGGGGCCAGCAAGCGGGCAGTAATCATCATCGACAAAGGGGGCGTAGTGCGTTTCCGTGAGTTGTATGAGCCCGGCACCCTGCCGGACCCCAGAGATATCTTCGCTGTGATGGAAGGTCTCAGCTAGCGCGATATCATTCGGAGTTTGGGACATCCAAAAGGCGCTCATTTTTAGGGCGCCTTTTTATTTGCCATTATTATGTCCAGTCATTCACCGGTCATACGCCAGCTCATATTTCGCCAAAAGAAAAAGACCGCCCTTGTGAGGCGGTCCTTTTCGTCTCTGAGCAGTCCAGACTTTAGCCGGTGCCGGTGATCCGTTGCACCAAATAACGGAGGGTGCCTTTGGGGACGTTGATGGTCACTTCTTCGCCGACCATCCGGTCTAGTAGGGCTTGACCCACCGGGGAGGTGGTGGAAATCTTGCCTTCCGAGACGTCTGCTTCGCGGACATCCACCAGTGTGTAGGCCAGGGTTTTCCCGGAGTTGGTGTCTTTGAGAGTAACCTTGGCGCCGACCGAAGATCGGGCGACCTTGGAGGACGCGCCCTCGGGCAGGATCTGTGCGTTATTGATGCTGGCTTCTAGTTCGCGGATGCGGAGTTCTACGATACCCTGCTGATCTTTGGCGGCGTCGAGCGGGGCGTTTTCTCTGAAGTCTTTGTCTGCCATGGCCCGTTTGATATCTTCCAGGACGAGGGCTCTTTGGTCTTTGAGGTCATCTAGCTGTGTAACGAGACGGTCATAGCCTTCTTGGCTGAGTTGGGAACCGGTGAAAGTGGACCGGCCATTGGTGCGGGAAGTGGTCTTTGCCGCTGCTGGCGTGGTGCGGCGGGTGCGGGGCACCCGAAGGTGGGATGCTAGTCCATTTTCAATCCATCCCTGGTCTTTCCAATAGGCGAGGAAAACCTTGACGGGGCTCAACCGGTGCACGGACTCTGATCCGCCTAGACCGATCTGCTGAGCATATTCTGCAACTTCAGAGGGGGAGAGTTCGGAGACCTTCCGTTCCCGGCCGACCCAGGCCACGAAACGGCCTAATTCCTGATGACTTTGCTGGGCAGTCTTGGCGGATTTTTTCGCCGCCACAAAACGCGTTAGAGCTTCCGATAACGAAGGGCTTAGCTCGGTCGTCACTCAGATACCTCCACCTTCAGTCAGTCTTCAGATTTCGTAAATGTACGCCAATGTGATGGGGATTCACCGGAAAACCTTGAGGGGTCTACCGGAGGGCTATTTAACGTTGTCTTATCGAAACCCTACGGCTTGAGAATCTTCGTTGTAATCGGCCTCTTTGGAACGACAATCAACTTTAAAATCATACCAGTATTCGGCTCCAAAGACAATCCGAATCTTTACGGCGGAGGTACCCTGAGGACCTTGGTTAGCCACTGGACCGCATACCGAATCGCGGTCCGCTGCGCATTCTGCAGCACGTCGAATCGCCATGCCTCGTAAGTGCATACGGGCGTGCCGCCCCGCCCTTGATATCACTCTCGATCAGACCGGAAAATCACCGCTGAATTTCTTTGACTTGGTCACAGCCAGGATGTAGCATACTGTCGTCTATTTGCGACATGCCTGCAAACAGTTTGGCGCGCCTGTAAAAAGGCAGCGCAGTAACCTCCCACCATTATAAAAAAACGGAATCGGAATAAATGAGCTCCCAAACACAGCCAACACCAGGCTCCTCCCTTGCCGGCCCCATCGCCGTGCCCGCGTTCGAAAAGGAATTAGACCGTCTTGTCGCTCTGGCCCGCAAGGGCCACAAACCCGGCGCAACATTTAACAACCCATCAGAAGAATGGCTCATCAGCCAGATGCACGTGTTGCAAGACCTGTCTGAAGAAGAGCAACAGAAATATCTGGACGAAGCCAGCATCATCGACAAAGAAGCCGCCGAGGCCAATGCCGCCGGCAAAGCAGCCGGTCGCGCGTGGCCCGGTGTGGCTATTCGCTTGGATACCGGTGGATACGGGTTCTTCAGCCAATTGGGCGTTGTGCGCCGGCCCGACCTGACTCAATACTTCATCGACGGGTTCGCCAAGAATCGCGACGGGGTAGTGTTCACCACGGAGAGCCAGACCTTGTTCACCGAGGTCTTCGGCTACATCAATTCCTATATGGAAGAAAAGCTGGCCGCGGGCGACACTATAGTCCAGTCAGACCGCCAGGTTGGCGACGCCCCAGGGCGTTCCTTCCATGCCCGCCAGATGCTCTTTGGCACCCGGTACATGCAGATTCCCATGATGTGGCGTCAACTCACTTTTCCCGCCTCTGAAGAGCTGAGCCGCCNGGAACCGGATATCCTTGAGGTCTCGCTTCCCCATTGGATGGAAGACCTGCCGATGCCGGAAGAACTGAAGAAGCGCCTCCGCGATGCCGGGTTGACCCAGTTGGTCTTCAAAGCCCCCACCAAGGGTCTTTCATTGCACCTGGGATTCGACTATGTCGGTGAGCACAAGATGGGCCCGCTGTCCATCGCCATGTTCAAGGTCAAACAAGTAGACGGACTGGCCATTCAAGCTGCGTTGAGCATGGCCCGCGCCAAGACCATGTCAGGCCAGATGAAGAACACCGCGCTGATAACAGTTGGTCCGTCCCTCCACGGCAAGAGCACCCTAACGATCATGCTGGAGTTGGCCAATAGCGAACTGGCAGGTTGGCTTAAGCTGAAGACGGACGCCGAGGAAGGCGTCTACCCGATGAACGACGACATTGTCCTGTTGCAGCCCCTCAAGGACCCGGTCAAGGCCACCAGAGACGGCAAGCAGTCCACTCTGTATTACGGAATAGACGGCACCGAGAACAACCTNTACGCCATGCCCTTTGGCCTGAACAAAGCAGAAGACCCCATTACCTTTGAGGCCGTCCGCGGAACAGATGAAAACCCAAACAGCCAAGAAACCCTGGAGAACGTGCCGATCGACCTGAATTCTTGGTCACCGAATTTCCTCTCCAATCCGGTCCGCAACATGCGCGTTACGCTCTCGCGCACCAGGTTGGTAGCCCGTAAAGGCGCCAACGATTTGCTCAAAAAGATCACCAACGGCCGCGAGACCGAAGGTGTTCATGTTCCTATCGAGGACACCGACCAGGTCTTTTGGCAGGCCGTGATGCGCCAAAACACCGTGGTGCCACCCCTGCGCCGCCTATCGCCCGAACAGTACATCCGCATACTGATGTACGGTGAAGCGGTCCAGATGGGAGCGGCCATTGGAGCCATCGGTCGCCCCTACGTTGAGTACTTCTCAGACCCGTTCATAATCGGCCTGGAAGACGAGAACGCCAACAACCTCTACACCATCGTAAAGAAGATCGAAGAGGGCGGACTCTCCCAGCAATACTTCGTCTTCAACACCGGTGGCGTGGGCGCCGACACCAACGACCAGGCCACCGGCGCCAACTACAAGAAGATTCCCCGGGAACTGACGCTGATGCTTCAGGAGGCCTTGCTCCGGGACGCGGTGAAGTTTGAATACGAAGATCTCTTGGGTTCGGACCTCGCAGTCGCCGTCGTGGACGAGGCGGGCAACGAAGTTGTCGATCTCCGCAACGAATGGCTGCCCAAGAACATTTATGGCGAGAAAGATTATTCTCAACGCATCACCGAGCTTAGCCGCCGAAGGTTCTATGGCGAAAGCCAGGAAGACAAAGCAGGGATTCTTCGCTACACAAAAGTCGTCAACCGGCTATATGACCTGTCAGACATACCCGTTCCCGCCAACGAACGTGAGTTGGCCTGGCTGCTCTCGTTCTTCTGGAACGTTGACCAAGCTTACGAAACTCTGGCCGAACTCCGCGCCCATGTCAGCGAGGGCAATGCCCCAGTTACCGACGTGTTGAAAAAACTTCAAGACATGTACGCGCAGGCAACCGGAAATGGCTTGAATCTTGACGGCGCGGCCGCGGCCGCATTGTCTTCTCTGGGCTTCTAGGCCTCCCAAAGGCCGGCAACTAAATCGGATGGCTGGGCTTTCAAACCGGCCAACTCGTCCCTTGATCTTCGGCTTCTCCCGTGAAGCATCAGCAGGTTGCAATCCCTACCTGGCGCATAACCACACCCGGTGTATACTTACCGCCGTCAATATGGTGACATCAGCGCCATCGGCCTACCGCCGTAATATCTCGCGGACATTTCAGGAGGGCTCAATATGAAAGCAGTACAGATCACTGAATTCGGCGGACCCGAGGTCATGAAATACCAGGACGTGGCCGACCCGACTCCCGGCGAGGGAGAAGCCGTTGTCGAAATCCAGGCCGCAGGCGTGAACTTTACAGATGTTTATAGCCGTCAGGGCGTGAACCCCGGCCCTCCGTTACCCCGCATCATCGGCGTGGAGGGCGCAGGGGTTGTCAAAGCTATCGGCCCCGGCGTGACTGAGGTCAAGGTTGGCGACGACATTACCTATTGCACCGCCCCCGGNACCTACGCCGAATTGGCCATTGTGCCCGCCTGGCGGTTGATGAAACGTCCCAGCGGCGTTGACGCCAAAGCAGGGGCCGCGGCCATCCTTCAGGGTATGACCGCCCACTATCTGTGCCACTCCACCTACGCTGTGCAAAAAGGCGACCGAGTGATCGTCCACGCTGGGGCCGGCGGCATGGGTCTGCTTCTGACCCAGATGATCAAGAAGTTGGGCGGGTTCGTTTTCTCCACCGTGTCCACCGAGGAGAAGGCCGAGCTGTCCAAGCAGGCCGGCGCAGACCACGTGATCTTGTACACCCAACAAGACTTCGCTGAAGAGGTTAAAAAGGCTACCAACGGCGAGGGCGTAAGGGCCGTGTATGACGGAGTAGGCAAGACCACTTTCAATCAAAGCATCAGCAGCCTGGGCCGCCGCGGGCATATGGTCCTCTACGGCGCCGCCAGCGGAGCACCGGACCCCGTCAGCCCTGGCATTTTGGGCGCTGGGTCCCTCTCGATGACCCGCCCCGGTCTGGGTGACTACACGGTGGACCGTTCCGAGTTGGAGAAGCGTGCCGGCGACGTTTTAGGCTGGGTGGCCTCAGGGGAGCTAAAGCTCCGGATCGGCGGTGAATTCCCTCTGTCCGACGCCTCTGAAGCCCACCGGCAACTTGAGAGCAGGGCCACCACCGGCAAACTGCTGCTGATTCCCTAAGACGGTAATGCGAGTTTAGGTTGGCAGATGGCGATCAGGTGGTTCGACCGGCTCAGCTTGAACAGACGATCAACTACAAATCCGCTTGCCATACGCGGACGGATGGCTAAAATCGCCACTCGTCCTGGGTTGAGCAATCGTCACCTACACACATTTTAGCTTCAGGGATTGCTGTTTTGGAAGTCGACGATTGGATTCTTCGGCTTTCGAGCGCAGCTTGATCCGATTTATGGTGGAGGCGGGGGAGAGAGCCTGTCTCAGAACGGCAGCGTGGTGGCGTCGGGGGTGTCTGGGTTCTGGGAACGCTACCGAAGTAGATGAAGAAAGGTGGAGAGCCTAAGCCGAGATGCGCACTGGCCCATTCAGATGCTAGGCGCCCTCTGTGCGAGCGGTCTTTTACGGGTCTTCCAAACCCGCCACAACGTTCTCAGATTGAAGACCGTTGCCAGAAGCACAAACTCCGCTCGGATGTTGGCCAAGCCCCTAAGGAGGGACCGACGAGCACTTAGTTGTTCTTTCAGGATGCCGAAGATGGGCTCGATCAACTCCTTGCGCCGAGCATATAAGTGCTGGACTCTCTTGGTTGTCATCCAATGCCGGTGCTTTCGTACCCAACTCCGCCGACGTGTAGTTTGCGGAATACCGAGGGAAGACAAAGGTCGCTCCCTGGGGTACGGCGCAATCCAGCCCCGGCACGCTGTTCAACCGGGCCGCCACCACGGACCTGAGGGTCTCACAGCTAAGACGCCAACCCTCGATGTGGTTCTGGGGGCCGTCCAGCGCCGCTATCCCCGCAGCCTGGACAAAGGGCGAAACGAAACTGGCCGTGTGTTCGTGCACCTTCCGCAGCGGTTCCAACAGTTGTTTGGGGCCCACGATGCAGCCTAACCGCCAGCCAGACATGGCATAAGCCTTGGTGAAGGTATAACTGGTAAGGGTTCGCTCCCACATCCCAGGGAAGGTGGCTAGGGTCACGTGACGTTGCTCACCATACATGAAATATTCGTATGTTTCGTCGCAGACCACCCATGGGGATAACCCCTGGGTCTCGTCTCTGGCCGGTAAAGCCTTGGCGGGCAGCCAGCTACTCTAAATGCCGGAGCTTGGGGTCCAGGGCATCCCTGAGCCAGTCGCCGAACAGATTAAGGGACAGCACCGTGAGAAAGATTGCTATGCCGGGAAGCGCGGAGATCCACCAGGCCACCGCGATCCTGTCTCTACCCTCGGCCAACATGGAGCCCCAGGCGGGGGTAGGAGACGGCACTCCAGCGCCCAGGAAACTCAGGGCAGCTTCCAAAAGGATAATCACGCCCACCAGCAACGTGGCTACCACTATCACGCTATTGGTGACGCCCGGAAGAATGTGAACGAACATTATACGCAGGGTGGAGGCCCCGGACACTCGGGCCAGGGCCACGTAATCCATGTCCTTGACCCGCAACACTTCTCCCCGGGTGACCCGCGAGAAGAGCGGCCATATCGCTATCGCCAATATAACGATAATAAGCTGAAAGGACGAACCCAAGGACACCACTAGGACCAGCGCGATCAAGATAATGGGCAATGCCAATATTATGTCAACTGTGCGCAT
>JGI24819J35694_1000246_pt1 | contig 12044 bp, 9 predicted proteins | sample METZYME_3_800m_FD_35694 | JGI IMG/M metagenome (IMG submission 35694) | reverse complement strand
ACGGAACGGGGTGCGCGCCATGCGAATGCATTGGCAGAATTGGCGTTGAATGGAACAGGTGCCGGAATCCTTTTTGTATGTCAAAGGTCTGATGCAAGCAAGTTTGAGCCCATGTGGGATCGGGACCCTAAATTTTCACAAGCATTATTAAAAGCAAACCAGGGGGGTGTACATGTCTGGTGTATTACAAGCCAAATGAGTGAAACTGAAATGACATTTAAAAGGGAAATTCCTGTAAATTTAATACCACCTGAATAGAATAATTCCAGAATTACTACATCTGATTATTTTGAAAAAATGCGCTTACATTATTGCTTCATTAGGTACTGCATGGTTGATTTATTCATGTGCAGCCGTATCATCTCCTGGTGGTGGGCCCAAAGACGAAATACCCCCTATATTAATATCGGCTGAGCCAGAAGAGGGAAGCCTCCATTTTTCAGGTGGCCCTGTGGTTCTCAGTTTCTCTGAATACATCGATGAAAAATCATTGCAAAATGCTGTAAAAATTTCTCCTCGATTAGAACCTCTTGTAGAGATTAAATATGATGATGATAAAATAATCCTGGATTTTCCAAAGGAATTATTATCCAACCAAACTTATGTTATTACAATCAGCCGGAATTTAAAAGACGAACGGGGTGTGGCCTTGGAACAGTCTATTCAGGTAGCATATAGCACAGGTGATCTAATTGATAAAGGGAAAATTTCTGGACGTATCCATGGGGAAGATTCATATGCTGCCCATTTATGGAAATTAGACAAAGGATTTGTGGATTCTATTTTTTTTACTGAGCCTTTATATGTATCCGAGGCGGACGATAATGGAAATTTCAATTTTAAATACTTAGCGCCGGGAGATTATGTTTTATTGGGTATTGAAAGGAGTGCCGCCGGGGCATCTTTGGTATCCCAACGGATGGCCTACGGTGTTTGTCCAGAAAGAATGTATTCTCTGGGAAGAGATGATGAATTAAAGGGTATTATCATGCGACCTAAACGAGAGACACCGCCGTTGAAAATGACCCATGGGGAATTGCTGGGTCAACGGTGGGGCTGGCTGCATTTTAATCAAGCAATGAAAGATGATATTATCTTAGATGGATTATCCATTATTGATTCTGAACAAAATGAGCATGGGCCTGAAATTTTTAAAGATGAGCAGAATCAAGAACGATTTCTGGTCATTTCACCGGAAACGCTATCTATAGGTAAAGCAGAATTGATATTAAATACTGTTTTCTCCGGGGAAAATACTTTGCTTGACGATGCGAAAATAAATCTCCGTGTTCCTTCCAAGGTGGATACAAGCTATATTAAATGGACAAAGCCGGAAGGGATTGTAACAGTCAGGAGACAAAAAGATGGCGGTCCGGTAGTACCAATTGTTTTTTCAAAACCAGTAATATCTACATCAGACAGTGCTTTTTTCATGGTTGCAGATACCGACACAGTGGTGATGGATATTCAATGGATTAATCCGATGGAAATTGCTTTTCTACCTCCCGGTGGCTGGCAGGAAAANACCCAATATAAATTGATGATATTTTCTAATAAACTAATTCCTCTAGAAGGNAAAATGTTGAAGGACTCAATCTCAGTTGTCCGTATTAACTCTGAGAAGAAATTAGGATATGGAGGGTTAAGTGGTACGATTAAAAAGGATGGGATCAATCCATTGCTGGAATTACGATCATTGAAAAAAGAACCGGAAATCTTTCGTTCTTCTTTAAATTCTAACCTTCAATTTGAATTTAAAAATATACCTGAAGGACCATATCATTTGATGATTATTGATGACCGCGATAGGAATGGAGATTATTCCTATGGGTCAGCTTATCCATTCCAACCTAGTGAATGGTTCTATATCCATCCGGACACTTTTGATGTACGCGCCAATTGGGATGTTGATGTGGGTCTCATTAAAATGGAAGANCAGTAAACTCAAAATGTATTGTGTNATTTTGGCAGGTGGTCGCGGCACCCGATTCTGGCCGACTAGCCGGAAAAATAATCCAAAGCAACTATTAAATATTATCGGTAATGAATCGATGTTGCAAATGACGGTTAATCGATTAAAAAAATTGAAAAACGTTGAAGATATATTTATTGTGGCCGGGAAAGATCTAGCGCCTAAGATAGGTAAAATGATCAAAGGAATTAAGCCGAGTAATATCATTGTGGAACCTAGTGGAAAAAACACAGCAGCAGCTATTGGTCTGGCGGCGATCCACATCAAAAAGTTACAGAAAGATGCATTAATGGGCATATTTCCGGCAGATCACTTAATCGTAGGGCATCAAAAATTTTCTAGAGCCATCCAATCCGCCATCCATTTAGCCAAAAAGAATGATTCACTAGTGACCATTGGGATTGAACCCACTTTCCCTTCCACCGGTTATGGTTATATCCAATATGACCATAAGAATTCAAAAGATTATTTGAATGGGTATAAAGTCAAAACGTTTGCTGAAAAGCCACATCGGAAATTGGCAAGACGTTTTTTTGAAAGCGGCGAGTTTTTGTGGAATGGCGGCATGTTTGTGTGGAGAGCAGATGTTTTTTTCAAAAAAATTGAAAAGTACATGCCAGATCTAAAAGATCGATTAGTAAAAATTGAAAAAAGAATCAACAATAAACAGGATATTTCACGTATTTGGAAACAGATTGAATCTGAGTCAATCGATCATGGCCTAATGGAAAAATCCGATAATATCTATATGGTGAAAGCTGAATTTGAGTGGAATGATGTAGGCTCATGGGATGCGGTATATGATTTGTCCCCTAAATCAAAAGGTAAAAATGTTATTCGTGGTGAAGGCGTTGTGATCAAAGGAAAAAATAATTTAATTCAATCTAATGGACAATTTACGGCCGTTATTGGGGCAGATAATCTCGTTGTGGTAAATACAGAAGATGCTATTTTAGTTGTCTCGAGGGAAAAGGTTGAAGAGGTCAAAGCCCTTGTCAATTATCTAGAAAAGAAAAACCGAAAAGATCTCTTATAATTTATGTCAGAGATGGATTCAGAAAAATTATTGATTTTTTTTGAAGAACTGGCTGATAAAATGGACATTAATATTGTTCATGGGAAGGGAGATTTCCTAGGTGGGATGTGTTCGGTAAATGAAGAAGTTTATATTGTTCTAAATAAGATAAAACCAATTGACCAACGATTAGGCGTTCTAGGGGAAGAATTTAGTAAACTTGATTTGAGTAATATTTTTCTTCCGCCAATACTCCGTGCTTATATTGAAGATATTCAAGAGAATATTTTTCAATCTTAATTCATTTATAATCCTTGAAATAAAACCCCTCATCAGTACACTCCTAGCCTCTATATTTTCTCCGAGGTAGAGAAATACCAACTTTACAATTGAAAATTTTAAAGGGGTTTTAGCATGAAAGACTATGCNGCAAAAGATATTCGCAACTTCGCCCTCGTTGGGCATGGGGCTTCAGGAAAAACGATGCTTTCTGAAGCCATGCTTGCCAGTGGCGGNGAAATTAATCGGATTGGATCTNTTGAATCGGGATCCACCGTTTCAGATTACCATTATGATGAGCACGATCGCCAGATTTCAATACACTCATCTCCCCTTCATGTAGAATGGAAAGGTACGAAATTTAATGTAATTGATTCTCCCGGCTATCTGGATTTTATCGGTGAAACTATTTCATCACTGGCTGTTGTTGATCTCGCTGTGGTTACTGTGCATGCTGTAAATGGTATTGAAGTTGGAACAGAACAAGTTTGGAATTATGCTAACGATTATGGCCTGTCAAAAATAATTGTGGTAAATGGTCTCGATCGTGAGCACACCAAATTTGAGCAAGTACTTCAGCAGACTAAAGATCATTTCGGTGGGAATGTTTTTCCGATGCAACTGCCAGTAAACTCCGGCCCTGGCTTCAACCAAATCATCGATGTATTGCGTAGTGAACTAATCACATACAGCACGGATGGTAGCGGAAAATTCACTGAAGAAGATTTACCGGAGGAATGGAAAGAGCGCGTGACGGCACTCCATCAGGAACTGATTGAATATGTGGCAGAGTCTGATGATACATTATTGGAAAAATTCTTTGAAGAGGGGAATTTGACAGAAGATGAAATGCGGGAAGGATTGCATCAGACAATCCAGGATCAAGTATTTATCCCTTTATTTTGTACAGTTGCAAATAAAAATATAGGTGTTGCCCGTTTGATGGATTTTATTGCTAAATATGGGTCATCTCCTGTTGATCGCGCCAGCATTAAGGCCTACGATGCTAAATCCGGCGATGAGGTGAATATTGCTTTGGATGGGAATGATACTGTTGTTCATGTATTCAAAACAATCAGTGAAGCTCATGTTGGTGAGCTTTCTTTTTTTCGTGTCTATTCTGGTTCAATCTCAACTGGTACGGATCTATACAATACTTCCCGTGGGAATACAGAACGTTTCGGACAAATGTTTTTAATGAATGGTAAAAATAGAATGAGTGTTACCAAATTGAATGCAGGGGACATTGGAGCAGTTGTAAAACTAAAGGACACACATACCGGCAATACCCTAACCGGANCGAATAATAAAGTAAAATTGCCTTCGCCAAAATTGCCTAATTCCAATATTCACTTGGGTATTCGCTCGAAGNCCAAGGGTGATGAAGAAAAAATTGCTATTGGCTTGGCAACCATCCATGAAGAAGATTCAACCTTTATATACAATGTGAATTCCGAGCTTCGTCAAACTGTTCTTTCCGGCCAAGGCGAGCTACATCTTAAGGTGTCTATTGATCGACTGAAGCGCCGTTTTAATGTAGATGTAGAAACATTTAAGCCACGTATACCTTATCGTGAAACAATTCGAGGGATAGGCTCATCAAAATATCGTCACAAGAAACAGAGTGGCGGTGCAGGACAATTTGCGGAAGTGTGGATGAGAGTAGAACCCAAATCTCGAGGGGAAGGTCTTGAGTTTACGGAATCATTGGTTGGGCAGAATGTTGATCGAGTTTTTGTAACCTCGGTAGAAAAAGGAGTCAAGGCTGCCAGTACAGAAGGTGTATTGGCCGGATATAAGGTGGTGGATTTAAAGGTCGAATTTTATGATGGGAAACAACATCCGGTTGACTCGAAAGACATTGCTTTTCAAATGGCTGGGAAACAAGCTTTTCGTGAAGCGTTCATGTCAGCCCAACCTTGCCTGCTGGAACCGGTATTAAATGTTGAAATTAAAGTCCCCGAAGATTACATGGGAGATGTAATGGGGGATATCTCAAGTCGACGTGGCAAAATTATGGGCATGGAAACGGAAGGGGCTTTTCAGCGGATAAAAGCGAAAGTCCCCCAATCTGAGCTTTATCATTATTCAACTAGCTTACGGTCTTTAACTGGCGGTCGCGGGATTCATTCAGAAGAATTAAGCCACTATGATGAAGTCCCTCGTGATATGGAAGCNAAAGTCACTGCNGCAGCCAAGGCGGCTCAAGAAGAATCTTAGTTGTTCAATTAAATGGATAAACTATGGGCACCATGGCGGATAGATTACATCCGTACCAAGAAGGAAAAAGATGGGGTGTGTATCTTTTGTATTAAGGCGAAAGAAATTAATGATCGCGAAAACCTGGTGCTATACAGGGGNGAATTGGCATTCATTCTAATGAACCTTTATCCTTATAATAACGGCCATCTGATGGTATGCCCATATGCCCATGTTGGAACAACTGAGTNGCTAAAAAAAGATTGTATGAGCGAAATTATGGTATTGGCGGATAGGACCATGGATATTTTCAGAAAGAATATGAAAGCGCAGGGATTTAACTTCGGTGCAAATATAGGTGTCGCTGGTGGGGCGGGAATTGCAGACCACATCCATTTTCATATTGTGCCAAGATGGGTTGGGGATACAAATTTTATGCCCGTTGTGGGTAATACGAAGGTGATGGTTGAAGGCCTTCTTGAAACCTATGACGAACTCAAACCAACATTTGATAATTTGAAAAAGTAGAATGGAATTCGCAAATACCTGGCTGCCTTTCATTTATTTATACGGTGTCGGCGGAATTGCTTTTGTAGTGGGCATGTTATTGATTTTGCGGACCAAGGCACTAGAAGTTTCATTCGAACGTCATAAAAAATGGTTGTGGGTTTTGATATACGGTTTTCTGTTTTATGCTGGACTACATGCCACTTTCATACTATTAGCAATTGGTAGTTATTAATGGATATTGCAGTAGGTACCACCTTAGATCGGTACGTTATACTAGCCTATTTTGCCATTGTGATGGGATTTGGGGCTTATTTTGGCAAGTACAGTAAAACTACTTCTGATTATTTCTTTGGTGGTCGTCGCTTTGCATGGTGGCTCATCACCATTTCAATCGTAGCTACCGGTGTTGGTTCTCACAGCTTTGTAAAATACTCTACCAAAGCCTACCAGTATGGATTGTCTTCAACCATGACCTATATGAATGACTGGTTCTTTATTCCCCTTTTCATGTTTGGTTGGTTGCCCATCATATATTATACCAAAGTACGTTCAATCCCCGAATACTTTGAGCGCCGCTTTAATCGCACCGCCCGTTACTTGGCAACAGGGATGATCCTGTTATACATGATCGGCTATATTGCCATACAGTTTTTAACTCTGGCTACAGCCCTGTACCGTATTTACGGTATTCCATTAATGATGACTGTAATTCTCATTGCCGTAGCTACAACGATATACATGCATTTTGGTGGACAGACTTCTGTAATCTTTACTGACTTATTTCAGGGGTTTATACTCATATTTGCAGGTCTGCTACTGTTCTTTTTGGGTATTCAGTATTTGGGAGACAACACACCATTTTCAGGACTACAAGCATTTTGGATGAATCTTTCTCCTCAAGAAAAACTACCTTTAGCACATTTTAATCATCCTCCCGATTTTAATTTTGTAGGGATATTCTGGCAGGATGGGGTTGCTGGNTCGGTGGGGTTTCTTTTTTTAAATCAAGGGTTGATCATGCGCTTTATGGCAGCCAAAAGCGTAAATGAAGGCAGGAAAGCAGCNGCTTTTAATGTTCTTTTGATTTTGCCTATTTCAGCTATAGTTGTTTCCAATGCTGGATGGATCGGGCGTGCCATTTCTACTTCGTTGCCAGGTGTATTGCCAGATGNTTTAGCGGCTNATGACGTTTTTGTAGCTGTTACCAATGTGGTGTCGGCACCAGGCGTTTTCGGGTTTATCATTGCAGCCCTTTGTGCAGCTTTGATGTCAACGGCAGATACTTTGGTGAATGCTTCTTCTGCTATAATAGTAAATGATATTTATCGTCCTTTAGCAAAAAAAGTTAGAAGTGAAAAAGCAGAACTACAATTGGCACGTTGGACATCGATAGCTGTGAAAGTAATGGCAGTTATACTGGTGCCATTTTTCAATTCGTTCGATTCAATTTATGAAGCCCATGGATGGTTCCACTCCACCTTCACACCACCTTTAGTTGTGGGTGTTTTCTTGGGAATATTCTGGAAAAGATTTACGGCGCCTGCTGTAATTGCTACTTTTGTGGTTGGTGNTTTCCTGATGATTTTGGGCCAATTTATCCCNGANCTTATCAGNCCTTTTTCCCATGGTATTGAACTGCGGCCTGGTCGTGGCTACACTTATATTGGCGCTTTATATAATATTGTTGTCTGTGCTAGTGTCGGAGTCATTGTAGCCTTGTTCACTAAACCTGATTCTAGTGAAAAGTTATATGGCTTAACTATTTTTGACGTGCATAAACTAAAATCCATATTTAAGGGATCTCCTGTTAATGAAGAAAAAGGTAAAGATGCGCTCGTGAACTGGAAAGTAAAAGATACAGAAAATAATGTAATCTGCTTTTCAAAAAGTGATATGCATCTGATGAAAGCGCATCCTGGGGATCTGGTCTACATTCAGGACTCACGTTGGTGGTTAGGTGGATTAAAATCGGTCCATTCAACCTTTGGTGAAACCCATGATGAGGATGGAGTCGCATATATTAATTCAATGCATTTGGACCATGGCCAGTTTGTTGAAGCATATCAGTTAAAAGCAGAAAAAGAAATGTAAATATTGGTCTCGGCAAGTGAATGATTATAAATTCGCAGCGCCTTTTGAATCCCGAAATATAGGTTCCAAAAGTCACAATCCGGAGTAGCTCAGTTGGTAGAGCGAGTGGCTGTTAACCACCAGGTCGGGGGTTCGAGTCCCTCCTCCGGAGCAATAAGAAAAGCCCCCTAATATGCAGGAGGGCTTTTTGTTATCGTTAATATCGGTTATAAAATAAATGATATGCTAAATTTTATGCGACATAAAAACCGATCATCAATCACCCTATTCTTATCGTTAATATCCGCTTCTTTTGCACAGGATCCGCCAGGTATAAAATGGAAACAGATTCAAACCAACCATTATCAAATTATTTTCCCTAAAGAATTACAATCGGATGCCAATCGTGTGGCAAATACAATGGAGCATGTCCACCAGGGGCTTGGGAAAAACCTAAAGCATGAGCATAAGAAAATTCCAATTTTACTTAGCAATCGGAGTGCGATCCCAAATGGATATGTCGGGCAAGCGCCATGGAGATCCGAGTGGTTTAATATTCCGCTCATGATTAAGGAAATGGGGAGCACTGAATGGTATCGTGACTTAGCTGTACATGAAGGTCGGCACATTGTACAAACAAATTATATGAATCAGGGTGTCAGCCGTTTTTTAGGGATGGTATTTGGAGAGGGAACGCAATCGCTATATACAGGATTTCTCATTCCATCATGGTATTGGGAAGGTGATGCGGTAGGAATCGAAACAGCGCTTACTCATTCAGGTAGAGGGCGTTCATCTTATTTTAATCGTACTACACGGGCCCTCATTTTGGAAGGAAAAAAGTTTAACTATGAACAGGCGTTGTATGGTTCTTATAAGGAGGATTATCCAGGACATTATGAGCTGGGTTATTTTTTTACCGATCATATAAAGCATACCTACGGAAAGGAAGCTTGGCCCAATATTATTAATAAAACTCTGCGGTGGCCTTTTATCCTGAACCCCTTTTTTCCCTTATCCAGGTCAATGAAAAAAACAACCGGGTTATCTTTACATGAACTTTATGGTAATACTTTTAATGACCTTGGTAAAAATTGGGGGAGTCAATTGGAGAAAATAAATGAAAGCCCAGCGAATATCATCAGTCCTAAAACTAAAATCAAAACCAGTTTTCTCTATCCAACAATGACGCCCAACGGCGAAATCATTGTACTCAAAACAGGATTAGGTAACGTACCAACAATAGTCAAAATTGGCAGAATAGACACCGTGTTGAAAAAAATATCCCCGTCCGCCAATTTATTCGGCTATCATTCAAATGGTACCCGCGCTGTCTGGTCAGCTTATGACCCTGATAAACGCTGGACAAAGCAGAGCTGGGCGAATATCCGGATTCTCGATATTGATACGGGTCAACTTCGAACCATTACTTCAAAAAAACGCATATTTAATCCTAATATTTCTCAGAATAATAAATTAATTGCGGCTGTCTCATTTTCTGAAACCAGACAATGTTCTTTAATGATAATGGATTCAGAAACAGGAAAAATTATCGATCAGGTTGAAGCGCCTAATCAAGGGTTAATTATGTACCCCTCCTGGTCAAATGATGGGCGTGAAATTGTTTTTACTTCTCAAAAATATAGTGGTAGGGCAATTTATATTTATGATAGAGAAAAAAGAAAATTTGAAATATTAAAAGCCGAATCTTGGACGGAAATTTTTAAACCAGTGTTTTATCAAGACTATATCATTTATGAATCAATCATTCAAGGTATTGATCAATTGGTAGCCATACATCGAGATAATAAAAAGGAATACCAGGTCACCACCAGAAAATTTGGAGCTACCAATCCTGCAGTAAATTCCAAAGGTCAACTGCTTTTTAATGATTACACCTCCAAAGGTGATGCTGTGGCAGTCATAACTTTAAAACCAGATGATTGGGCTGAAATCCCTTCGGATCGAAAACAACCTATTCTTGGCAGTAATATGAATTCAAAAGATAAAGCAATATATGATCTACCCATTCCCAAAAAGGAATATGAGATCAGGGATTATAAACCGGCCCTGCATTTATTTAATTTTCACAGCCGTTATATTTTTGATGATGAACTCAGTCCATCCCTGGGCCTGCAATCGGATAATATTTTGGGGACAATGAAATTCAATATGGATTTAATCTATAGCCAAAACGAAAAAACATTAACCCAGCGGATAAAAAGTACCTATTCCGGTTTTTACCCTATTTTTGATTTTGAATTAGGTTATGGGAAACGTGATGTTCGTTTTGGCCCGTTTACTCAGAAAGTGGAAAATACAAGAGATTCGATTAAGTTTGCAGTGAATGAAAAATGGGATGAATTGAATGTTAATTTTGGTATGTCAATCCCTTTAAAAAATAGTAGAAGGGGAATTACGACTCAATATAGTTACGCAAAGGCAGGAATAAAATTTACCCGGAGATCGGATACTCATTACCATTACAGTTTCGACAAAATTCCGCCCAACGTTCGTGTCAAGGAAATGGAAAAAAGGTCTGATAGAGATGGAGGAATCATGCCAGTTTATATTGAAGGTGGTATGTCTTCAATTGATGAAAGTGCGCCCAGAGATTTGGGGAATCCAGGCTGGCAGATTTATGGTTATTTTGGCGGTGCACCACTGGGAGGATTATGGAAAGGTCAGCAACTATCGATAAGAATGCAATATGGCAAACGGGGATTGGGTAAACATCATTTTATTGGAGCTCAATTGCAATATGAAACAAATCAAGGCGACTATATTATACCATCCAAAGTCACATTCCCCTATGGGTATAATTGGTACTTTCCTGAATCGATATGGAGATTAAAAATCAAATACCAAATGCCTCTGGTTTACCCCGATTTATCTCTGCCTTTTAGCGTAGCCTATTTAAAACGTATAAACGGTGGCCCATTCGTGGATGCGGCATCTGTTAGTGGTCACTCTAATATGCTTGCAGTCGGTGGCGCGATCACCTTTGAAACAGGAGGGTTTTTTGATATAAAATTTCCTATCTTATTAAGTATAAATTATTATTATCATCCGTTGAATGGGAATTCGGGGATTCGATTGGATTTTGAATAATCGAAATGGAAGATGTATCTTTAAACTCAGCCAATAAGAATTAACTCTTTTATTCAGAGGTTTATATGAAAAAACGCGAATTACAAAGAAGGAATACTGATCGCCGTAATTTTGATGATAGACGAGATGGGAATGCGCCAGTTGAAAAAGACAAAAGATCGGAATCAGGTCGGCGAAAAATTGATGATCGAAGGTCAGGCGCAGATCGAAGAGATCCCTAAATCATAAAATAATACAATTACTTTTTATATAATATTATTATGGATGTAAAAAAATCAACCTATTCAGTTGATGATTTAACAAAAAAAGTAGGAGAAAGTTTAGGCGTTTCTGATTGGCTTGAGGTTACTCAGGATAATATTAATCAATTTGCTGCAGTCACATTTGATGATTACTGGATTCATACTGATTCGGAGCGGGTAGCAAAAGAAGGTATATTCGATACGACAATTGCCCATGGTTTCTGGACACTCTCACTACTCACTTATTTCAATAATCAAATGGGTATTTGGCCCAACGATACAGTATCAGGGCTCAATTATGGCTTGAATAAAGTTCGCTGGATGTCACCGATTCCCATTGGCTCCCGAATCAGAAATCATGTAGTACTGAAAGACGTTCGTAAGCGAGGAAATAACAGATTTATAGCAACTTATTTGTGCAGCATTGAAGTGGAAGGGAGTGAAAAACCAGCGATGGTAGCCGAATGGCTAGGTATGATCCTCACTGAACCAGTATAATTGTTCTTTTCCCCAGGGCTTGCTCTCTGAGATCTAATCTATATCGGATTTATTCCCTCTATTTTCATGTATGCTTTTTTTGCATTATTTAAATATTGAATAAGCGTTTGCCTCTCTTCAATAAGTTCATACATGATAATTCTTTTTC
>JGI24819J35694_1000240_pt1 | contig 12136 bp, 10 predicted proteins | sample METZYME_3_800m_FD_35694 | JGI IMG/M metagenome (IMG submission 35694) | reverse complement strand
GACTTCACCTCCCGGCATAGCTCGCTGTCCTATGTGGTGTGGGATCGGAACGGCCTGAGCCTGGACCTCGATGAGGCCCGGCGCCGCTTCCCGCTCGCCAGCTAGAACACCAAATTTGGTGGCAGTCGTCTTTGATCTGGAGTTCGTGCTCCGGCGCGATCGCCTCGTGGTGGTGATCGCACTGGTCGCAGTGATCGTGCTGAGTTGGGTCTATGTACTTGCCGGTGCAGGTATGGGCATGAGTGCCTTCGAGATGACCCGGATGACCCAGTCGGTGGGCGTGATCGACTCGACTCAACCCAGCATGCAGGGGATGTCGATGGGAGGCACGGCCGTCGGTGGCACGATGGTCACCGGCGCATGGACTGTCGGGTACGCCGTCGTCATCTTCTTCATGTGGTGGGTCATGATGTTCGGCATGATGCTGCCGAGCGCGGCACCCCTGTTGCTGCTGTTCGCCCGCATGATGCGTAAAGAAAAGGACAAAGGAGCACCTTACGTGCCGACGGGCGTGTTTGCGCTCGGCTATGTGATCATGTGGGCGGCCTTCAGTGCCATTGCTACTGGCGCCCAGTGGGGCCTGGAAGCTAGCGGGCTCCTATCCGGCATAATGGTAGGTACCAGCGCCGTGCTCGGCGCGGGGTTGCTCATCGCGGCGGGCGTCTGGCAGCTCACACCCTGGAAGAATGCGTGCCTCAGGCATTGCCGCTCACCTATCGGCTTTCTTTCCGCGCACTGGCGGCCGGGGCGCACCGGTGCCTTTAAGATGGGCCTGGTGCACGGCGCATTTTGCTTGGGTTGCTGCTGGTTCCTCATGGCCCTGCTCTTCTACGGCGGTGTCATGAATCTCTACTGGATCATCGGGCTTGCCCTCTATATCCTCATCGAGAAGCTCTTGCCGGCGGGTGCGCGTATCGGTCAGTTGACTGGAGTTATCCTAATTGCCTGGGGCGCAATGCTGCTGTTCTATGCTTGAGTCTCGGATGCGCGGATTGAGATCGTGTGCTTTGATGGATGCCTTTATGGAGTTAGGTCAGAAAGGTCGACATCGCGCACTGTTAAATCCGTCCCCATGAACGAGAGACTTTTTTGTTGGCTTAAGCGTTTTCAGCGTTGGCTTGGGTGTCGGCCGTCACAGGTATTCCGACCCATGGCTCGGGTTCTGTTGGAATGACCTTGTTAATTCCGCGTACAATTTTTCCTTTGGGATCATACATTGGCAAAGTGCAAAGCTCCCCTCGGTGCAACGTGCCATCTGTGCATTGAACATCCACCACAGCACCAGGGCCTAAATTAGTATTGTTCAAATGGACGATCCCAACACCGCAGACCTGATAAGGAGACCATGTGCTTGATGTAACCCGACCAACGGGCTGTCCGCTCTTTTCAAGCGTGTCTCCACGCACGGCAGTTCCTCCTTCAACGCGAATACCCCAACTGCGGCATTCTTTGTCCGCCGCCATCAGCGCAGTGCGTCCGACGAAATCGCCTTTTTCGAAATCAATGAACCGAGCTAATCCAACAGCAAACGGTGTGGTAGTTTGTGTGAAGTCTTGGCCAGCTGACAGAAGGCCCGCCTCGATCCGTCGGCAGCGGAATCCGGGTGTAGCCGTCAGGATCATCCCCATCTTGCTGCCTTCTTCAAGGATTAAATCACCCAACATTTCGATATCGTTTTGTGGGCGGAAGTAGATTTCCCAGCCAAGCTCGTTGGTAAAGCCCGTGCGACTGATTATGACTTGGTCACCCGCGATTGTGACCTCAACCCAGTCGAAATAGCGCCATGGGTCTGGCATTGATCCATCGATCAAATTCTCCAAAAGCTCCAGAGAACGCGGCCCTTGGATCTGGCTAACCCATACGTCGGGATCACTTATCGTCACATCAAGACCTTCGGCATGGGCTTTGTACCACGAAAACAGATCACCATCGGCCTGTGCAAACCAGTACCTGTCGTCATCGACCCGCAACAGCAGACCATCAGTGATCATGCCGCCATCGTGGTAGCAGGCGAACTGGTACGAACAGCGCCCTTTCTTAACCTTCGACACATCGCGGGGAAAAATTCGTTGCAGCAGCTTTAGCGCGTCTGGTCCCGAGATTTCAAATGGATGCTCGCCGGTATGGCGGAAAATGATTTCTTGTCGCGCCTTCCAATACATCTCGTCTGGTGTTGCATTTGATAGTTTCTCCGGGTTCAGGCGCCCGGCATAAAGTGAATACTCAGGATCATAGGGCAGTTCCTGGTAGGTCAGCGGGTGGACCGCCATGGTTCGAGCCAATTCCACGGGCCGGGTCCCTTCTACGGGTAGTGGTACTACGGAAAAACGGAGTTTCTTGAGAGCGTCGTGCATCGGGCTAGCTCATAGACATAAATGTGCGTGGTATTGATTCGATTATAAATGGAGTCACCTATTGGGCTAGTATCGTGCCTAAGAAAAAGAACTTATGGTCGAAAACCCAAATCCGCTTGGAGTAATGAAGTCGAAATCGGGTCAATTACGGAAGTCTGGATCGACTAAGGCCGATCGCTTGGTCGCATCGTTCTGAAAGCAAAAGGAGAAATTGATGGCGTATAAACTGTTCTATGCACTGGGGAGCGCGGCGATGGGGACCCAGGTAATTCTGGAAGAAATCGGTGCACCCTACGAGCTGATCCAAACAACTATCGCTATGGATGAACCCCGCCCGCCGGAACAACTGAAACTCAACCCCAATGGGTGGGTTCCGGTGCTCGTATGGGGTGAGAAGGCCATGTATGAGTGCGCTGCTATTACCGTGTTCTTGTGTGATCGTCACCCGGAAGCAAAACTGGCACCCGCCGTTGACGATGCGGAACGAAGCCTTTACCTGCAGACGTTGGTGTATTTTTCCAACTCGGTCCAGAACGCCTTTCAGCTCAACTACTATCCGGATCGTTTCGCCGATACCCCGGCCGATGAGCCGAGCGCTCAGAGACGTGGCAACCGACGGTTGCGGGAAACGTGGAAAGTCATCGACGACCAAATTGGTGACAACGAATGGGTGCTCGGTGAGCGGTTTAGTGCCGTCGACATTTATCTCTTCATGTTGACCACGTGGCTGCAGACATCGCGGGGGCACCCGTCAGCGGACGAATTTCCTAACGTCAAGCGCGTTGCCGACGCCGTCTTGCCCCGAAAAAGTGTCCAGTTGGTTTACCAAAAGTGGATCGTTGAGCAGGCGAACAACAACTAACGGCACACGGCAAATGATAATACGAGTGAAATTGGGCAGCAATCGAGTAAGCTATCAACGACTTTAACAGTGGCCAGTTTCTGATGAGTTCCTAGTTAAGCCGAAGTTTCTACAAATTAGAATTTCCTATGACTAACCATAAACTTTTCGTACGGTAATGCGTAGTCCATCTATCCTGGCCTTTGCCGGCAGTACACGTAAGGAGTCACTCAACAAGTTGTTGATTGACGAAGCAATTGGGCTGATGACGACCACCGGTGCCCGAGTTACAAAAGTCGATCTCGCTGATTATCCACTCCCTCTATACGATGGTGACCTGGAGGCAGACCANGGGTTACCTGAGAATGCCAAAATTCTCAAAAGTCATATGATTGCCCATGATGGGTTTTTGATTGCTGCCCCAGAGTACAACGGAGCGATCACGGCGGTTCTAAAAAACGNTATTGACTGGGTATCCCGACCCCAGCCGGACGAACCTTCGTTGGTTGCATATCGCGGGAAAACAGCAGCACTTTTGGCCGCGTCGCCAGGGGTAATAGGCGGGCTTCGAGGGCTAACTATTATGCGTATGATCCTGACCAACCTAGGAATGGTGGTAATTCCAGAACAGCAAACGATTCCGCGGGCAAATGGAGCATTTGACGCTTCAGGGCGGCTTAAAGAATCCGCAGATCGTGATGCAGTTAGGATTGTGACTGATCGTCTGGTTCAGGTAACAACTCAACTGATCAATAGCAAATCAGAACCATGAAAACACTACTTGGGCAGGGGTTAGTACGCGAGTGCTGATTCATTAGGAGATACCGCGAGGTCTCAAGGTCGATACCCCGTGGGTCGCCTGATGTCGTAAGCCCATGTACAAAATCAAGCTAACCGAATCGCTGTTCCCCCCGCAGACCAACGGTGAATTGAGCGATGTCACCGTCGGCGAGTTGCTCAATTTTTCTCATTTTTTGCTTTGTTAGATACGCCACCTAGAGTGGGTACGGTCAAGGTACATGCTACGCGCGGGTAAATTGACGATAGAGCGCAAACAACGCGTAGATCACGACAGCTGCAAGTAGCGACAACGGGAAGCCAGCGGGACCGATTGCGCTCATTGCAGTGCCCGCCAGGAATGGGCCAAGCAGACCGCCGACACCAAACAGCACGGAAAACACAGCGTTGGCGGAAACCAGTTCTATATCACGAAAACGTTCGCCCAGCAGAGTAATGCCAACGGTGAAGATCCCCCCCATGGAACCACCCCAGACACTGACCACGGCCCATAGCGCTAGCGCCTGTGGTTGCCACCATGGATGGCGCCCACCTTCGACAAGAAGCGGAAACAGAATGATCGAAACCATCAGGACCAGAACACAGGCAATGAGCAGCCAGCTACGGTTAANTNTGTCAGCCAACCAACCGATTGGGTATTGAAAAAAAACGGCTGCTATCGAACCGACCCAGATAACTGCATACCCGGTCTGACGGAATTGTGCACCCAGTACATCCATGGTGTAGAGATGGGCAAAAGATTGCATTGCGCCTTCAACAACACCAAACATGGCTGATGCCAGCAGTACCGTGGGTGCGGCAAAAAACACCGCCGCCAAGCCCAGAGTAACTCCCTGTTTGGGAACACTCAATCTGACATCAAGTTTCCGGGTGGGCAGTAGCAAACCAGCCGCAACCAAGATTGCCAGCAACCCCCAAACAAACGGCCAGTAAGTGTCTGGGTCCAGATAAGCACCAAGCACCGGACCGACGGCCCAACCGGCCATGCCGACCGTGACATAGATCCCCATCCAACGTCCGCGCACCCGGTCATTGACAATGAGGTTTATCCACGTATCACCAGTGGTAAACAACAGTGAATTACCCATGCCAAGCAGGAACCGGATCACCAGCCAGGTCTCGAAGCTGCGAAACGCCGGTAAAGCAATTATCGTTACTGCGAGCACTATCATACCGAGCGCAATGGCTTTGAAGAATCCCAGAGCTGGGATGATGCGCGGTGCAGCAAGTGCTACCACGATAATGCCGGCAAACTGGGCAGCCGCATTGATACCGATCATGGATTCGCTGTAGCCCTGATTACGCAGAGCTTCGGCCAAAATCGGCCAATTCAAAGAACTGGTGATCGACACCACCGCCAGTGCAGCGACGAGTGCGATCATGCAGCGAATTCTTTGCTGGGGAGTCAACTCACTCATGGCGTAACCAATCGCCCACCAACTCGGGAGCTGCGCAATATCTGCTCATCTGCAATCTTGAATTTTCATCCCAAATACAGCTTGCTGAAGATCTTCAACGGGTAGTGGTCTCTCAGACGGTCTTAGTTAATTGAGTAAATGGTCGGGGTGTGAGAATTTGAATCTCCGGCCCCTCCCTCACGAGTGCAGGAGTCTACCGGAACAAGCCCTAGAAACCCTTGACTTATTAGGCACTGACTCCACGCAAACAGACTTCGATGGACTAGTGAGGGCGGGAACAGACCAGATTTCAGCACACTAACAATTTGCAGAAAGAAAGGACCAGCGAACATGACCCAAAAGCAGTGGAAAATGGTGGAGGCGGCGGAAGCCGCCTCAATTTATAACTGCTTGAAGTGTATGTGAAAGGTCAAATCGGCTTAGAAAAGTTACCGCTAAAGTTACTGAAAAAAGTGTTGGCTTCAGTTGGACGGCATTGGACTGGAGCATCGGCGCTATACCCGTCGCCCATTTCGATACTTGAAAAGCACGGTGACAAGCTGCTCACCACGAATAACCCGGACCTTACCGACGATACTGACCTGTTGAACCGCCTTGGCATCGAACCGCTCGCGCCGTCGCACTTGAACGCAAACGGCTCAGATCACCCGGTTTTGTAGTGGCTCTCCCGTCTTGAGGCGGTTCACATTTTCTACCGCAAGATCGATACTGTGGATCCGGGATTCGTGCATGACCTATGCAATGTGCGGTGTGACAGTAACTGTTCTTAAGTTTCCCCAGTTACCGTCAGATTTCATCAGACTGTGCTGGACATGGTCGGAGAGATAATTGGCAAAAAATGACTGAAATAAGCATTCTTATTTCCCTGTCATTGCCCTAATTTAGGCACTAGAAGGGCTTAAAACGGACTTGTACCTTACGTTTGAGCGTATCCCACGCCAGGAAGTCTACTGAATGACGGGAGGTCAATACGCATTGCTAGGTTTTCTACTACAATGGACTAAGCTTGCAACCATATCTCTTGACAAAGGCAAGACAATTCAGATGTATATGGACACGAGGTTCAGGCATCCATTGGTGAGTCAAAAACAGTTGCACGATTTAAGTGAAATTAAAAACGCTGGTAATTCTTAATCACAAAGGAGATGCAAATGCGATATCCGATAACTATTAAAGCGGTCTTGGCGACTTTCGTCTTGCTGCTGTTTTCTTTTGGAAACGCGGCCCGGGCGGACTGCCCGGCGGTCACCGTTGCGGACATGAAGGGTGTTGCGCCCGGAAAGTACCCGCAGCAGTTCGAGCTGGCGGAGTTCGAGAAACTGGCGAACTGCAAGTTGTCTTTCAGCGAGAACCCGAGCATCGGCGCGCTGAACGACCGCATCGTCGGCAACCCGTCGCTGTCGTCGCTGGCGGATCGCCTGCCAGATGAACCGTTGGTCGTAGCACCCTATGACGCAATCGGAAAATATGGCGGTGTTTTCGATATGATTTCGAATAATACCGAAGCCGGTACGTCCGATTTGCTGTCCACGCGTCATGTGAACTTGGTGCGCTACTCTGACAATCTCACAACCGTCGTTCCAAATATCGCCAAGAGCTGGTCGTGGAATGATGATTTTACGCAGTTAACCTTCAAACTTCGTAAAGGCCATAAATGGTCTGATGGTGCTCCGTTCACGGCCGATGATGTCGTGTTCTGGTATCACAATCTGAACATGGACACGAACGTCTTTGAAAAGCCAAAAGGCTTCATGCTCGCCGGTGGCAAGCCAATGAAAGTCGAGGCCCTTGATCCACAGACGGTTCGCTTTACGACGCAGGTCCCGTATCCCGGTTTATTGTCTCACTTTGCGTCGCATTATGCTCAGGCTTTCCAGCCTAAGCATTTCCTGGGACAGTTCCATCCGGACATCAATCCAGATGCAGACAAAGTTGCAAAAGCCGCTGGATTTGAGTCTGGTTATGAGTTGCTACTGTTTTATTACGGCTCATCCGATTGGACAGATGTGCCGTCACCGATGCTCAGGGATCCTTCCAAGCTTTCGAAGTTGCCGGCAAATATCCAGCCGTCGCTGGAATCCTACATTACCGTAGCCGACACCACGGAAGGGCGGCACTATGTGGCCAATCCCTATTTCCACATGGTCGACACGGCGGGCAATCAATTGCCGTACATAGACGAGCAGGACGAAGTCTACATCAACGATAACGAAGTTCGTATCCTGAAAGCAATCAATGGTGAGTATGACTATAAGTACCAATCACTAATGCTGCCTGATGCTCCTATTCTTATGGACAACCAGGAAAAGGGTGGTTACACGATCGAGTTGATACCGCCAATTTCATCGCCAGTTATCGGCCTCAACGTAACGCCGCTGACGAAGAAAAACGTAAGGTTTTCAGTAACATCAAATTCCGTCAGGCGATGTCCGTAGCGATGAATCGTGACGAAATTAACGATGTTGCGTACTACGGTCTTGGTAAACCGGTACAGTACACCGGCTTTAGTCCTGTCCCGGACTTTGTCGATCCTAAGTGGGGAAGTTATTTCATTAAGCATGATATGGCCCTTGCCAAAAGCCTGTTTGATGAAATCGGGGTCGTTGACAAAGATGGTGACGGCTTCCGTGATCTTCTCAATGGCAGCCAACTGGTCGTGAATATTCAATATGCGACACAGGGTATGCCTGGGGCTGTTGTCGAACTGATTGCTCAACACTGGAATAATGTTGGCATCAAAACCATCTTCAAGGAAGTGACACCGGATGAGTATCGTTCAGCTCAAGGGGCAAATGAACTCGACGTGCATATGTGGACAACTGCCCAACCACTTGCGATTCATCTGGGTAATAACGATCTGTTTCTGGCTCCTTTTGGCACTTATTTCGGAGTAACGAACGGCCAATTATGGAAACAGTACATCGATAGTGATGGCGCAAGTGGCCTTAAGCCCCCACAATTCGTCGATGACCTGAAGGACGGCATTAACGAATTACAGGCAGCCGTTGCCGGTACGCCTGCATCAAATGCCGCTGTTAATAAACTCGTCTCGAACATGGCTGAGAACTTGGTGTTTTTCGGAATTATTCTGGCTCCAGGGCCGGTTTATCACCAGAATGCTCTGAAAAACTTCCCAACCTTCAAAACTGCATCCTATGAGTTCTACCGAACCTATCCCTATAGGGCTACTCAGTGGTATCTCGATGAATAGAAGCTAGTCATCTGACTTTGTGCCGGGCGTCTCTGACGCCCGGCATGATTTCAGCCTCTTAAATTCAGAGGTTCCCTGTCTTTCTAAAAAACCGGTTTAGAGGAATTAGCCCGATGCTGCAATTTGGCCAATTTGTCTTAACAAGAGCCTTTTTAGCCATCGTCACGTTGTTGACTGTATCCTTTATTGTTTTCACTTTAATGGAGATGGTTCCCGCGAATTGCGCGGAACGTTACCTGTCCTATAAGAGCTTTCAGGGCGGGCAAATCAGTCAAGAGGATATTGCCGCGGAAGAACGCCGACTGGGCCTCGACAAACCTTATGTCATTCGTTGGGCTGGTTGGGTCGGGAACGTCTTTTTCAAAGGCGATTTCGGTGATAGTTGCATCCTTCGTGTCAGCATTAACCAGCTGCTTGGGAATAAGTTCTGGATATCGCTTGGCATCTGCCTGGCGTCCTTGATGCTCGCCTACATCATCGCCATTCCGCTCGGCATCTATTCCGCGACGACGAACAAACCTGGACTCAACAGTACCCTGCGCTTTGTTTCGTATCTCGGCCTGGCCATGCCGAACTTCCTGTTAGCACTTATGATCATGCTGGCGTCGACTGTTCTCTTCGGCGACAGCCTGACGGGGTTATTCAGCAAGGAATTCAGGGATGCCGCCTGGTCCTGGGCGCGGGTCGGGGATTTCCTGTCCAGGGCCTGGCTTCCCGTATTCATCCTCGGCTGGTCGGCCACGGCCTTCGCACTGCAAACCGTGCGCGCCCTGATGCTTGACGAATACGGCAAGCTCTATGTNACCGCGGCGAAGGCGCGCGGGTTGGCCGGTAGNCAGTTGCTTTTGCGGTATCCGGCGCGCCATGCCCTGGGNCCGATCATCAATTCCTTAGGGTTCGACCTCAACCGGGTGTTCAACGAACTGCCGATCATCGCCTTGATCCTGACNCTGACCGAGGCCGGNGCACTGTTGCTCGAATCCCTGGCGCGATCGAACGACCAGCAACTCGCCGGCGCGATCATCTTCATGCTGACCGCCTCGATCATCAGCTTGAACTTCTTAACCGACATCCTGCTGGCGCTGTTTGATCCGAGGGTTCGGCGCAGCATCATGGGGAATGCGTGATGGTCGATACGCCGAGTACCGTCGATATAGCGGACGACGTCGATGACGCCGAGGCCGAACGCAAGGCCAAGGAAGCCTATTTTACCGCTGGCCAGTACGCGCTGATCTGGGCGCGGTTCAAGAAGAACCGTTCGGCGATGGTGGCGGGGGTGATCCTGATCATCATGATCTTGATAGGACTCACCGCGCCCTTCCTGTCGCCTTATGACCCGAACATCGCCGGGCGTGACGAGACGTACCAGAACGGCGCGCCGCAAATCCCGAAGTTCTGGGACGAAAACGGCTTTTCGTTCCGACCCTTCCTCTACACCTTGGAACGAAAGCGCTCCGCCGCCACGAATTTTCGTTGGGTCACCGAGATCAATAGGGACGAGCGCCGCTATCTCCAACTGTTCGTCAAGGGCTGGGAATTCAACCTCATCAACATCGATTTGGANCTGCCCGGCGACACTTTCGACTTTCGCTGGAAAGCCTTGCGGCTCGAAACGCATCTTTTCGGNATGGACGTGGGAAAGATCCATCTTTTCGGCACGGAAGCCGCGGGAAAGGACATCTTCTCCAGGACACTGCACGCCATTTACACATCGCTGGCGGTGGGAACCATCGGCGTGATGATCGCGTTCGTGCTCTCCCTGGTGATCGGCGGCGTCTCGGGCTACGTCGGGGGCTGGCTGGATGGCGTTATCCAGATGATCACCGACGCGGTGCGCACGGTGCCCGTGATCCCGCTGTTCATGGCCCTGGCCGCGATGATTCCCGATGAATGGAGCGCAGAGACGCGGTTCTTCTTCATCTCGATTATCCTGGGACTNATCGGGTGGCCGACGCTGGCGCGCCGCATACGCACCCATCTGCTGACCGAGCGCGCCCAGGAATATGTGCTCGCCGCGAAGCTGTGCAACGCCTCGGCCGGCCATATCATCCGCCGCCATCTGCTGCCCAGCTTCACCAGCTATATCATCGTCGATCTGGTGATCTCGTTCCCCTACATGGTCTTGTCGGAGACCGCGCTCAGCTTCATCGGCCTCGGCCTGAAGGACCCGGTGAACAGCCTCGGCGTGTTGCTTCAGAATGTGACCAAGGTGGACGTGCTGCTGAACTACCAATGGTACTTCATCCCAGCGGGCTTTTTCATGGCCCTGGTGCTGGCGTTTGTTTTTGTCGGCGACGGTTTGCGCGATGCGGCCGATCCCTATTCGGTGGACAAGTAATGGGCCGCCCCCTGATCTCGGTTCGCGATCTGACCATCCAGTTCAATACCGATGAAGGTACGGTAACCGCGGTCAAGCGTGTGTCTTTCGATATCGCNCCGGGNGAAGTGATGGGGCTGGTCGGAGAAAGCGGCTCCGGCAAGTCGGTCACCGCCAAAGCCTTGATGCGGTTGAATGCCCCCAACTCGTTCTATGGCCCCGACAGCCGGATAATCCTGAGCCTGGATGACAGGGAGATCGATGTGCTGGCGCTGAAGTCGCCTTCGGATCTGAAAATCATTCGCGGCGGCGCCGTCTCAATGGTGTTCCAAGAGCCGATGGCGAGCTTTGCGCCGGCCCTGACCATCGGTAGCCAGATGGCCGAGGCATTAATGATCCACCTCAAGGTTTCGAAACACGAGGCGAAGAACGTCGCCATAGACATGCTGACGCGCGTGGGCGTCTCGGATGCGTCGAGCCGTTTCGACCAGTATGTCGTCGAGCTATCTGGCGGCATGCGTCAACGCGCGATGATCGCCATGGCGCTTTCCACCAAACCGAAGTTGCTGATCGCCGATGAGCCGACCACAGCATTGGACGTCACCATCCAGGCCCAGGTTCTGGAGCTGATGCAGGATCTGGTGGAGGAATTCCATATGGCGATCCTTTTCATAACTCACGATCTGGGGGTGATCGCACAGACCGCGGATCACATCGCCGTAATGTATCTCGGCCAGCTAATGGAAACCGGCACGACCCGATCGGTCATACACCAACCACGCCATCCCTACACGCGGGGACTACTGAACGCCATACCGAAGCTCGATGAGCTCGATGCGCCGTTGGTCGCGGTGTCGGGCGACATCCCCAGTCCATTGGAAAGGCCGACGGGATGTGTTTTCCATACCCGCTGCTCGGAAGTGATCGAAGGTCGATGCGCGACGGTCGAACCGGAAATAAAGCTCGTTGGACAGGATCATGATGTCGCTTGCTTCGCGGTGGAGTTGGCTGACGAGGAACGTGCGGAGAAAGCGGCGCTATGAGCGAGAGCATTGTTTCTATTCGCAATTTGGCCACCCATTACCCGATAACGGGAGGCTGGTTCGGTCCAACTCCAGTCGTTCGTGCGCTCGACAATATCGATTTGGAGATTAAGCGGGGCCAGTTTTTTGGCCTGGTCGGAGAAAGCGGTTCCGG
>JGI24819J35694_1000234_pt1 | contig 12283 bp, 12 predicted proteins | sample METZYME_3_800m_FD_35694 | JGI IMG/M metagenome (IMG submission 35694) | reverse complement strand
CCCAGTTTAACAAACGCCATTCCCAACCACTTCGACAACTTGCCTCCGTCCCCGACCGTCAATACAATTCATGGTGACGGGTCATTCCAATCGGCGTTCCACGCGACTCCACCGCACCGGGAGGCGGCATCATGGCGGAAGAACTGGGGCGGATTCAGCGCCCTACGGCGAGTCAGTATGACGGCCGGCGCAAGCTGTTACTGGTACCCCTTATCTACGGGCCCCAAGCAGACGACCCTGCCGGGGCTGAGGTCCTTCAGAATTACTGGGAGCAGATGCAGACCCAGGTCGATGCCCTGGAGGCCGCTCTGGGAGGCCTACAGCACATCTATCATGAAAGCCTGACCGTAGGCGGAGACGAAGGCCTGGAACAACTGGGCGCCGCCGACCAGCGCAGCCACGGCTTTATCACCGCCAAGACCCTGTCCGGCGCCGTTCTGGAGGCAACCGAGGACATGGATGTTCTGCTGGAAACCCTGGACCTCCAGCGGTGCATGATGATCCCTCTGGCCAGCGCTAATGTTGGATCGAGGCTCCAGGAATGGCATGCCGACAGTAACCGCCAACGCTACGAACACATCGCCGACCAGATCGACAGCACCCTCGGGGAGAACGAGACAGGGCTGCTGTTGATCAGNGAGCGNCATCAGGNCCAATTCCCCAGCGACATCGAGGTGTTCTACGTGTCGCCACCGGCCCTGGACGAGTANCGCCGGTGGTTCCAGAACTGGATGGATCNGCANCAGTCCGCAGCCGAAGCGGCAAAGCTTTCTACTGANAATNANCCGGAAAANGGTGGCGATGATNGGGCGGATGNAGACGGAGCAACCGNAGAACATGANACCNNTTAACGGAGNGGNGTTTCACNTGGACAATGCCGTCGGCNTAANCGGCGCATAGCAGTGGAGAGCTGGACCCGATTNCACCTCGCTANCGGACGCGAAATGACACCATCAGTTCGGTATCTTGATTCAATGGGAATTCGAAACCAAGCCAACCGTTCGTAGCAGAAGTTGGCTCAGGAGAAACGTTGGTAACTTCAGTTTCTAGTGGAATCCGCACCGACACGCTAACCACATCGTTGGGCAGCTGATATCCAACGACCACCNCCGCACAACAGTCGGAGTTTCCGCCTGACCCAACGACAATATCTTCAGACGCCCCGAAGTGAGATTCGCCAGATGCAGAGTTGGTTGTAGCGGATATGATCGAGACGACGATCACCAGCGGTGACGGCGAAGTAATGACTATCGAATTCCCGTCCACTGAGGCACCTCCGCCGTCAGGTGGCGCGGCTGACTCCGCAAGGGTCGGGTCCGTGGTTGAATTGACGATAACCCGGGGCGGGCAGTAAACCTCAGAATCCGCTTATTCTCGCCTAAATCACAGCTACAGCCGTAACCTCGATCAACTGCTCCGGCCGGCCCAATATCTGGTGCATCGAAACCCCAGTGGCAGAGGGGAACCGGTCGCCGAAGTACTTGCGCCGCACCTCTCCCACCTTCCGGTAGTCCATCATTCCGTTGGGGGCGACCCATTCGATGGTGTTCACGATGTCATCCATGGAATAGCCGCCCTCGCCCATGATGCGGGCGATATTGTTGTAGGCCTGCTCGGCCTGGGCTACGATATCGTAGCCCCCAACCGTGGCCCCAGTTGCCGGGTCCACCGAAGACTGGCCTGATATCTGGAGCATCCGGCCCTTCTTGACCCCAGCATTTTGAGTGAGGCCGCCGTAATGCTGTTCCCATTCGGGCACTCGAATCTCTTGCCTGTCGCCGGCTTTAACCGCCACCACTTCGATCTCCACGTGTCCCTCCGGACGCAGTAAACGGTTTACGGGAATGTTGGTGGACGCTGGGAAGCGGTCTCCGAAGAAGCCCCGGCGCACATCCGCCGTGTTCGGGTACTGCAGCAGGCACTGTGGCGAGATGTAGTCCAAAGTCTTGACCACGTCTTCGGGCCCAACGCTGGCGCCAGCCAGCACCTTGCCGATGATGCCGTAGGTCAGCTCCACCTGCCTGGCCGTGTCCTGTGGGTAGTTGGCCTGACCATTAATATCCTCGCTACCGACGAATCCTGAGGTCCAGACCATGTCTTCCACTTCCACTCCAGGCACGTAGGTTAGCTGGCCGTAGCGGTCCCAGCCGGGGTTGATGGGCTTCTTCTCGCCCCGCATCGCCACAATGCCCACTTCGATGAAGGCGTCGGGCCGCAGCAACCGTTCCACGCAGATGCCCGTGGCGCCCAGCGGGTTGTTGTCTCCCAAATACTCCTTCCGGATGGCGCCGGTCTCGCGATACAGGGGCAGGGCGGTTGCGTCGATGTAGTCCACCGTCTGCACCACATTCTGGAAGCTCATTCCCGCGGCTTCCAAAACCACGGCTAGCTTTTCATAAATCACTCGTGTTTGATCCAGCAGGCCGCCCTTGCAGACCACCCGGTCCAGCTTCGGGTCGTACTCACTGGCGGTCTGGCCGGACAGATACAGGATGCCGCTGTTCTCCGCTCCCATGCAAAATGTATACCGGTTCAAGTCCAACCAAGGGAACTTGGCCGGGTCTACTTCAATGATGTTCTTACTCATCTCAACTCCGGTCTATCTTGGGGGTCAACTGATCGCCCCGTTCTTGATTAGACGCTCGAATTCTTGCTCTGGCACCTGTAATAGCTCTTGAATCACCTTCCGGTTGTGTTCGCCCATCAGCGGAGCGCTGCCAGCGGTCCCGGGCCGGCTGCCGTCAACGGACCAGGAGAAAGCACCAAGCGGCCGCGGTCCCACCTCCGGGTGGTCTGGCGACTGCACAAAGCCCCTTGCAACCATGTGCGGGTCGGCCAACACCTGGGCAGAGTCCAATACCGGCCCGGCTGGCACCCCCACAGCCTGCAGTTTCTCGACGATTTCTTGGACGTCCATCCCTTCGGTCCACCGCTGGACCAAGGGTCCTAGCTCATCTTGATGGTCTAATCGCGCTTCGACGGTGGCGAATCTGGGGTCGTCCACCCAGCCTGGACTACCAGCCGTATGCGCCAGCGCCTGAAACTGAGCATCATTCTCCACAGAGATCGCCACCCAATTCTCTTCTCCCTGACAGCGGAACACGTCGTGGGGCGCCTTGCCCTGATGGCGATTGCCCACTCGCTCCGGCTCTGTGCCGTCCAGCGTGTATTCCATGACCGCCTCGGGCAAGAGCGTAGCCAGGGACTCAGTCATGGCAACTTCGATGTGCTGTCCTTCCCCCGTGTTGGCCCGGTGGTAAAGGGCTTCTAGCAGAGCTAGAACGCAGTAACAGCCGCTGAACGCGTCGGGGAACAGGCCGCCCATGATCCGTGGGTGCGACCCTTTATGCCCGGTAACGGAAGCCAGTCCGCTGAAGAGGTTGATCACGCTGTGAAAACCGACCAGGTCTTTCATTGGGCCGGTGCGTCCAAAGGCCCCCAGCGACAAATACACGATGTCGGGCCGTAAGCCCCGCACGTCGACATAACCTAGGCCCATGCGTTCCATGGTGCCACTGGAGTAGTTTTCAACCACTACATCGCTTACAGCGATAATCTGCTTGGCTAGGGCCACGCCTTCGGGGTCTCTGAGGTTCAAGGTGCAGCTCATCTTGCTGGAGTTGACCGTGTTGAACCCGCCGCTTCGGTTGACGCCAGGCTCTGCCTCGGCGAACGGCGGCCATATCCGGGTGGTGAGCCGCTGCTCATTCTCGATCAGAATCACTTCTGCTCCCAGCCAGGCCAGCATCTGGGCGGTATAAGGAACGGCGATGATCTGGCCGAAATCGGCGATGCGGATCCCCTCTAACGGCAGCGAGGTCATCTGGCCCCCACGCCTACGGCTGATAGTTGGACGGCCGAATATCCCAGCCACTCTCCCAGCACCTCAGATGTATGCTCACCCAGCTTGGGGGCCGGACGGAACAACTGCCACGGAGTGCGCTCCAGGCGGACGGGAAAGCCGGGCAGCTTGAACTTCTCTCCGCCGGGACCCTGCATGTCTACCATGAAGCCACGCTCGGTCACATGGGGCGAGTCCACCATCTGGCCAACTGTGTACGCCGGGAAGCAGGGGATGCCTCGTTCCTGAGCCAATTTTGCGATCTCAGCGCCGGAGTGGGACATGGTCCATTCCAGCAGCAACGGTTCCAGGGCGTCCCAATTTCGGGCGCGCTCCACGCCGGAGGAAAACACCTCAAGTTCCGACCAGTCCGGGTTATCGGCCAGGTCCATCAGATTGCGCCAGTGGGCTTCCATCACCGCCATAACCACCACGTAGCCATCCTTGCAGGGGAGATACGCGTTGGGCATCACCCCAAAGATCTCCGGCTTTCGTGGTTTAGCCTCATGGTAAGAAGCATGGGCCAGCTCAAAGGGCATCACGGCGGCCACAGCTTCCTGTATGCTGAGGTCGATCTCGCAGCCAGTGCCTTGAATCGTCCTTGATAGCAACGCCGCGAGACTGGCCATCGCACCTTGGACACCAGCCAGGTAGCCGGCCATGTGGGTATTGGAACGAAGGGGTGGTTCCGAGGCAAGATCCCCAACCCGGTCTGGGATACCAGGTGTTGCGAAAGCCATCCCCCCGGCGCTGATGGCGATCAGGTCGTCGCCAAGATAGACGCTGTTAGGACCGGCAAGACCGAAAGGCGTGATGGTTGTAACGATCAGCCCAGAATCTGCCACCGCCAACTGCTCCCGGCGCAGTCCCAGACGCTCAACTTCTGAGCTGTTCTGGCCCAAGACCAAGAAATCCGCCGCTGAAACCAAGTCCGAGAACGCAGCCCGGCCCTCTGGCGATTCGATATCGAGTCTCACACCACGTTTGTTGGAGTTCAGATAAAGAAAAAGTCCGCTGTGGTCCGAGTCAGGAACGCCGGCCGGATAGGGTCCGTTTCTGCGGTAGGCATCGCCTTCAGACGGCTCCACCTTCACAACGTCGGCGCCGGCGTCGCCCAGCAACCGGGCACAGAACGACCCGGCTACCTGCCCGGACACCCGGTCCGTAAGCTCAACGACCTTTAGGCCCGATAGAGCGCCTTGTTCGAGCATTGTGCTAGCTGCCTGCAATCAAAGGGAAACGAAGTAACGCGCTGGCCGGGTCGACCACCTTCTCGCCCCGTTGGTTCTCCATCCAAAGGTCGCACTCAACCATGCCACCCTCTTCGGTAGATGAGACATCGGTGACGACGCCGTGGCAGGTCAGCGAGTCGCCGGGATAGGCCATGACCCGGTTGCGAAAGGCCAGCTTGCGGAGGAACGCTCCCGGCCCAGCCCAATCCTGGACATGCTGGGTCAGGAACCCGCCCATCATCTGGCCGTCGACAAATGGGGATTCGAAACCCAGCTCCCGAGCGTAGTCAGCGTCGTAGTGCAGCCTGATGAAGTCCCAGGTCGCCGCCCCGTAGGCCATCATGCGGGCCATGCCAATCTCTTTGACCAGGGGCGTGATCCCATCGCCAATCTGAATATCTTCGAAGCGCCTGGCTTTTTCAATCATCCTACGATTCCTCGCCTGGGGCTGGTGACCTGTAGAACATGGTCTCGATATTTCGCGCCAGCAATTCCTCAGACTGGTTGTAGAACGAAGTCTCAATCACCTGGAAGATCAGGGAACCCGTGCGCCCCGTCTTCTCGTAAACGTCCTTGACGGTCCAGCGGGCGGTGATCACGTCGTCGGGGTGGATGGGCTGGAAGAACTCGTATTCGTTGCCGGCCCGCAGACCCTCCAAGTCCCTGATTGGACCACGGCCTACAAGGTCGCCCCGGTCGTCCATGTCGCTGTCCACGTACTGCCAGGTGTCACAGACCAGCGTCGGAGGGGCCATGACGTCCCGCAGTCCGTTCGCCTGGGCAAATTCACGGTCGGAATAAAGCGGGTTGAAATCTCCGATGGCCAAGGCGTATTGGCGCAGCGAAGATCGGCCCATCTCATCTGGCGCCTTGATGACGATCTCTTGCCCTACGGTCTCCTTTAATATTTCCAGTAGGCTGGCCACGGCAGTTCCTCGCTACGCGCCCTTGTAAACAGGGGCGCGTTTCTCCCGGAATGAAGCCAAGGATTCTTTATGGTCCTGGCTGGTAAGGGTCAAAACCTCGACTTGGGCCGCCTCGGCCAGATGGTCGTCCAACGTCTGGGTCAGGCCCCGGTACATCATTCCCTTGACCATACGGTTCGGTATGGGGGCCTTGCCGGCGATCTTGCGAGCCAGGTCCATAGTCGTCTCTTCGAGCTTGTCGGCCGAGACCAGATGGGCCAGCACACCGCATTCCTTGGCTTCGTCGGCCTCAAGCCAGTCGCCAGTGTAGAGGAGTTCAAGGGCCTTGCTGATGCCCATTGCCCGATTGTAGAGCCAGGTGGACCCGGTATTGGAGACCAGCCCCATCTGCAGAAAAGCGTTCATGAATCGGGAGTTCTCGCAGCCGACTCTGATGTCGCAGGCCAGCACCCAATCGAAACCGTCGCCGATGGCCAAGCCGTTGACCATCGCGATGGTCGGTATCTCCATGTTGTGCAGCTTGGAGGTCACTCCCTGGGGCATGGCGCGGATGAACTGGTAGGTCTCGTAAGGCTCTTTGTGGCCCAGCAGTTGGTCACCGCCCCGGCTCTCATCCTTGATGTCGGCGGAGGCGCAGAAGGCTCGCCCGGCCCCGGTGATGATGAACACTCTGATACTGGCATCACCGACGACATCTTCCAGGGCGTGGTTCAACTCGGCGAACATCTCTTCGTTCAGGGCGTTAAGCCGCTCTGGCCTGTTCAGTGTCAGGCGGGCGATGTGATTGGACTTGTCCAGAATTATCGTGTTATAGGCCACGCCGGTTACCTCCAGGCCGTTACTTGAAATGCGAGAGTCGATTGTTGATTCTCCGTGTCGTGGTGATGGCCTGTCAAGTTCCGCAGCCTCGTGAACACCGAGGCCCAAATACATCTTGACACTGCCGGTGGGCAATCACATACTGCCTCCAGGCTGAGACGGGTTTCCGGACCAGATATGCTGGAGGTTTCACATGCAACGCGAAGTCCTTTTCTTCACCGAAATGGGTTACACAGCGTACCCTCAAGACCAAGCCAGAAAGCTCGGCTACAACAATCTGATGTTCCCCAACGAGTATTTCAGCCCTGAGAAGGCTCAGGAACTCTACTCGATGTATTTCGAGGAGCTTCAATACTGCACCGAGTCAGGCTTTGATGGCGTGATGATCAACGAGCATCACAACAACCCGCTGTGCATGATGCCATCGGTCAACGTTATCGGGTCTGTCCTTGCCCGGACGACCAAGAAGGGCAAGATTGCTTTCCTGGGCAACGTTCTACCGATTCACGAGAACCCGCTCCGGATCGCCGAAGAAGTCGCCATGATCGACATCCTCTCCGGAGGCCGGGTCATCTGCGGCTTCGTCCGAGGCATCGGCCAAGAAAGCATCGCCACCAACACTAACCCAATCTATAACCGGGAGCGGTTCGACGAGGCCCACGATGTCATCATCAAGGCTTGGACCGATCCGGGCCCGTTTCGGTACGAGGGCAAACACTACCACTACCGGGTGGTGAACCCTTGGGTTATGCCTCTGCAAAAGCCACACCCACCCATCTGGATTCCGGGCGTGGCATCCACCGAATCAATCGTCTGGGCCGCCAAGCACAAGTACCCCTACGTGGCCCTGGCCCCGCCGATGGACCTGCTCAGAGGTATCTACGACCTCTATGACGAAACCGCCAAGGCCGACGGCTGGACGCCCACCGCGGAGCACCGTGCCTACGCCATCAGGGTCAATGTAGCCGACACCGACGAGAAGGCCTACGAAGAGGGCAAGAACTTCTACTGGCAACTGGGGACTTCTTTTGGGGTGACGCCGCCCCACTGGCAGGCTCCCCCGGGATACATCTCCCGGTCCTCCGCCCAGGGAGCGAGGGAAGCAGCCAGGTCGGCAGCTTCCAATATCACTCCCGGCGGACCCAGCGTGCCCTACGAAGAAGCCCAAGCGACCGTCCAGATCATCACCGGGAATCCTGACACCGTCATCGAGAAACTGAAGAAGATCGTCGACCTGATCGACCCTGGCTACGTAGTCCTGTGGGGCCGTGAAGGTCCCATGTCCCACGAGGTAGCCATGCGCAGCATCGATCTAATGAGCCAAGAAGTTATACCTGCCATCAAGGAATACCAAGCGGTGGCGTAGGAGCTGGGTGAGCTTATACGATATCGGTTGACTTAGGTATAATCGCGCGACCATAATCCGTTTCGTCGTCCGGTTGGACCTAGGTCGTCACGGCTGTTTGCAAGATTTCTGAGACTGCTGTCCGAGATAATAATGGCTATCAAACCACGCTCGAGTTTCAAACGATGGCAGTAGACAACACATTGTCTCCCCACGGTGGCGAACTGATTGAAAGGATCGCCTCTCCGAAGGACGCGCCTCACCTTGCGGCCGGCCTAACCCGGATCGCTGTGCGGGATAGCATCGCACGAGAGGTAATCAACCTATGTTATGGGTTCTTCTCTCCGCTGGACGGGTTCATGGTTCGTTCGCAGGTAGATTCCGTCGTCAAAAACATGACCCTGACCAATGGGCTGGTATGGAGTATCCCCATAGTATTCGACGTTTCCAGCCAAGCCATTGCGGAAGTTGGTGTGAAGCAGGGTGACTCTGTTCTGTTAACTTACCAAGACCAGGCGCTGGCCGTGCTAGACGTGGCTGAGATATTCTCCTACGACCGGGAGACCATGGCCCGGCATGTCTACGGGACAGCGGACCAAGACCATCCTGGCGTGATGCGAACCCTCGGCCTGGAAGACACGTTCCTTGGCGGTCCGGTGACTCTGGTCAACTCGCCGGTCATCAACCCGCCTTTCGACCAGTTTTGGAAAACCCCACGCGAATTGAGGCAGCGATTCTCTGAATTGGGTTGGAGCACGGCAGTGGCCCATCAAACCCGCAATGTTCCCCACGTGGGTCACGAATGGATGATGAAGGGAGCTTTGCTTTCATCAGAAGCCGATGGTATTCTTGTCAGCGCTGTGATCGGCGAGAAAAAGCCGGGCGATTACATTGATGAGGCCATCGTGTTGGCCCATAATCGCCTAAGGGAGGCTGGTTTTTTCCTGCCCCACATCCATGAGACTTCCACACTAATGTGGGACATGCGCTATGCCGGACCGCGAGAGGCTGTTTTCCATGCGATCGTGCGTAAAAACCTAGGGTGCAGCCATCATATGTTCGGAAGAGACCATGCGGGGGTCGGAAACTATTACGATACCTATGCCGCTCATGAGGTCTTTCAGAATTTGCCAGACCTCGGAATAAACTCGGTGCTCACACTTGAGTGGTGGTATTGCCCAGTATGCCAGAGCGTTGCATACGAAGGCCATTGCGGCCACCGCGACCAGAAAGAGGACTTGGCGGGAACGGTCATCCGAAGGATCATAGACGGTGGGCAAGAGCCAGCCCCAACTACATTGAGGTCTGAGATATTGGAAATCGTTCGGGAATGCGCTGATAAATACAATTCAGGTTCGGCATTTGTCACCCCGAAATACCTAGAAAAACGGGCGCCGGTATTCTCTTTGCCTACCCTAGACTGTTGCACCTGTACCAAGCATCGACCCGTGTGACCTTTGAACCTCCGCTGCCAAACGAGCGGGGGTTTTTTAATGAATCTGAACCTAAAATCGACTTGAAAACAACCGACCGATAGGAGGACCAGAATGCCAACCTATGTAGACCCCAACGCCTGCAATGCCTGCGCAGGCGAGCACCAAGGCCCGCTCTGCGTTTATATATGCCCCAACGACTTGATGGTTTTGGATCAAGACGTAAATAAGGGTTTCAACCAGGAACCCGAGATGTGCTCTGAGTGCTACGCATGCGTTAAGTTGTGCCCTACAGAGGCCATCCACGTTCGAGGTTACGCGGACTTTGTCCCTATGGGAGCAGAGGTCCAACCGCACAGGACCGAAGATGGGCTTCGTTGGGATGTCCGTTTCCGAGACGGCCGTACCTTCGAATTTACCTACCCTTCACGAACCAAGCCCGCTGGCTCAGTGGTCCCGTACGAAGGATTTACCGAAGACCGGCAAACTGATCTTAAGAACCAGAGCCTGGCTGGAGACTCCCAGTGGCTCGGTGTAGACCGGTTGCCCACCCCCAATTAACCATTGCTCTATTCCTGGGTTACCTAAAGACAAGGAGCGCCTGAATTGACACTTCCTATCACAGAAACAATCGATTGCGACATTCTAATCATCGGCGGAGGAATGTCCGGCTGCGGGGCGGCATTCGAGTCAAAATACTGGAGCGGAGATCTCAAGGTAGTCATGGTGGAAAAGGCCGCCATCGAGCGTAGCGGGGCCACGGGTGAAGGGCTTTCCGCCATCAACTGCTACATGGGTCAGCGGTACGGCTGGAATACCCCAGAAGATTTCGTCCACTACGTAGTAAATGACATGATGGGACTGGCAAGGGAAGACCTAGTTTACGACGTGGGACGACACGTCGATAACTCTGTTCACCTCCTGGAAGAGTGGGGGCTTCCCATCTGGAAAAAAGACAATGGCGAATACGAACGTGTCGGGCGGTGGCAGATCCCGATTCACGGCGAATCCATAAAACCTATCGCTGCCGAACCAGCGCGTACAGCGATCGGGCCTGAGAACATCTATGAACGGGTCTCGATCACGCATCTTTTGACCGACGCTGATGACCCTCAAAGGATCGCTGGAGCGGTCGGTTTCGCAGTGCGGGAGAACAAGATCTACGTCTTCCGGGCTAAAGCCGTAATAATCACTTGCGGCGGCGCTTCAAACGTTTTCCGCCCTCGTTCCGTGGGTGAGGGGCTTGGCCGCACGTGGTACTCGGTGTTCGCCACCGGCGCTGCATACGGTCTCATGATTCCCATCGGGACCGAAATGACTCAGATGGAACATCGATTCGTACCCACCAGATTCAAAGATGGATACGGGCCCGTGGGTATGTGGTTCCAATATTTCCACGCCCAGGTGCTTAATGCCAATGGCGAAGATTATACCGTAACCCGCGCGGACGAATTGAAGAAGTATGAGCCCTACGGCTCTGCTGTCCCAACACCCACTCCGCTCCGGAACCATCAGATGTTCTTGGACATCAAAGACGGCCTCGGCCCCATGTATATGCGGACCGATGTGGCGATGCAGAAGATAGCGGATGGAGACCCGGCTAAGATGGACAAGGTCCGCGATGAAGCATGGGAAGATTTCCTGGATATGACAGTTGCCCAGGCACTAACCTGGGCATCCCAAAACATAGCGCCCGAAGATACGCCAAGCGAGGTCGTGCTGGCCGAGCCTTACATAATGGGCTCCCATTCCGGCGAGGCGGGCGCATGGGTCAGCGGCCCCGAAGACATCGCAAGTGGCGAGTATTTCTGGGGTTACAACCGAATGACTACGATCCAGGGACTGTTCGCCGCGGGAGACGGGGTAGGCGCCGCGCCACACAAATTCTCGTCCGGCTCTTTCACTGAAGGCCGCATCGCAGCCAAGTCCGCCGTCAATTTCGTGGCCGACAACCCCAACGCCCCAACCGTAAGCGACGCCAATGTCCGTGGCATTCAAGAGACCATCTGGGCGCCGTTGGAAACCTTCGAGAAACATAAGGGAGCCAGTTCATCAGCAGAGATAAACCCCAACTATATGACCCCGAAACAAGGCCTAGTCCGGCTACAGAAGATCATGGACGAGTACGGCGCTGGCGCATCTACTGGGTACACCACTAATCAACCGACCCTGGAAAGGGGAATCGAGTTGATGGAGATGTTCAGGGAAGACCTCGCCCACCTTGCAGCCCGAAACCGGCATGAGTTGATGCGGTGTTGGGAGTTGATACACCGGACTTGGGTCGGCGAAGCCCATCTGCGGCATCTGCTGCATCGAAAGGAGACCCGTTGGCCGGGTTACTACTACCGGTCCGACTTCCCCGACCTCGACGACGCCAATTGGAGGGTATTCGTCAACTCTAAGTTCGATGCCGCTAGCAATAGCTGGAATCTGATGACCCGGCCTTACAAAAACATCATTACGTCAATCTGACGGCTAACCTTGCGGTGGTACGCACGCTAGTTTCGCAAAGAGCGGTAGGCAACATCTAAGGTGTCTAAGTTGTCGCGGCTTTGGCGAGTGCTAGGTACGCAGCAGAGAGGCAGAGTTCGATTGATCACCATATATTTTGAAGGGCATGCGCTAACTTCGGACAACGAGGCAAATCTCGCATCGGGGCACAATGATGTTGATCTTTCAGATGGCGG
>JGI24819J35694_1000232_pt1 | contig 12304 bp, 10 predicted proteins | sample METZYME_3_800m_FD_35694 | JGI IMG/M metagenome (IMG submission 35694) | reverse complement strand
CGATTACCGATATTAAGCAGTTCGTTGAATACGCCGTTAGTGTTTAATGCCGTTTGGCTTCCTAGCCCCAGCGTGTCAGCGTTTATCTCATCTTTCAGTACCTGTTGAGGTGCGCCTAAAGGATTATGAATTGGTGGGCCTGCTTGAATCAAAAAGCCCGGCACCACGTGATGAAATCGTATGCCATCAAAATAACGTGGTCGAAAAGCTGTTTCGGTAATGGGATCAAAAATTTCGACTTCGCCATCTGCTAGCGCGACAAAATTTTCCACATTGTTTGGGGCTTCGTTCGGAAACAGCTCGATAAAGATCGTGCCTTTAGAAGTGGTTACCTGTAACAACGGATTGAGCGAATTTTCCATCGCCTGTTTCGCTGTTAGAACATCTGCATGTATGTTCGTGTAAACCAAGCCTAATAGCGCAGACGTAAAAGAGAAAACAATGGGAGCGAGTCGAGTCATGATAAAAGCCTACTGCACTAAGCGGTGGTCTTTTGGTAGATTTTTAGATATCCAGATGGCCAGTTTGTGACGCATATTCTTTACGTCGTGATGTTGCGTAGCCAGAGGCTGAATAACCTTATCTTTTACAAGGAGCAAATAGATTGCGCGTACCTTTAAATCAATATGATCAGTGGCTTCAAATTTGCCGGCGCCGCGTCCTTCGAAATATCGAGTTCCTACCCTTATCGCTTCTTTTAAAAGTTCGGTCTCGTTTTTTAGTTTTTTAAGGTTCATGATTTTTCAGCATCTATTTACAATAGAAGCAGTTCACGCTCCAGTCTGCCGAACTACACTAATGACCATATTGAAGATTGTAGGCGTAAATCTATGAGCTGCGCAATAACTTGTCTGATGGTTTAGGGGGAACGAGATTGATATCGGCTTAGATCGAAAGGTGTGTCAACATCCCAGAGTATCGCCGGGTCATTGATTTCCAGCTTCACTGTGGCTTCGGTGTGTTGGCCAGCTACAGAGCGTGCTCCTGAGTCTCCAGCCAATGTTTTCAATTCCCCGAAAAACTCTCTGCCGAATCCCACCGGGTTGCCTGGTTTATTCTTGTAAGTGGGGATAATAATTTTGTTGCTGGTGAGGTTATCAGCCAGTATTTGGTATGTGTTTTGCTCGATGAAAGGCATGTCCGCTAGGCAGATTAGACAGGCGTCCCAGTGTTCTATCTTACTAATCCCGTATGCCAAACTAGCGCCCATGCCTCGTTTGGCTTGGTCAAAAACATGGATCGGGAAACTATAACTAGTGATTTGGTCCGGCATACCTGGTCGGGTTACTACTACAACTGAATCGATTGCGGCACAAATGCGCAGTAAAGTTTGTTCAAAGACCGTGAGGCCGGTTTCGAGTTCGGCGAGGAGCTTAATACTGCCAAATCGATTGCTAAAGCCTGCAGCGAGGACTAGGGCNCCAATATTACAGNTCATAACGAAAAAATATCTTAAGGGAAAAAAAATGTCGTTGCCAACAGAGTGGCAACGACAAAACGAGATAGGTACTACTAGTGCAGGGTCTTGCTGCTCTTACGAACGGGGTCAGTCTCTTGTTGCTTAATTTCAACGACAAAACTCTCTCTTTGCTGGTTTTTGCTTTTTTGTTGTGACTTGTAAGATGGAAGTTCAGTTTCCTCGTTAGTCTGCGGTTGCGCTTGCGGCTTAGATTGTTTTTCCAATTGTTGCGCTTCAGTCTGATCTTTCAGTTGATCGCTTAAGTGCTGGCGCAGCCGATTAACGACATTGGTCATTACCTCAATAGTCTGGCTAAGTTGTTCGAGGGTGACTAAAGTCCTTTCTGGGTCGTTGTCTAGATGCTTCTCTTCACTCATTGCTGCTTCCTCGTATGAGCTGTCTCTCTCTGTTGCCGTTAACCGGTATCTTATTAGCTCAATGCAGTAGTAACCCTAATCCCAAGACAACGCGCCACCTGTTTGATACTCAATCACTCGAGTTTCAAAGAAGTTTTTCTCCTTTCGTAAATCCATTATTTCCGACATCCATGGAAATGGATTCGAGACGCCCTTGAACCGTTCTGGCAGTCCGATCTGTACGAGACGTCGATTAGCGATGAACTTGAGATATTCCTCCATCATAACGGCGTTCATACCAAGCACGCCGCGCGGCATGGTATCCCTTGCGTATTCGATTTCAAGCTGAGTAGCTTGCAGAATCATCTGGGTGGAGTGTTCCTTAATCTCATTATTCCACAGTTGTGGGTTTTCCAGCTTAATTTGGTTGATCATGTCGATGCCGAAATTCAGATGCATTGACTCGTCACGCAGGATGTACTGAAACTGTTCCGAAGTACCAGTCATCTTGTTGCGTCGACCCATAGAGAGAATCTGAGTAAATCCACAATAGAAGAAAATGCCTTCCAGACAACAGTAAAAAGCTATCAAGTTTTTCAGCAAATCTTGGTTTGTTTCTAGGGTACCAGTTTTGAAATTAGGATCGCTGAGGGCCTGAGTGTACTTAAGCCCCCAAGAGGCCTTCTTCGCCACTGATGGTATTTCGTGGTACATGTTGAATATCTCGCCTTCGTCCATTGCTAAGGACTCAATGCAGTACTGATAGGCATGAGTATGGATCGCTTCTTCGAAAGCCTGGCGTAGAATGTATTGCCGACATTCAGGATTGGTAACTAAACGATAAATAGCCAATACTAGATTGTTAGCAACTAGTGAGTCAGCAGTAGCAAAGAAGCCCAAATTACGCTGAACTATCAAACGCTCGTCTTGGGTTAAGCCATTTGGATTTTTCCATAGCGCGATGTCCGCATTCATATTAATTTCTTGTGGCATCCAGTGATTAGCGCAGCCATCTAGGTATTTCTGCCATGCCCAGTCATATTTGAAAGGAACCAGTTGGTTCAAATCTGCTCGGCAATTTATCATACGTTTGTCATCAACCTTTACGCGCTGCGTTGATCCTTCTAATTCTTCTAGGCCGGCTGATATATCTAGAGATTTCAGGTCGCTAATTGCTTGTTGCAAAGCATCAGCATTGTTTTTCTCATCAGCCGCATCAAGCGTCGCTTGATAGTCTGCAGGCTTAGCCTTGGGGATCATCGGAATGGAAGCTAGCTCACTCGGCTGGAATTCACTGGTTACCGAGGGTTGCTCTATTTTTGCTTTGCTTACAGGAGCCAGATTGTCTTCCTGATGAAATTCATCCCATGACAACATAACGCACCTCAATAATTTTACTCATTTCACTCACTATGCTTAGCTTTTGTAGTCTCTATTTCTAGTTATCTTTCTGTTTCGTGATAACTTGTGCTCTTTTCCTTAAAACAATTAATTTCAGCTGGCTTTTTTGCTTTTTGGTTATTGGCAAGCCTCACACTCTGGGTCATCCAATGAGCAGGCCATTGGCACCGGAACAGTTTCGTTCGATACCTTGTTTAGGCTGTTGTCTGAAACGGTGGATTTCTCTGTTGTGGTGGCAGCAAGCGCGCGAAGATAATAAGTAGTCTTCAAGCCACGTAGCCAAGCCATGCGGTAAGTGATATCAAGCTTTTTCCCGCTGGCCTCCGCCACATAGAGATTTAGCGACTGAGCCTGGTCAATCCATTTCTGTCGACGGCTGGCTGCGTCCACTAACCAACGTGGTTCCATTTCGAACGCTGTAGCGTAGAGGTGTTTGATCTCATCTGGTACGCGGTCGATCTTCTGTACACTTCCTTCGTAATACTTTAGGTCATTGACCATGACATCGTCCCACAGGTTTAGTTTCTTTAGGTCGTCGACCAGGTACGGGTTCACGACTGTGAATTCGCCCGACAGGTTGGATTTCACATACAGATTCTGGTACGTGGGCTCAATTGACGCAGAAATGCCACTAATATTGGCAATTGTCGCGGTGGGCGCTATCGCTAGCACGTTGGAATTACGCATGCCTGTTTGCTTAATACGCGCACGCAAGTTATCCCAGTCCAATCTCTGTTCCATATTGACATCAAAGAAATCTTCACCACGTGTTTCTCTTAATATCTTCAGAGAGTCGATCGGGAGAACACCCTGATCCCACAGTGAGCCTTCATAGGAATTATAGCGGTCGCGCTCTTCCGCTAGTTCGGTAGAAGCACTGATAGCGTAATAACTGATCATCTCCATGGAGACGTCGGCAAATTCTACGGCTTGCTCGGAGGCATAAGGTATGCGCTGTTTATACAGCGAGTCCTGAAAGCCCATGATGCCCATGCCGATGGGTCTGTGCTTAAGGTTAGAGTTCTCAGCCTGCGGCACAGAGTAGTAGTTAATGTCAATGACGTTATCTAGCATCCTGACTGCCGTGGTAATAGTGTTTTTAAGTTTTTCCTGGTTGAGTCCGCTCTGCTCAACGTGGTTCACTAAGTTTATTGAACCCAAGTTGCACACTGCAATTTCATCTTGGCTGGTATTAAGGGTAATCTCAGTACACAGGTTGGAGGAATGGATTGTTCCTTTGTGTTGCTGAGGTGACCGCGCATTGCAGGCATCTTTAAATGTAATCCAGGGATGTCCAGTTTCGAAGAGCATGGAAATCATTTTGCGCCACAGGTCCGTAGCCTTTATGGTTTTGTAGGGTGTGATTTGACCGGCAGTAGCTTGACGTTCGTATTCTTCATAGGCGTCTTCAAAAGCTTTACCATGAAGTTCATGCAGCTCTGGTACAGTATTAGGTGAAAATAGGGTCCAGTCTTGGTCTTTGAATACACGCTTCATAAATAAATCTGGTATCCAATTCGCTGTATTCATGTCGTGCGCGCGACGTCGGTCATCGCCTGTGTTCTTACGCAGCTCGAGAAATTCTTCAATATCAAGGTGCCATGTTTCAAGGTAGGAACATACGGCACCTTTGCGTTTGCCGCCTTGATTGACGGCAACGGCGGTGTCGTTGACGACCTTAAGGAAAGGGACTACGCCTTGAGACTTCCCATTGGTGCCCTTGATGTGGGCTCCAAGTGCTCGGACCGGGGTCCAGTCATTGCCTAGNCCACCGGCCCATTTAGAAAGCATGGCATTATCTCGAATCGAGGAATAGATACCATGTAGATCGTCAGGCACCGTTGTAAGAAAACAAGAAGAAAGTTGCGGCCGTAGTGTGCCTGAGTTGAATAGTTGAGGTGTGGATACCATGTAATCGAAACTGGAAATCAGGTTGTAGAACTCAATGGCTCTCTGTTCGCGATTGTCCTCTTTGGACGCTAGACCCATGGCAACCCGCATGAAAAATACCTGTGGCAGTTCGAAACGAATACCTTCGCTTTGGATAAAGTAACGGTCATAGAGTGTTTGCAGGCCTAGGTAGGTGAACTGCTGGTCGCGCTCGGCTTGTAGGGCTTCGCCTAAAAGACTCAAATCGAATTCAAGTAGAAGTGGTGAAAGCAGGTCTAGTTCAACCCCTTTTTCGATATAAGGTTTTAGTGTTGCGGCGTAACGGTAGTGCATTTCCGACTGGGTAGCGGCTTCGGCAATACCTAAAAAATTCAGGGCTTCCGAGCGCAGTGTATCCATTAAGAGGCGAGCGGTAACGTAAGAATAGTTCGGATCCTTTTCGACCATGGTGCGCGCTGTCATTACCAAAGAAGTGCGCACGTCTTCCATCTTCACCCCGGGATATAGGTTCTTTAGTGTCTCGTCGTAAATAGCATCCCTCGAAACGTCTTCGAGACCTTCGCAAGCTTCAGTGATGATGGTAAGTAATCGCTCGGTATCCAACGGGCCTTGGTGCCCATCCTTGAAAGTAACGTTGATCTCGGGGTGTTTGGGTTGTTCTGCTTCTAGCTTCTGCTCGCGTAGCCGATTGTGTTCGGCACGGTAGATGACATAGCTCCTGGCTATTTTGTGCTCGCCAGTACGCATTAGCGCTAGTTCAACTTGATCCTGGATGTCTTCAATATGTATCGTGCCTCCTGATGGCATCCGGCGCCGAAAGATGTCCGTAATCTGACTGGCTAATTGCGCAACGGACTCGTGAATTCGAGATGAGGCCGCAGCATTGCCACCTTCCACAGCGAGATAGGCCTTAGTGATAGCAACGGAAATCTTAGACTCGTCATAAGCCACAACTGCTCCATTTCGCTTAATGACGCGTAATTGCCCTGGGGCTGTAGAGACGACTGAAACTGTGTCATCGTTGTTTGGGTCAGCGGTTCTACTAGTGTCACCGGTTTGTAGTGCTTCAGTCTGCATTGATCACTCCGAGCGCTTACTGCTTTATTGTGTTTTTTTTAAAGTTGTTACTACTGAATCCCGTTTTTCCCCAGTGTGACCTGGAGTTTTGACCTACGACTTGTCGTGAGAGTGTATAGTTGTCGGTCCGTAATTTGATGATNTCCATTGAATTTTTTAAAGCNTATTAATTTTTCCCTAGCCGGTAAAATCAACCAAATCGATCACCAACTAGCCTTTGGGTTTTGTATCAGGCTGCAAAGCAGCATTTAAGGCATATACTATATATTGTGTTTTTGCGGCTGGACTTTAATTTTTTTTTTGAANGAGACGAAAACACACAAGTATCCCGAAACAATTTAAAGAAGTGGGTGGCAAGTCCCCTTTTTTTGTCAAGTGCTTTTCTTCTTATTCGCCTCGAATATCATCCCTAAGAGCTCGATCTACCGCTAATTTTTGGCGCTTTTACTACTTTTAAGCAATAAGAGAGGCTCTTGATTTACACTCCGCTAATACAACATATAGATAAGCGATAAATCAAGAACACAACATAATGCGGTTATAGGCCGAATGCAAGTGATTTTTGTGTGTGTTTTTTGTGGATAAGCTGTGAATAGCTTGTGTCTGTTCCGTGAAAACTCAGAAAGTGCGATTTACNCGATTCGTGCTTAAATTTTAACAACGTTTGCTCAAAATTTGAGCAGNAGTTTGCGAGCAAAACAATGCGGAAATTTTAAAGAGTACTACCACAATATGTTGTGTTTTAATTCTTTAGCAATTTACCACTACCTCGGTAGGAAATTAAAGAGTCAGTAACGCTTCCAAAAGGGCTTTTTGTGAATGCATGCGGTTTTCGGCTTCGTCCCACACTATGCTGTCGTTTGCGTCGATAACCTCTGCGCTTACCTCCTCCCCTCGATGTGCAGGTAGACAATGCATAAAAAGAGCGTCGCTAGCGGCTAGCGCCATTAATTCTGCGGTAATTTTATAGTTANCAAAACTTGCCCGNCGTTTCACTTGTTCGTCTTCCTTGCCCATCGAGGCCCATACGTCGGTAACTACCAAATCCACATTTTTTGCGGCCTGTTTTGGTTCATACAGTATCGAGACCCGATCGCTATACTTTGAGACCAGATCGGGGTGAGGCTCAAAACCCTCCGGGCAGGCGATAATCAATTCAAAGTCAAACACACTGGCGGCATTGATGTAAGACTGGCACATGTTATTTCCATCACCTATCCATGCAACCCGTTTCCCGGACACGGATCCGCGGTGCTCGTTATAGGTTTGCATGTCGGCCAGCAGCTGGCAAGGATGGAAATCATCGGTCAGTGCATTAATTACAGGGATGGACGAATGCTCAGCGAATAGCTCGAGCTTTCTGTGCTCAAAGGTACGAATGGCGAGGCAATCTACCATACGAGATAACACTCTTGCGGTATCTGCAATTGGTTCGCCTCGGCCCAATTGTGAGTCTCCCGAATTGAGAAATAGTGACGCGCCATCCATCTGGGTCATTGCGGACTCAAAGGCAACGCGCGTGCGGGTAGAAGATTTTTCGAAAATCATACCCAGTGTTTTTCGTGCCTGACTGGATGCTAGTTTTGGGTTGTGTTTTAAGATGGTAGCCCTCTCGACAATTGCCAATATATCGGACTTCGGCAAATCTTGGAGGGTCAAAAAATGCTGTACGCTCATCGTTATTTATCTTTCTGCCAAAAAGAAAAAGGGTAGCTTGCGCCACCCTGTCTTGTACCCATTGTAGCTATTTCTTTCGGTTAGGGCAATTTTGGTTGTTAAGGATATTTGGATGTTCATGGTTCTCGGGAATTGTGTTCAATCAGTTCATTAGTTAGGCTGCAATAAATAATGGGTACCATGAACGTAATTGAATTGAAGCTGTTCGCCAGCCGTGTAGCCGCAATCTGCGAAGAAATGGGGCTGGTGTTAAGGCGCGCCGCTTTTTCGCCGAATATTAAGGATCGCCTAGATTTTTCCTGCGCGCTTTTTGGTCCTGAAGGGCAGCTATTTGCCCAAGCCGATCACATGCCGGTTCATCTAGGTAGTATGGCCTTTGCTATGGGGCCTCTTGTTAAAGATCGTGAATGGCAGCCTGGAGACATGTTGGTGTTAAATGATCCCTACCTTGGGGGTACTCATTTGCCAGATGTGACTCTCATTGCTCCTGTATTTAGTACTGAAGGAACTAACCTGCTTGGCTTTGTAGTTAACCGCGCACATCACGCTAATATAGGTTGTGATACTCCGGGCTCGATGCCGGTTTCCAGCTGTCTTGAGGAGGAAGGGATCATTATTCCTCCTACCCTCTTGTTAAGAGATGGCAAGCTGCAACCGGGTGTTGAACACTTACCAGATGTAGCTGATGGCGACCTTATCGGTGATCTAGCGGCACAGGCAGGGGCCAACAGGGTCGGACTATTACGCCTACAACAATTTATCAGCAATATAGGGCTAGACATTTATAGGCAGGGCATGCAGCAGCTGAATAGCTATGCCGAACGGATCGCGGTAGACACCATTGCATCGTTAAAACCTGGTCTTTACCGCTTTGTGGACTATCTAGATGACGATGGATGTGGATCTAGCGATATCATTTTGAAGGTCTCTCTAACCATTGCTGCCGGGCGAGTGGAGGTAGATCTGTCAGAATCCGCAGACTCAGTCCGCGGTAACCTCAACTGTCCTGAATCGGTGGTGGCGGCGGCAGCGTATTATTGTTTTCGCTGCCTTATGCCGGATGAAACCCCCGCCTGTGAAGGGCTTTTTCGCCATATCAATATAAAGACCCGGCTAGGATCCATCGTTAACGCTCAAAGACCCGCTGCTGTGGCCGCTGGGAATGTAGAAACCTCCACTCGAATCGTTGACTTGATTTTCGGGGCCCTGGCTCAGGCCGCACCGGAGTTGATCCCAGCAGCCAGTCAAGGAACGATGAATAATATTGCGATGGGCTACATCGATCATGCTGCGGGTACTCGTTGGGACTATTATGAAACTGTGGCTGGGGGGCTAGGCGGGGGTCCGACACAAGAGGGACTGAGCAGTGTTCACAGTCATATGACGAATACCCTTAATACCCCAATTGAAAGTCTTGAGATGCATTATCCGTTGCGAGTACACCGCTATGCGGTCCGTTGGGGTAGCGGAGGTGTGGGCCACCATTCCGGTGGGGACGGGATCGTCCGCGAATATGAGTTTTTGCAAACTACGCAGCTTAGCCTCCTAAGCGAGCGCAGGATTTTTGCGCCATGGGGTTTGCAAGGAGGCAAGAACGGTGACCGGGGAGCCAACTTTCACAACGGCCAAATTTTACCTGGGAAATGTACTGTTGAGATGGCTGTCGGTGACCGGTTGACCATACAATCCCCCGGAGGTGGGGGTTGGGGTGGTGTGCTAGAAGACGAATGAGTGCTTCCAGCAGTAAAGTCACCGCAGCCTAGTGACGAGCATATAATGACAATTTGGCAATGTCCGTTGTAAAATTGCCGCCTCACTTTNTTTGAACTGATAAGTTGTTAGGGTCTATGCTATGAGCACAGAAAGCGCCATTGAAGATACTATTAAAGAGCAAATTGCGAACAACACTATTCTGTTGTACATGAAAGGGAATCCGGAACAACCGATGTGCGGATTTTCGGCTCAAGTCACCCAGGCATTGATGGCGTGCGGGAAGCGCTTTGCCTATGTAGATATACTTAGTAATCCANAAATTCGTACGACGCTTCCCAAGGTCTCAAACTGGCCGACTTTTCCCCAGCTATACATCGATGGTGAGCTAATCGGTGGGTGCGATATTATAACTGAGATGCATGAGAAAGGTGAGTTACAGTCGTTGGTGGATGGAGCCAGCACCGAGATTGAGAAAGACAGCGAATAAAAAGCCGATGACACTAAAGTGTGGGGACGCTTCTAAGGTGTTGGCCACCCTCCTAGATCTCTCCATCGATTAACTATCCGGCAAAACAACTCCGCCGTCTTTTCTGCATCATAGCGTGCGGAGTGGGCCTCTTTGTCATTGAATTCTATACCGGCGGCTTCACAGGCTCTCGATAACACTGTCTGTCCGTAAGCCAGTCCGCTAAGGCTCGCCGTATCGAAGGAGGAGAAAGGGTGAAATGGATTGCGTTTTAAATTGTGGCGTTCACTGGCTGTGTTTACAAAGCCATGGTCGAAGTGGGCGTTGTGGCCAACCAAAATTGCACGTTTGCAGTCGCTTGCTTTCACGGCTTCACGAACTAGCTTGAACATGGTTTGAAAGACTTCTTTCTCGGATTTTGCAATGCGTAGTGGATGGTAGGGATCGATGCCAGTGAATTTCAGGGCGGCCTCCTCTATGTTTGTGCCTTCAAATGGGATTACTCGATGAAAATAAGTCTGGTCTGCAGATAGAAAACCTTTCTCGTCCATCGCGAGCATTACAGCTGCCACTTCCAAGATGGCATCGGTTTTGCTGTTAAAGCCTCCAGTTTCCACGTCTATTACTACGGGCAGATAAGTTCGGAACCGGCTGGCTAGTAGTGAATCGGGCCTTGTTTGGCTGCTGATAATGCTCATGGGTTTTTAACCGTAAACATGCTTAGGTGGTTTCTTCCAGCTGCCAGTTAATGGTGGCGCCGGCTCTTATCGGAACTACCACGTCTTCTGCAAAAAGGAAATTTTCGGGCATCTGCCAGGGGTTGCGGTGAAGCTTAATAGATGCTTTGTTACGGGGTAATGCGTAAAAATCTGGGCCGTGGAAGCACGCAAACGACTCCAGTTTATCTAGCGCTCCTTGGTTGTCGAACACTTCTGCGTAGAGCTCAATGGCAGCCGGCGCAGAGTAAATACCAGCGCAGCCGCACTGAGCCTCCTTGTCGGATCTGAGGTGTGGAGCTGAGTCAGTTCCCAGAAAAAATTTTGGGCTACCACTAGTAGCCGCCTCAATAAGGGCTTGTTGATTATTGCTATTTTTTAGAATGGGCAGGCAATAAAAATGAGGCCTGACCCCTCCAGAAAGGAGGTCGTTCCTGTTAAATAGAAGATGATGGGCCGTAATGGTGGCTGCNACATTTTCGGGTTGCTGGAGTACAAATTCGACAGCGTGACTGGTGCTAATGTGTTCCAGCACCAGTTTTAGCGTNGGATACCGATTNAGCAGTGGCGTCAGCACAGAATCGATGAACTGCTGCTCGCGGTCAAATATATCGATGCTACCGTTAGATACTTCGCCATGGATTAGTAGCGGCATACCAATATCTGCCAGGCGTTCCAGTACCGGGTAGGTGTTTTGTATATTCGTGACTCCGTTTTCCGAGTTGGTAGTTGCTCCTGCCGGATAGTACTTTATGGCTGCTATGGCCCCTGTTTTATGAGCGAGGTCGATTTCATCGAGAGCAAGCGAGTCCGTTAGGAAAAGTGTCATGAGTGGTTCAAAATTATTTCCTTCAGGCCGTGCTGCAAGAATGCGATCCCGGTAGCCTAACGCTGCCGCCACATTGGTTAGAGGAGGGCTCAAGTTGGGCATTATAATTGCTCGGCCGAAGCATTTCGCAGTATGAGGTACTGTCGTCTTCAATGCGTCACCATCACGTAAATGCACATGCCAGTCATCCGGCTTGGTGAGGGTTATCGAATCAGAATTCATTAGTAACGTACTTCTAGTGAGAATGTAGGGTATTGTAGCCGATTAGGGAATTTAGCTGAAATAGAGCCTTACGCAGGGGTGTTGTGGGCTTATGATGGTGCTAGAATACGCGTCTTTTTCCGGACCCACTCGCGCTATTTCTGCTGGGTCTAGCCTTTTAACTGCTATCTGATTTCATCCTGTTACTTTGGAGTGAACCATGTCAGGGATAAACAAGGTAGTCCTGGCCTATTCCGGAGGTCTAGATACGTCCGTTATTGCCAGTTGGCTGCAACAGACTTACGACTGCCAAGTAGTGACTTTTACCGCAAATATTGGTCAGGGCGAGGAAGTGGAACCAGCACGTACCAAAGCCGAAGCCATGGGCATTAAGGAAATCTATATTGAAGATTTGCGGGAAGAATTCGTACGCGATTTTGTTAATCCGATGTTTCGCGCCAACGCTCTCTATGAAGGAGAATATCTACTTGGAACTTCTATTGCACGCCCCTTAATTGC
>JGI24819J35694_1000231_pt1 | contig 12316 bp, 4 predicted proteins | sample METZYME_3_800m_FD_35694 | JGI IMG/M metagenome (IMG submission 35694) | reverse complement strand
GAGGGGGACGCCATTGAGGAAGTCACACCCACTTGGGAGGGGGGCTCGCCGGACTACTGGGAGATTGACCCCACTCCCCCATTCGGATTCTCGTTCAATTTCACCACAGGCGCAATCAGTGGGTCTGCCACCCTCTTGCAACCATGGACATACCATCGGATATGGGCCAATAACTCGGGCGGCACCACCTCTACTCTCATCCAGTTCAGGGTGACCAGTCTACCACCAGACGCCATTTCATGGACGGGCACCGAGTTCGCATTCAAGGCCAACGAGAGCATTCTCATCCCCGCCACCAACGATGGCCCCGATATCGAGACATGGGAGGTCAGCCCGCCATTGCCGTCCGGGCTCACACTCCTTTCAAACGGGACCATCGAGGGAACTCCCGATGAGCGTGCTGATTGGACGCAATACACGATTTGGGCCAACAACACCGGCGGTGCAGCCGGACTCAACCTCTGGATAGCAGTACATGATCTGACAGCAGACCAGGATGACCTGCGTCGGGGAATGGGCAACACGAACTGGGGTGGCTGGCCCTCGCCCATCCTGCCGATAGGCGAGTGGGCGTTCCCGATAGGGTTCACAGAAGAGGGATACGGTTCAACTATCCCTGTGATTTCAGCAAGTCATGTCGGTCGCGGCAAGATGCTCGGCTACGGCCACGAGAGTTGGGTCGACGGTGCCGGGCCGAAAGAGACGGCCTTCTCCCTCCAAGCGGTCGAATGGGTCTGCGGCACGAACGCCGACGTGGGGCTGGCCTACGGGGCCGGTTTCGACGACTTCGAGGATGAGTTGCAGGGCGAGGGGCACACCGTACATCTCTCCGTCACCCCTGACAATCTGTCCGGTATAGATTGCCTTCTCGACGAGTTCTGGAACGGCCACGACGATGCCGACAACCAGAACCTCATCGACTTCATGCTCAACGGTGGTGGCCTGGTGATGGGCGGCCACGCTTGGTACTGGTCATACTCGAACAGCGATGTGTCCCACAACTACCCGGGCAACAAGATCGCCAAGACGACAGGGCTGTTCGTCTCCCATGCTTGGGGGTACAACACGATCGACTTCAGGGTGGTGCCGCACGAGCTGACCCGGCCGCAGGCCGCAATCGATGCGATTCGGGCCGACCGGATGGACAATCAGACCCTATCGGCGGATGATGCGGCGATAGCAGATGCGACCCTCTCGACATGCACCGGCGTCGTGGCTTTGGACTTCCACGGCTTCTGGAGCCCACTGCGCGAGGTCGTCAACGCCACTGGCTGGACGGTAATACAGTACGGCACCCTCTGGCAGAACGTCGGCCACAACTTAGGGGAGGACCCGGTGGCGGACACCCTGTTGAGGGTCGAGGCCTCTCTGACTCAGAACCTCCCTGCGAACGAGTTGCCCGCACACCCCAGTCACATCGAGTTCCCGGGTGAGGTGCCGTCGAATGCCACCCGAATCACTCGAACCTTTTCGATCGATGGTAACCAGAGCGGCCTTCCCGGAAATTTCGGCTACTCGGGAGCTCGCTCACATGTGCGCATGACGACCGGTCTGTATGCCTCTCCGGGCGAGGTGGTAACGGTAACGCTTCCTTCCGAAATCGTAGACTCAGGAACATATGTGTTAGTCGGCGCTCATAGCGACAGCCTGTGGGGCAAGACCCAGCTGCACAGGCATCCTCAAATCGCTCGTTGGTGGTACATAGACAGCGCCACGATGGAAGTAGGCAACGCCTTCGGGGGGCCGATATACATCGGAATCCAAGCCGGCTCGGCGCTCGGCGATTTTGATGTGACCGTCTCGAACGCCGTCAAGGCTCCGAGGTACATCCACGGCGAGACCGACATATTCCAGTGGCAGCAGCAGTTCCGGCACGACCCTGCTCCATGGGCCGAGATAGGCAGCAGCCAGTTCATCCTCACAGTCCCGAGCCATGAGATCAGGGATCTCGACAACCCCCAGGATCTGATGGACTGGTGGGATCAAGCGCTTGGGATGGAGCACGAGATTTACGGCTATCTTCCGTGGCCAAGGGTCGAGAGGGCTGTCTTCGATGCCCAGATATCCGCGGGATGGATGCACTCCGGCTACCCGTTCATGGCGCACGATCTGAGTGTAGCAGGAGTGGTCAACGTCTCGTACATGAGCGAGAACGGAGACTGGGGGATGTTCCACGAGCTCGGGCACAACCACCAGTGGATGCCTTCCACCCTTCCGGGTACTACCGAGACAGGCTGCAACTTCGCCAGTGTCTACCTGATGGAGCAACTCGTCAACCCGCCCAACCTGCGCCCAGCGAATCCTCAACGAGCATATTTTGAGGATGGCTCGAACATATCGAACTGGTCCACCTGGGTGGCCTTGGACACGTTCCTCGTTGTGAAGGAGGAGTGGGGTTGGGGTCCGATAACCGAGGCATTGAGCGTTTATTACACGCTTCCAGCGGCCGAAGTTCCCAGTGGTGGCACAGAGGAGTTCAACGCGTGGGTGATGCACCTGTCAAACGCCACCGGCTACAACCTCGCACCTTACCACTCAGCGTGGGGTTTCCCGCTGACCCAGGCCACCTACGACGCACTGGACCACCTGCCCGTGTGGGTCGATGACCCACTTCGTGGCGACTTCTTCGTCTACGATGCCATACTGCGCAACCTCACCTCGACAAACCTCAACAGCAGCGCAGCTCAGGTGGTCTGGGACGTCTACGACAATGGCACCAACACCACCCTGACGGTCTACTACGGGCAGACCGACATGGGCAACAACAGCCAGCTCTGGCCGTACAGCGTCTCGTCCGGCACGCCTGAGGTCGGCCCGGGCTCGGCCAACATCACCTTCACCGGCGACGGCACTCACTACGTCCGCATCATGGCCTCGAACGAGGAAGCCGAGGTCTGGTTCGGCCCGATATCCGTGACGCCTAACTGATTCTGCTCAACAGCGCCTCGAAAGACAGGTCGGGTATGTGGCGCTGGTGCCAGATTGCCAGCGGTATCCACACCAGTGTGTGGGCGATGGTCAGAGCGAACGCGGTGACCAGCCCGAGTCGCGGCTCCCCCTCCATCATCGATGCCACTGCCCCGAGCACCGCGAAGTGTGCCACATAGATAGTCAGCGTAATCCGACCGGCTGGCTCCAGAGCGGCCAGCCTGTCGCCGAGGGCGGGCTCGCCGCCGCTCGACTCAGCACCCTCGAGCAGCCTGTGGGCAAGCAGCACGAACGTACCGGAGACGATTAGGAAGGGCGTGTTAGCGGGGAAGAAGGTCAGGACCGCGTCCCCGGAAGTAAGCGCCCAGTCGATGTCCTCGAGTACTGCGATGAACATGGTGACAGTGGTCGCTGCCAGTCCGATGGCGATGTTCCTCTCTCGCGCACTCGGTTGGTCTGCCAAGTCGTGTATGATGGACCCTAGCAGGACGTACCCCAGCCACGGCACGGCAGGATAGGTGCCATTCCAAAGGAGTCGGGCCAGCCACTCCGAGGTGCCTTGCGAGTCGACTCGCTCCCACCATGACCAGTCGGGTCCGACCGCGTCCCCGATTGCCAGCGGGGCCGCCACCATCAGCAGCATCAGCACCCCTCGCCCACGCATGGATAGCCGGATCAGGACCGGCGCGAGCAGGGCGGCGATTGCGAGCAGNGTCAGAACGCCGGGCGTGTGCCACTCGAAGCGGCCCCCNCGGTCAGCGTTCAGCAGCAGGTTGACCAGCAGTTGGCACAGGCTCAGCAGGAGCACNCGTGGNAGCAGCCAACTGAGCCACCGCCCCGCGTCATGTTCGGGGTCCGNCGCCCTGCGGGTAGCGCTCATGTGGATCCCCCACCCTGAGATGGCGACGAACATCGGTGCGGCCATGCCGCCGAAGGCGGCGGCGACGAAGGCCGCAGGGTGGCCTACTGTGACTCCCTCGGGAGGTATGATCGCGGCGGTGTGAACCTCGACCATGCACAGCACGGCTATCGCCCGCATGCGGTCGATGTGACTCAGCCTCATTCGATTGCCTCCGTGATTCGCGATACCGCCCCCACTTCTTCATCGGATAGGGTGATTGCGCCCAAGAGCCCCTCCAGCCTCGCTCGGGGAATCTCGTCGCGATGATACAGGACGACCCACGGCTCGCCCTCCTCCAGCCGGTCTCCAACTTGGACCTCGAGGATAGCACCGACCGCGCGGTCTATCTCATCGTCCAGTTGCTCGCGCCCGGCTCCCATCTCGAGGCAGGCCTCGGCTAAAGCCATCGCATCGATGTCTTCGACCCAACCGTTCGCGCTTGCGCACAGCTCGGTGGTCAGCAGCCCAGGATCCATCAGCCCCAGTCCTCTCATCAGCGAGGCATCGCTGTCGAAAATCGAAGTTGCGCCCCCTTGCGCCTCGACCATCTCGCAAAAACGCTCGAAGGCCGAACCGTCTTGCAGGCTGTCGTGGATCATCAGTGCTCCTGTCTGCATGTCCTCTGCCAGCCCTGTGGCCTCTAGCAACAGCCCACCTTGTACGCAAACCAGCTCCTCGAGGTCCTCCGGGCCGTTGCCGCACAGCGTCTCGACGCTCTCGAGGATCTCCAACGAGTTTCCTACTGCACAGCCCAGAGGCTGGTCCATCGTCGTGAGCACAGCCTTGGTGGCGATTCCCATGCCATTGGCAGCATCTACCATCGAGCGCGCGAGGCCGGTCGCGTCTGCGCGCTCGACCATGAATGCAGCCCTGCCGAACTTGACGTCGAGGACTAGGGCCGACAGGCCCTCAGCAGCCTTCTTCGAGACGATAGAGGAGGTGATAGTGGGACGGATGCGACAGTCCCAGTGACGTCCCTGAGGGCATACATCCTGCGATCGGCAGGGACCAGAGCGTCTGTCTGGCCGACCATTGCGACCCCTATGCTCTCGACCTGCTGACGTATCTCATCGGCCGTGCGCTCGACGCTCAGCCCCGGAATACTCTCCAACTTATCCAGAGTCCCTCCCGTGTGACCAAGTCCGCGCCTGATATCATCGGGACCTTCAGGCCACATGCAGCTAGAGCGGGAGCGAGAACGATCGAGGTCTTATCGCCGACACCACCGGTAGAGTGCTTGTCGACAACCAGATTCGCAATCTCAGACCCCCACTCGAGTACTTCGCCTGAGTCCCTCATGGCTTCGGTGAGTGCGATGGTGTCGGCCTCTGAGAGTCCGCCCTCGAAGACGCCATGCAACCAGTCGATAACTTCGTCATCGGAGAGGGAGCCGTTCGCGACCCCGCTAACGAGGTCGCGAATCGCCTCGGACATCACTCCTCCTCTCCGAGCTCGACTCGTACCTCTTCCATCGTGCGCCCCTGGTCCAGCATCCACTGGACCTCGTCGCGCGTGGCCGACTTGAAGCCGAACCCATCGAGCCTGATGGCGCCGTGTGAACCGTCGTCGCGCCCCTCCGTGCGCGCGCGGGCGTCTTCTGCCTCTTCGTCGAAGCTGGTCCCCTTGAGAATCGCCTTGGATTCGTCAGGATCCTCGAATCTGTACCCGGAGTCATCCACCAGCACCTCGTCGGTGCCTCTCCGTGGCTGTAGGAACATCGAGGCTCCTGCCAGAACTAGGGAGACTGTCGATATCACCATCACCCAGAACAGGAATTCCGCACCGGGTCTGGACAGCGGGTCCTCCCGGATATTCAGGAAACCCCCCTCGTCGCCTTCGTCGCCCCCATCGTCGACGACACCGGTGCCATTGTCGACGACACCGGTGCCATTGTCAACCGGCTCGCAGCCGTACTGCTCGCCATCTAGCACGCCGTCCTCGTCTACATCACTGGAGATCATTGCAATCGACGGCGAGCGCATCACGCTCTGAGCGAAAATCACCTCCTCGCCGTCGAGGATGCAGTCGTCATCGGTGTCGTTGTCCATCGGGTCTCCTCCGAGTTGGAACTCCTGCAGGTTGTTGAGCCCGTCCTCATCAGGGTCCAGCGACTGCTCGCTGAGCGCTGTTCCGAGCACGGCCGCGGAGTGCCGGTTCAGGCCGTACTGCTCCTCCCACTGGTCGGGCATCAGATCGCCGTCCGAGTCGGTGGTCGGATCGAGTCTGTTCCAGTCCTCCTCGAACGAGGCGAGGTAGTCGGAGGCCAGCGCCTCGTGGTGGAAGAGCACGCCCATCTCGCGGTTACGCAGAGCGGCGCTCGAGCCCCAGTTCATGCTGCCGACGAGGACGCTCTCGCCGTCGATTATGGCGCCCTTGTTGTGGAGTTTCACGATGCTGTCGGAATATGCCATCAGTCGCGCAGTCGCATCCAGCCCCTCGGTGGCGTTCCAGTCGGTGTTGAACATGTGGATGGTGTCGCGAATCTCTTCGTCCCACTCGGCGTAGTAGCCGTTCAGCATCAGTCGGACGCTGACGCCGCGCTGCGCCGCTTCGTGTAGCGCGGCGATGATAGGGTTGTCCCCGAAGCCCCAGTACCAGTCGAGGTCGAGGTACTGCACCGAGAGCTCGATGGAGGCCTCGGCAGAGTCAATCATTGCGACAATACCATCGACGCAGTCATCGGGGCAGGTCATCAGTTGGGCGTCGAACGGCCCCTGGTGAGTCGGAGTGGCAGTCGTGCTGCCGTCGTGCACCGGCTCGTACAAGACCCAGTCGAAGGTAGGCGCGTGCTGCGCGCCGTGAGGCTCGATGTGGAGGTGGTTGGTGTTCTCGTCCCAAGCCATTCGAGAAAGTACTAGCTGGGCTGCTGTCTCGGAGTTCAGTATCGCCGACCACTCGCGGTTGCCGATCCCGTCGGGAGGCACGCTGGTGTCCTTCCAGTTGCCGGATGAGATCCAGACGCTCTCGCCGTCTCTGACCGCCACTTTGCTGTGAATGTACGCGTAGGGTGAACTGATTAGCGTGGGATCCTCCATCCAGAGCACCGTCGCCCCGGCGTCGTTGAGGCTCTGGGCGTGACCTCTCTGGTTGTTCACGGTGCTGCTGCCGTCCAGGATACCCTCCTCCAGCAGCAGAGTCACACTCACGCCCCTGTCTATTGCGTCCAGCAGGGCGTGAGTGAGGTCCGGGCTCATGAACTGGTAGACGTGCAGGTGAATCGAATCCTCGGCGGAGCCGATCCACTGTATCAGGTCGTTGAAGGCAGTATCGGGGCCGATGGATGCTGAGGCGGTCGAATCGGCTTCTGTCGTGAAGTGCCCGCCGTCGCAGAAGGTCGAGGCCCCGATTCGAATCCACCTCTCCTCCCAGTCAGCTCCCGAGTCGGTGTCTGGGTAGTCCCCGCATCCAGACCCGCGCATCAGAATCAGTCCGGGGGAGCCGTCCCCCGGTACCGATATCGCAGCCCCGGTCCAGCCGTCGATCTCAGCGATGCCACCACCGAAGGCGATCGCATCTACCACTGTCCCGTCGGGCGCCTTGAGCTGCAGCGCGCTGCCAGAGTCGACAAGCCACGGCATATTGGTCAGCGCGACGTTGCCGTCCAGCGCCACTATGCCACCGTCGGCGAGCAGGTTAGGGGGATTCTCGGTCAGTACCACCGATGCACCGGCATCGATGGTCAGGTCATTGACAGTTGATATCCAAGGCTCAGTCGAGCGGATTCGCTCTATGGTCCAGCCGGCAATGCTGACCGGCGAGTTGCCTATATTGGTGATTTCAAGCCAGTCGTTGTCTCTGTCCGGGACCTCAGATGGCATGATTCGAGTGAACTTCAGTGTGTATTCTCCGTCCCACTCAACGGGCTCTACAGGGGGCTTCCACAGCCAGACCATGTTGTTCTGGTGCTTGCCGGTATCTTCTCCGACGAGAACCCGCCCGTCGTCGAGCACGGCGAGGTTGTCCGGCCCGGCGAGGTTGTTCGCATCGCACTGGTCGGGCGAGCTGCCGCTCGAGTACGGCCCTCCCACTATGGCGGGCTCGATTCTGCTGATGCCCCAACCTGACTCGACCGGCATCCTGTAGACGATGCCGCAACGGTTCTCTGAGACGTCAATGTCACCCTGTCCGTCACTCATGTCGTAGCGGACGTCCGACATAGCGAGGTAGAGGTAGCCGGGAGCATCCGGATTGAAGACGACCCCCTCCATCTTGTTCCACTCGTCACTGGCTCCGATGGCTGCGGCGGCCTTGCGTGACTCGAGGAAGGCGACCCTGTCGTCGGCTGCCGACTCGATGGCCCCATCGCCATCGAGGTCTTCGTTCAAGCGCCCCTCGGCCCAATCGTTGATCTCGGATTCGGTGATGTACGAGTTCTGGCCATTGGCGTAGTCAGAGACGGTTATCCCGTCGTACTGGTCCACCCAATCCCCGATCTCGGAATTACTGGAGGAGGCCATTTCGAGCCACTCCACATCGAATCCGGTGGTGGCTGAGTCGCTGCTGTCATCCTGTGTGACTTTGGCGGCGTACAGCGTACCTGCACTGAGGTCTCCGGCTGTGTCTGCGACGAACTTGAACAGCACCGTGTCATAACCGTCATCGGAGAGGTAGACTGTCCTATCGTCGGGCATGACCTGCGCGTTCTCGTGCGAGAAGCGACCCATGGCCATATGCTTGACAAGGTCGCCCGAGGCTGTGGCTGGATTCTTGATCTCGACGATGTAGCCGTAGTCGTAGGGGTTGGGGTAGTAACCGAGGTAATCTTCCAATTCCACCTGATCCGAGTGGTAACTGTAAGTCGGGTCGTTCCAGTTCTCGGTGTCGTCGAAGTAAAGCTCCTCGGAGGCCAGCGGCGTGCCCCACGGGCTCATGGTCCCGAAGCACAGCACCCAGCCGCCGCCAATTGCGCTGAGGTCACGCATCATCCCGCCGAGGACGTCCCAGCTGTTCGCCGCGCTGTTCCACTCAATCAGGATCTGGCTGATTCCGGCGGGCCGGTCCTCCCATGTGGTGTACAGGTAACCCCTGGTCCCCTGGGGGTTGAGCGGTACGAAGGCGTTGAAGTCCGGCTTCTCGCTCACGAACAGCAGGCCCCCATCATCGGCAGCGTAGATTCCTCCCGCGACACCGCCCTCGGACAGAGCATCGCCGTTCTGGAACAGGTGCTGGTACTGGCCGTAGGAGAGCCTGATACTCGTCTTCTCCGCGAGGTCGGCCGGTAGAGCCAATTCGGGGACGCTGTCAGGCAGGTTGTTCCAGTCAACGCCCTTGACAACGCCTACAGTGGCGTCCATGTAGTTGTCATCGGGGTGCATGGCGTTGACGAAGAAGTTGCCATTCGCATCTACGTACATGCCGGTGACCTCGGCATCATATGGCATCGTCATGATTCGAGTCAGTGAGGGAGGAGTCGAGTCATCATCTCCGCCACCACCACCGGTAGATTCGGAGTTCTCCGCTCCGGGGGTGTTCTCCTCCGAGTCGATCCAGTCTGCTGTCGCATCGGACGGATTCGGTATCTTCGAGACTCCGTTGGAGGCCTCGCCGGAGGTCACAGTATGGACAGTCCCTCCTCCCGAGTCCTTGAGATCGAGAGTCTCTCCGGCGTTGTTCAGGCGCAGGGTGCCGACCTCGTTCTCGGCGATCACAGCGTAGGCCCCAGCGGCAAGGACGTAGGGAGTGGCGAGCTGGTCGAAGCCGACCCAGGTGCCGGCATCGAGCGGGTGTATCCAACCGCCGACATCNTCGAGGGTCCAGTTCTCCAGACTGAGTCCGACCGAGCCGGAGTTNTACAACTCGACCCANTCGCCNTTCGGGAACAATCCTTGGTCNGAGCCGTCAGCGTTAGGCATCATCTCGTTGATGCAGATGCCCGANCAGGTCGTGGAGCGGCTGGAGGCGCTTCTGGAAGGGGTGGTTTCGCTCAGCCCACCAATCAGGACCGGCGACAGCGACATCAGCACCAGGATGGCCAGTGAGAGGGTCGCTGCACTACGTCTGGAGCGACCACTCATCGTGCGTTGCTGCCTACCGACATGGGTTCAACCCTTCGTGCACGCGGGCCCGCAGCCGGCAAAGCCGGCTGATCGCGGGAACTGAGACACAGCGTCGCTACTCTTCCTTCCTAGAGGCCATCCCCATCCCGCCGTAGGAGAGCAGGCCGATGCCGGCGACGTAGAGGAGCGCAGCGATGTAAGGGAATGGCATCAAGGCCTCGAGCTCGCAGTCGCCCCTGCCACCGAAGTCGGTCCACCATGTAGTGCTCATGTGATCGATCACCGTGCACTTGAACGAGGCAGCATCCTTATCACCGATCTCGCTGAAGGTGTGGATCTCGAAAACTGCTTGTACATAGGACGCGTCGGGATCACCGTCGCCGTCGGCGTCGCTGAAGTCCGGGTTCATTGCACCGGACCACCTTAGGTCGAGGTAGAACCTAGCCATCACCTTGCCGTACATGGCTACGTTCGTCACCGGCTCGACCTTGATGTCGACAGATGCTCCGAAGTAGACGGGCAGAGCACCTGGAAGGACGTCCACGAAGGACCCTGAGCCAACCAACTTGGCCTGTATCTGGTTCTCGCCGGGATCTAGGTCTATCCTGTGCTCCACCATCTCGATTCCCTTGTAAGTCACGGTCTCGCCCACTTCGGTCTGAGCTACTGAGTATCCAACTAGGTTGACGCTGAACGACTCGTCAGCATCGGCGATGCCGCCTATCGTACCAGCAGTTATTGTGTTCGCGTTGCCGACGTGGTCCGACAGGAGGCCGTATGTCGCCTCCTCCATGTGAGGAGCCCTCCAAGGCAGGTGCTCCGTCATTCCGTAGGTCTCGTTGGCCTCGCACTCGACTCCGTACTCGGCATTGCCGTCGGCGTCGAGTTTGAAGTCGCACAACCCGTCCCCGTCGGAGTTGATGTACCCCTCCATGACGGCGTGCTCGGCTGTACTCAGTCCGTCAACGCTGGTCGGGATCTTCATCTGGTAGACAGAGAAGTCACCCGTGCTCCTGCCTCCGGATCCGTAGTACGTCTCGTTGGTCTCGAGTTTGACCCAGCTGTTCTCCTCCCCAAACAGCCCTACCAATACCGAGTCGCTCCACCCGTAGAGCCAGTTGTTGATTGACTGGGTGGTCCATGCCGAGGCACCGTATTGGAAGGCCAGCAGCGCCCCTATCACCTGCTCGAACATGAAGTCCTTGACCCAGCTCCTCAGAGCCGCAGCATCGCTTTCCGAGATTCCGTAGAGTCCCGCGACGTATGCATCATCCCAGGTGTGTACGGTGCCTCCCATGGCGGAGCCTTCTGGGCCTGTCGGCAGTGAGACTCCCGAGAACTCCCCGTAGATGAACTCAATCGCGAAGTCGCCGGTCAGTGCGTATTCCGAATCGTACAGGATCTCCCGTACTTTCTCAGCGCTGAGGTCCACAGTCCCTTCGTATTCCCCTCTGTTGAGGCCGATTGAGATGTAACCTCCAGCTACCGGCTCCTCGGAACCGAAGGAGAGTTGCCACCAGCTGTCGGCGTCGTTGGTCCCGGAGCCTCCCACGAGGATCATCGGGAAATCGGCAGGTGTACCGAGCATGCCGATCCACGCTCCGCCCCAGTCAGCGAGACCGAGGAGTTGAGTCAGTCCGATGCTGTACGTCACCATCGTGTCGAAAGCATTTCCCTGAGCGCCTAGAAGGAAAAGGGCCACGCCGAAGAGCGGGATTCCTCCGAAGTCGCTCTCCATGAGCATCCCGTTGTTGGGGTCGGATCCCTCACTGCCGAACAGCACGTTGTTCAAAGCGTCAGGGTTAGGGATATCGACTCCACTGACCTCGGCGAGACGCTCTCGCCAATCCTCAATCGAGTCGATGTCTTTCCCTCCGCCCATCGCGACGAAGTTGGTGCCGGCCATGGCGTAGACGGCCCAGTCGATCGCAGCCATTTCCTCAGCACTCGCGTCCGAGTATCCGTACAGGGCCGCTCGTACCGGCGTCGTGGCCTCGCTAGGCTCACCTATCCCTGCCGCCAGCATATGGCCGATACCGTGGTCTGGATGGAGTGATGTACTGCCATCCCTGCAGGCGGAGTCGCCTATCAGGGCTATGCAGGATCCCGTAGACGGGTCGACGGCGCTGTACAGTATGCCGTCGGCGTAGCTGGCGAAGTCAGGGTTGGCGTCACTCGCACCGCTCTGGGCGAGCCAGCCGTCGTAGGCCCCCCTGAGCACGGCCGCCGAGGCCATCGCTTCAGCAGTGGGCATGTCGACGCCTGTCGAGTTGATCTGCGCAGCGGCGCCTGCAACCAGTGTCTCTGCGTACTCGGCGGCCCAGATGCTGGGCGCCCTGTTCTGCAGGTCGTTGATCTGCATCTGCTGGGCGAAGCCGGCCTTGGCGAAGATCTCACATATTCTATCCCGGTAGCTAGTCCGGCCATCCTCTGCGTGTTCCAAAGGATGTTTGCATTTGTCAGCTCGTACTCGCCCGAGATCGATGCGTGC
>JGI24819J35694_1000230_pt1 | contig 12328 bp, 12 predicted proteins | sample METZYME_3_800m_FD_35694 | JGI IMG/M metagenome (IMG submission 35694) | reverse complement strand
CTAAAGGGTTTCTTGATGTTGAGGTTGAGGAATCATATTCAGTTGAAGATATATATGCTGATATCATCTATACGATTGATGAGGGTAAACAGTATTATTTATCAAAAGTTGATGTAATAGGAAATAGTTTGATCCCCGATGAACGGATAAAAGAAATTCTCGGATTGCATATAAGTAAACCCTATAACCCCGTAGGTATCAATGATAATATATATTTATTAGAAAATGAATATCACCGGATGGGTAAATTATTTCTTTCAGTCACCGTGCAAGATGCGATTACTGATTCAATCAAAGTTACAGTCAATATCGATGAGGGGAAGTACATTTATATTCAAAAAACATTTCTAGAAAAAATTGGGAGTATTGACAGCTCTCTCATCTGGAGAGAGGTCACGTACAGTGAAGGTGACCTTTATTCAAAACCAGATATGGATAATACATCAAGAAAGCTGAGAGAAATGGGAGTTTTTTCCATGGCAAATATGATTCCTGTGAAAGTTGCAGATTCGGATTCCCTGGTAAACATGGTTATCGAATTCAGGAGGTATAAACAGCGAGAATGGAATTCAACTGGGGGATATGATCCAATTCGTTTTGCCGAAGGCGCAGAACCCTTACCTGCTCTTAGTGGAACTATGGAATGGCGGAATCGATCTTTTTTTAATACACCAACACAATTTTCAACCAAACTTATGGGTGGTATACCATTTGAGTTTTGGAATCAACTTATCAGTAGTCCCGAGTTTTTTATTCACTATGATATTGCTCTTACCAGTAATTGGATCTTGGGTATTAGGTTACCTTCGAAACTGAATTTATTTTACAAAAGGTTTAAACTTGAAGAACAGACTGAGATCTCAGAACGATACGGTCTGGAGCTCACTCAAAAAGTACGGATTGTTGAACACTCTTTCTTTAAATCCGAATTTGTTTGGCAGTCATTCAGGGGTCAATCTCTGGATTTTTTAAGTGATCAACCTCAAAAGAATGTGGAACAGAGGTCCATTGCAGTCCTTGTAGATCGGGATAAAAGAGATGATCCTTTATTCACTCATAAAGGGTATTACATTTCTGGAAAACTGAAATCCGCCGGGTATGTCCTAGGTGGCGAAAGGGATTATGTTAAAGCGGACCTTACTTTTCAGGCTTATGTGCCTNTGGGCAGGAAATCTGTTCTGGCTGGTCGGGTAAAAAGCGGACGCATTTGGGGGTGGCATTACAGTGATGATGTAGCCATGGAAAAATTCTATCTGGGAGGCAGTACCTCCATGCGTGGCTGGGATTTTCCATTGCAATTAGGGACAGACTCTAATAAGTATTTATTTAAATTTAAAGCAGTTACTACAGGAAATATAATAACCTATTTTCCANTAGGTGAATTAATTCGTCTCATGACCAATATTGAATATCGATTCCCTGTTTACAAATCTGTAGGTTTAACCTTTTTTGTCGATGGTGCTATCTTATCCAGCAATATGAACGAAGTTGTATTATCTGATTTTTTATGGGATGGGGGTATTGGTATTACCATAGATACACCCTTAGGTCCAGCCCGGCTGGATTACGCATTACAGTTTGATGATCCGCAAACAGGGAAAATTCAACTGGGAGTCCAGAGCCTTTTTTAAGATATGCACTTCTTCGGGAACCTAGAAAAGAATTGTGCATATTATATTGACCTTGCGCTTTTTAAAGAAGAAGTACAGTTTTAATTTCCGCCGTTTTTAATTTAAGGAAGATAATGAAAATACAACTCATTCTGCCATTAGTAGGGCTTTTACTTATCGGNGGCTGCTCGAAGTCGTCCGGGGAACTCTTTGAACTGTCAGAGGAAAACCTTAAGAATAATCAAATTGACCAAGCCGTCGGTGATCTAGAAAAACTCCTAAATAAATATCCGCAAGACAGTTTGGCTTCACAGGCGCAATACAAACTTGCATCTATTCATTTAAATTGGAAAAATGATCTTACTGCCGGGTACGCTGCGTTACAGAACACGGTAACCAANTATGAAAATTCAATTCAGGGGGAACAAGCCCAGATTGAGATCAATGAATTTCCTGAATATATAATTAATAAAGCGGAATCACTTCGAAAACGTAAAATGATAAAAGAAGCGGTGGATCACCTTATGTATATGACTGAAAAATATTCCCAGCATGAATTAACTCCCAAAGGGCAGTATATGCTGGGTGATATTTATATGAATGATTTCCGTGACTTTACAACGGCAATCCAGGAATATAGAAAGGTGGTTGAGAAATATGGTGGGTCCCCACAGGAACCACATGCACTGTTCATGATCGGTTATATTTATGCCAATGTAGTAAATGACAGTAAAAGTGCAGAAATCGAATACAAAGAATTTCTGAAGAGATTTCCAAATCATGAACTTTCACCATCTGTCCAATTTGAGATTGAATTTCTGGGTAAAAGTATTGATGAAATCCCTGCGCTGAAGCATATCACGTCTTAGAGCAAAGATACTATGAGCGATTTCAGTCTATCGGAGATCAATGAACGAATCTCTAAATCATCCAGTTTTATAGATAACCTAAAACAGGCGATGAGTCAGGTGATCCTTGGTCAGGAAGAACTGGTTAATAAGATCCTGATCTCCATGCTGGCAAATGGACATATTTTATTAGAAGGGGTACCTGGGCTGGCCAAAACACTAATGGTAAAAACACTGGCCAAATTGATTGAGACCAATTTTCAACGGATCCAATTCACTCCAGATATGTTGCCGGCGGATCTATTGGGTACCTTGATTTATAATCAGAGAACAGGTGAATTTGATACCCGGAAAGGACCAATATTTTCTAATATTATTTTGGCGGATGAAATCAACCGTTCCCCAGCAAAAGTGCAAAGTGCACTCCTGGAAGCCATGCAGGAAAGACAGNTTACCATAGGTAAAAATACATTTGCTCTGGATGCTCCTTTCCTTGTTATGGCCACTCAAAATCCCATTGAACAGGAAGGTACTTATCCTCTACCAGAAGCACAGGTGGATCGATTCATGTTCAAACTTATCGTGGATTATCCGGACCGCAGTTCGGAAAGACTGGTCCTTCGACAAAATACTAAATCATTCAATATTGATGAAATAAATTCAATTATTTCCCCGAATGACATCCTGGATGCCCAATCTGTGATCCATGATATCTATGTGGATGAAAAAGTTGAAGATTATGTATTGAATCTCATCTTTGCCACCCGGAACCCGGACAGCCACGGTTTAAGTGATCTGGAAGGTATTATTGATTTCGGTGCTTCTCCCCGGGCTACCATTAATTTGGTCCGCGCGGCAAAAGCCCGTGCTTTTACAGAACACCGTGGCTACATCACTCCGGAAGATATTCGATATATTGGTGCCGATGTATTGCGCCACCGCGTTATTCTTACCTACGAAGCTGAAGCGGAAGAATTAACACCGGAAGATGTAATCCAACGCTTGTTTGAAGTCATAGAAGTTCCCTGATTAATCTATGATCCCCCGTCAGATCCTGCAGAAGGTGAAACGGATCGAGATCCGAACCCGCGGGCTCGTCAATGATCTGTTTGGCGGAGAGTATCATTCCGTCTTCAAGGGCAGAGGCATGACCTTTTCTGAAGTTCGCGAATACCAGCCTGGCGATGATATTCGTCTTATTGACTGGAATGTAACTGCACGGGCTGGCTCGCCTTTTGTAAAAGTTTTTGAAGAAGAGCGCGAACTTACTGTTTACCTTCTGGTTGATATTTCCGCTTCCGGTGAATTTGGTTCCGGACAGCAGCTTAAACGGGAATTCGGTGCAGAAATTGCCGCTGTTTTGGGTTTTTCGGCTATTAAAAACAATGATAAGGTTGGTCTGATCCTGTTTTCAGATGATGTAGAAAAATACGTTGTTCCTAAAAAGGGAAAAAGCCACGTCCTGCGCGTCATTCGGGAATTGTTGTATACTGAGCCTGAAAGAACCGGTACTTCCCTTAAAACTGCTCTGGATTATCTTTTAAAAGTAGCAAAAAGAAAAAGTGTGGTCTTTGTCATTTCCGATTTTTTAGATGATGGGTATTGGGCATCCCTGAAAGTTGTAAACAGAAAGCATGACCTGATCGGTATTCAATTGTACGACCCGGCAGAAATGGAATTGCCTGATATGGGGCTTGCAAAAGTAGAAGATCCGGAGACCGGTGCAGCATTTTGGATAGATACATCGTCCCTGGATGCCCGTAACAGGCTGGAGAAGGAACTTGAATCCCAACATAGTAAATTTAAAAAAGATGCCCGGAAGATCGGCTTCGACTTAATTCCTATTGCCACAAACCAGGATTTTGTTGATCCCCTCATGTCCTTTTTTAGAATGAGGGNAAAGCGGTACTAATGCGACNTTTACTTATCCTACTTCCTTCCCTGATCTTTGGACAGGGCCTTTCAGTAATATCGGAACTGGACACAACCCAAGGATTTATTGGCGATGTGATNNAATGGACTGTTAAGGTCGATGGCCAAACTAATGAGGTTATCCGTTTTCCGGAACTGGGTGAAATCAATGACACNATAACCATCCGAAACCAGCGTTTGATCGATGAAGATGGAATATTAAGTGGGATCCAGTTCGAAATAATGACCTGGGATACGGGGCAATTTGTTACTCCTGACTATTCTATAGATATTCTAAACCTGGATGGAACCCTTGATTTTTCTCTGAAAGCTGAATCCATAAGCTTTTCAATTTCATCAATCCTTGCAGCAACTGACCAGACTGATTTTCGTCCCATCAAGGGACCGGTTCCTGTAAAAGGTGTCATCCCAACCCGGGCTATTTTATTAAGTTTGATCCTTATTGGAACGGTTGCAGGTATGATCTGGACGTGGCGACAAAGGCAAAGGGCGCAATACCAAAAAATAGATTATGCTGTAATGGAGGCACCTGAAGACCGTGCACTCAGACGACTCAAGGAACTGAATGCATCGGGATTATCAAAGGAATATTATGCAGACCTTTCCCATATTTCACGGGAATACATGGAAACAAATCCGGGCCCTATATTTTATCCGGGCCCTGGAAATGACCACGGAAGAGATACATGCATTCAGATCACTTTTTCCCATGGGTGAATCCCAGTTTTCCCAATGGGTACAATTCTTAAATGAAGCTGATATGGTGAAATATGCACGGGAGATTCCCAGTCCGGAAAAAATGTCTGTTGACAAGGAGAAGATCAGTTCCCTTATCCATCAGTTATAGCCCATCTATCTTAAATGATTCATCTCGTTTGAACAGAGAAGGCACCATTGTAAATTTGTAAACTGTAACTTTTTAATTATCTAGGACTTTCATGGCAACAACAGCAGATATCCGTAATGGTGCAGTGATCCTGCACAGAAATAAACGGATGAAAGTGGTTGAATTTCAGCACGTAAAACCGGGTAAAGGCGGGGCATTTGTTCGTACCAAGTTGAAAGACATTCAATCAGGGAAAGTTATAGATGAAACATTTAATGCCGGGCATAAACTGGAATTTATTCGTGTGGAAGCCAAACCCATGCAGTTTCTTTACGTCGATGGAGACTCATGTGTATTTATGGATAATGAGACCTATGACCAGTTAAATATCCCCTCTGAATCCGTTGGAGAAGGGCAAAATTATCTCACTGCAGGTATACATGTAGATTTATTGTTTGACGGCAGCGAAGTTCTTGATGTGCGGTTACCGTCTCATGTTGTTTTGGAAGTGACAAAAACAGAACCGGGATTCAAGGGAAATACAGCCACGGGTGCAACAAAACCTGCAACTGTAGAAACAGGATTTATATTAAATGTACCGTTATTTATTGATGAAGGAGAGAAACTGCGGATTGATACACGCACCGGTGAATATGTTGAACGGTCTAAACAATAAATTTGATGAGGAGGTCCTATGTGGCAGGATAAGTTAAAAGAAATTATTTACATATTGGAAAATTCCAATGTAAATGAGATTGAGGTCAGTTTCTGGGGACGCAAATTCCGNGTTGTCAAAGAGCCAAATATTGTAACCCAGGATGATTCCGGCCCAGATGTCCAGGCGGTAGATGCTCCTACAGAATCCAAGGAAACACCTGGAGAAGGTGAATCTGTTCTAACTGAGCAAAGTTCCAAAGGAGAAGAGCTTCTTTCACCGATGCCAGGTACATATTATGCTGCCGCAACTCCTGATGACCCACCCTTTATTTCCAAGGGAGATTCTGTTAGAGAGGGGCAAACACTCTGTATTATTGAGGCTATGAAGATCATGAACGAGATTGAATCAGAATGTGATGGTATTGTAACAGAAATCATGGTTGAGAATGGTGACCCTGTCGAATACAACCAACCCTTATTTTTAATCGATCCTGCCTGACAATCTATGTTTAATAAAGTCCTGATCGCTAATCGCGGTGAGATAGCTCTCCGTGTAATACGAGCCTGTCATGAACTGAACATCAAAACTGTGGCGGTGTATTCTACGGCCGATGAATTGTCTCTTCATGTAAAATTTGCTGATGAAGCTGTATGCATTGGTCCCCCACCGAGCAGAGACAGTTACCTGAACATTCCGAAAATTATTGCAGCGGGTGAAATTACCGGTGCTGATGCGATTCACCCGGGTTACGGATTTCTATCTGAATCGGCCCAGTTTTCAAAGATCTGTAAAGAGAACGGCTTTACGTTTTTAGGCCCTGACCCGGAAATCATTGATTCCATGGGAAATAAGGCTAAAGCTAAACAAACCATGAAAGCTGCAGGTGTCCCGGTGGTCCCCGGTGGTGAGGGCATTTTAGATGGTCCGGAGGACGCTTTGGAAAAAGCAAACCAAGTGGGGTATCCTATCATGCTAAAAGCATCGGCTGGCGGCGGCGGTCGCGGTATGCGTCTGGTCAAAGAAGAATCCGAAGTGATCGCTGCCTATAAATCAGCCAACCAGGAATCGCTAAAGGCATTTGGAAACGGCGATATATATATTGAAAAGTTCATTGAAAATCCGCGTCACATTGAGGTTCAGATCTTGGCAGATACCCATGGGAATGCAATCCACCTGGGGGAGCGGGAATGCTCTATCCAGCGTCGGCACCAGAAATTAATTGAAGAATCACCATCGCCGATTGTTGATGAAGAAACGCGTAAAAAGATTGGTGAAACAGCTGTGGCAGGAGCCAGGGCAGTAAACTATGTTGGAGTCGGCACCATTGAATTTTTAATGGATAAACAAAAGAATTTTTATTTTATGGAGATGAATACGCGGATCCAGGTGGAACATCCTGTGACAGAAATGGTAACCGGAGTTGACCTGATCAAACAGCAGATCAAAATGCACGCTGGATCAGAATGCCCTGGAGTTTTAAACGATTTTCAATTGCGGGGTCATGCCATTGAATGCAGGATCAATGCGGAAGATCCCACCAATAATTTTATGCCCTTTCCTGGAGAGATTACCAGTTTCCATATGCCAGGCGGGAAAGGAGTAAGAGTTGATTCCCATGCCTATGCCGGGTATGTTATCCCAACACACTATGATTCCATGATCGGAAAAATCATTGTCCATGCAAAAAACAGGGATCGTGCCATTATTCGGATGCAGCGTGCCCTGGAAGAAACGATTATTGGCGGCCCGAAAACAACTATTCCATATCAAATGGCGATCATGAAAGATGAAACATTTAAATCCGGGGAATTTGACACAAGTTTCCTGGAAACGTTTAACTATGACCCAGAAGAAGAATCGAATAAGGAAGAAGATTAATGGATACTCCCGATCATTTGCTCTACACAAAAGACCACGAGTGGGCAGATTTTAAAGATAATGAAGTTGTTATTGGTATTACTGATTATGCGCAAAGCCAATTAGGTGATGTCATCTTTATAGAATTTCCTGAAGTTGGGGTAGAATTAACCCTCGGTGATGCTTTCGGTGAAGTGGAAGCAGTAAAAGCAGTTTCGGAGCTGTATGCCCCTATATCCGGCACCATTACAGCGGTGAATGAAGAATTGGAAGATTCCCCAGACATTGTAAATTCCGATCCATATGGTGATGGCTGGCTGATAAAAGTTGCCCCGTCAAATCCTGAAGAAAAAGATGAACTCATGAATTTCCTATCATACGAAGAACACGTTGGATAAATGTCCGTTTTTTCCCAGTTAAATTCGGTTATCATTGAAAGAGGTGCCGCCTATGTTGTCCTGATTGATCCAGACCGGAAGAATGAAGATTCCATCAACTCCCGTGTAGAATTAGCAAATAATTCCGGTGTGGATGCACTTTTTGTTGGCGGAAGTCTCATGATGGACGGGAATTGTACAGAACGTGTAAAACAAATCAAGGAAGTATCAAATGTCCCAGTCATCTTTTTTCCTGGCGGTGTAGGACAGCTTAACAGTTATTATGATGCCATGCTGTTCATGTCGGTCATCTCAGGAAGGAATCCTCATTATTTGATCGGGGAACAGGTTATTGCTGCTCCCCTGGTAAAGGTCATGGGTATTGAAACCATTCCAACGGGATATATTCTCATGGATGGGGGAGCCGGATCCACGGTTGAATTCGTGAGCGGGACACGACCCATCCCCATGAATCGACCTGATGTGGCGGTGGCCCACGCCCTGGCGGGGCAATATCTGGGCATGAACCTGATCTACCTGGAAGCAGGCAGCGGTGCAAAGGAACCGGTTGCACCCGGTGTCGTAGAAGCTGTGAACGATGCAGTAGATGTCCCGTTGATCGTAGGGGGCGGAATTCGATCCCCGGAAACTGCATCTGAAACAGTAAAAGCAGGTGCTTCGATTATTGTAACGGGCACAATCATTGAAATACATTCAAACCGGATGAAAGAACTGGCTGATGCAGTTCACTGGAAAGAATAATGCGTGAAAAAATAAAAGAACAGATTTTGGCCAGCGCATCCATGAAAGAAGCCATGGTCGATGGCTGTATGGATGATATTGTATCTGCAGCAACTGTCATGATCGAATGTATTCAAAACGGCGGTAAGATCCTTTGGTGCGGGAACGGCGGCAGTGCCGGCGATGCCCAGCACCTGGCAACAGAGCTCATGGGCGGTATGACCAGCCACGAGCGAAAACCCATTCCATCCATCGCATTGACCACGGATTCNTCTTTTTTNACCGCCTGGTCCAATGATACGGATTTTGAATCCGTGTTCTCCCGGCAGGTACAGGGTCTTGGAAAAGAAGGGGATGTCCTGGTTGGCATTTCCACAAGCGGCAATTCAGAAAATGTGATTGCTGCCATCAAACAGGCCAAATTCAAAGGTCTTAAAACAGTTGTTTTTACCGGTAAATCAGGGGGCAGGATGAATGGCCTGGCAGATGTAACGATTTATGTTCCCAGTGACGATACACAACGGATCCAGGAAGGACATATTATGACGGGCCAGATTCTTTGCGGTTTGATCGAAGATGATTTCTTGAGCTAAGATGGAGACTCATTTCCAAGACTACCTGACCATGCTGCGGGTGGAACGAAATGTGTCGCCCCGAACGTTTGAAGCTTACCAACGGGACCTGAACCAGTATCTTGCATTCATAGTAAAAAAAGGCGTAGACACCTTGGGTGAAATTTCCCAGATGCACATTCGGGAATATATCAGGACCCTGAATGATAGGGGATTGGCGACTTCAAGTATTGCCCGGATTTTTTCATCCATCCGCTCGTACCATAAATTTTTATCGGCAGAAGGTATTATTAAAGAAAATCCAACCTTGGTCTTAACCAGTCCAAAAGCACCCAAAAAACTTCCCGAAGTGTTGAGTGAAACAGAAATAGCTGCTATTACAAAGGCAGTGGATGAATCATCCCAGTTTGCTAAACGAGACAAAGCTATCATAGAAATGCTTTATTCCTGCGGGCTCCGCGTTTCGGAATTGTGTGATTTGAAGATATCCAATTTATTTCTGGATGATGATATGATCCGGATCATGGGCAAAGGTTCAAAGGAACGTTTACTTCCCATCGGCGGAACTGCAAAAAGATATTTGAATGATTACTTAACCTATACTCGGCCAGGGTTTTTAAAAAATACAGGTTCCAGTTCCGTATTTTTAAGCAGAAATGGAAAACCACTAACCAGAGCCATGGTTAATATTCTCTTAAATAAATGGGTGCGTGCTTCCGGAATTACCAAACCTGTTTCTCCACACACATTGCGTCATTCCTTTGCAACGCATTTGCTGGAAGGCGGCGCAGATCTTCGTTTTGTTCAGGCGCTTCTGGGACACAGCGATATTTCTACGACCCAGATCTATACGCACCTGGATAAACACCATCTTAAAGAAGTGTATAAAACGCACCATCCGCGGAGTTAACTATTTTATTTCGACTTTCACCGGAAGCCCTGGTCTTACTGATCCCAACCTTGATGTTTGCCTTGTCTTTTCATGAGTTTGCCCATGCCTGGATGGCGGAAAAATGCGGCGACAGTACAGCGGCCAGAATGGGCCGGCTAACCCTGAATCCCATGGCGCACCTGGATATGATGGGTTCGCTGATGATCCTGTTTGTGGGGTTTGGCTGGGCCAAGCCGGTACCGGTGGATGGACGAAACTTAAGAAATCCGCGGACCGATATGATGAAAGTAGCGGCTGCTGGGCCCGTGTCCAATTTGCTCCTGGCCATGGTTGCAGGAATGGTATTGAGATTTATGAATGGTACGGGGTTGTTGACAGACTCGATTTTTATGCTGATTTATTTTACCCGGATCAATATTGCCCTGGCGGTATTTAATTTGATTCCCGTAGCACCGCTGGATGGTTCCCAGATCTTTTCCGGGTATCTAATGAAAACAAACCCCCAGTTGGCATGGAAGATACAAACTTATGGGCCACAGGTACTTTTTGGACTGATCCTGTTTGGCTATTTTACCGGATTTTCCATACTCTGGCTGGTGATGGAACCTTTTGTAAGTTTTTTTATGCTTTTATTTGCCGGCATCTCTATGTAAATAATGGGATATTTTAAAAGAATTATCCCGGACCGTAGCGGGAAAGGTCGATCGCTCTGGTGGACATTCGCCATGATGCTAATCGTCATGTTTTTTATTATTTATTTAAATACAATAGCTTTGAATTAAAGTATGGAAAAACTTGTTGAATGCGTACCCAATTTTTCTGAAGGACGTGACCAGTCTAAGATAGATGAAATAGTTGATCATATGAACACTGTCAGCCAGGTCACTGTGTTAGACGTGGACCCAGGTTTTGACACTAACCGTACGGTTGTGACCCTGGTAGGTTCGACGGAAGCTATTGCTGAAGCGGCGTTTAAGGGAATTAAGCGCGCAGCTGAAATATTGGATATGAGCCAGCATTCGGGAACGCACCCGCGACTGGGTGCTACGGATGTGTGCCCCTTTATTCCCGTCAGCGGTGTATCGGATGATGAATGCATTGAACTTTCAAAACAGGTAGGGAAGCGGGTTGGTGATGAATTGGATATTCCTGTATACCTGTATGAAAAATCTGCGCAAAGCACCGAACGGGTTAAACTGCCGGATATTCGCAAGGGCGAATACGAAGGTTTGGCTGAAAAATTAGCAGACCCAGACTGGAAGCCGGATTTTGGCCCTGCTGAACTGCATGTTAAAGGGGGAGCTACGGTTATGGGGTGCCGGGATTTCCTGATCGCATACAATATAAACCTGAATACCAGAGATCACCGTCTGGCAACGGATATTGCTTTTGAACTACGGGAAGCAGGCAGGAGTAAGCGAATCCCGAACCCAAAATCGAAAAATCTGCTGGATGGTGAAATCGTACGTCACGAAGATGGTAAACCGATTAAGGTAGCAGGGCTATTCAAAGACATTAAAGCCATTGGCTGGTATGTAGATAGTTTTAACCGGGCCCAGATCTCCATAAATTTCAACAATTATAAAGTATCAACCATCCACGATGTGTTTGATGATGCCTGTCGGCTGGCGGATGAGCGGGGGGTTCGAGTAACGGGGAGCGAGCTGGTGGGATTGATTCCCCTGGAAGCAGTTCTCATGGCAGGGAAGCACTACCTGAAGAAGCAGAATCGATCTCCAGGAGTCCCTGTGAAGGATATCGTGGAATGTGCCGTTCAATCGCTTGGACTGAATGATGTAACACCGTTTAATCCAAAAGAAAAAATAATAGATTATGCCGTGAAAAAAGAAGATCGTCCTTTAAAATCATTAGTCAAAACTGATTTTGTGGAAGAACTATCCACNNACAGNCCGGCGCCNGGCGGCGGCAGTGTGTCTGCCCTGGCAGGGTCACTGGGTGCAGCATTGTCATCCATGGTGGCGGCCCTGACCCATGAGAAAAAAGAAATGCTGGAC
>JGI24819J35694_1000226_pt1 | contig 12376 bp, 8 predicted proteins | sample METZYME_3_800m_FD_35694 | JGI IMG/M metagenome (IMG submission 35694) | reverse complement strand
TGGATTTCACCTGATCAATGTCGGGCGATTAACCACTGGTGAATCTGGACTGGTCCCCTGCACGCCGCTGGGCTGTATGATGCTGCTGCGTGCGTATGCCGGTGATTTGTCGGGTCAGAATGCGGTGATTGTGGGCAGATCGAATATTGTCGGTAAGCCGATGGCTGCTCTGCTCCTGGCGGCGCACTGTACGGTGACAGTCGCACACTCTCGCACGAAAGATCTGACCGATGTCTGTCGGCAGGCAGATATACTCATTGCGGCAGTGGGTAGAGCCGAGATGATACAGGGGGACTGGATAAAACCAGGCGCAACGGTGATCGATGTGGGAATCAATCGTATCGATGGTGAAAACGGCAAGAAGCGGCTGGTGGGTGATGTGGAGTTCGCATCGGCCAGTGCTGTGGCAGGTGCAATTACACCGGTGCCCGGTGGAGTGGGACCAATGACGATCGCGTGTTTGTTGCGTAATACGGTTCAGGCAGCTTGTGCCGCCAATGGGATCGACTTCACGCCTGTGCCGCAAATGGAGTCGACTTCACTCTGGAATAGAGATCTACCTGAAGTTACGTGACCGGTTGGTAAGGTTTGCCAGCAGACTGCTGTGATCNAGCAATCGATGGGCAATCAGGTGTAAAACATCACCATCACGTTGAACNTCTCCCACCGCGCCGAGTAGGTGGGCGCCAAGCAGTTCCNNCCGNTGTTTTTCAGCCAAGCGTTTCCACACAACCAGATTAATATTGCCAGTCTCATCCTCAAGGGTGACGAACGTAACACTGTTGGCGCTGGCNGGGCGTTGTCGAGTGATTACCAGGCCAGCGACCTGAGCTTTTTGGCCGTTGGTTTTCTGGTAGACCTCAGCGCTTGTGGAGATACCCAGTTGGTCCAGTTCGGAACGCAGTAGAACCAGTGGGTGTGGCCCCAGGCTGAGACCAGTACTGCCATAGTCCGCTTGAATCTCTTCGGCGGTACTNGGTGTGCGCAGCAGGGGAGATCCTTCAGATACCTGCATGTTTTGAAAGATTGGGTTACTGTCTTTTAGACCTGAAACTGCCCAAAATGCCTGCCGACGGTGACTATTTACCAGGCTGGATAGAGCATTTGCTCCAGCCAGTGCCTGGAGGTCCGATTTACTGAGACCACCTCGTTGAGAAAGATCATGTAGGTTCTGGAAAGGTATCTGGCCTCGGAGTCGAACCAGTCGTTGTGCGCCTGGCTGGGTGAATCCTTTTACCATTCGAAGCCCTAGTCTTATAGCGAGCTGATCGTTTTTTCCCTCTAGAGTGCAGTCCCAGTTGCTAGAAAGTGCATCTACAGGTTGTATAACAACGTTGTGACGACGGGCATCCTGTACCAGTTGCGCAGGGGCATAAAAACCCATTGGCTGGCTGTTCAATAATGCGCAGGTAAATACTGCTGGATAATGATGTTTTAGCCATGCGGAGATATAGACCAGTAGTGCAAAACTGGCAGCATGGGATTCGGGGAAACCATACTCGCCAAAGCCCAGAATCTGGCGGTAGATGTTGCGAGCGAAAGTTTCATCATAGCCGCGTTTTCGCATGCCGTTGATCAGTTTGCGTTCGTAATTTTCAAGTCCACCCTGTCGGTGCCAGGTTGCCATGGATCGCCGTAGTCCGTCGGCTTCACCGGGCGTAAAGCCGGCAGCAACCATCGCCAGTTTTATGACTTGTTCTTGGAAGATCGGCACACCCAGAGTTCGTTCAAGTACCTGACGTACCGCATCACTTGGATAGGTGATCGGTTCTTCACCCCGTCGCCGCTTGAGATAGGGATGTACCATGTCGCCTTGTATAGGTCCCGGTCGGACGATTGCAACCTCGATAACGAGATCATAAAAGCAGGCCGGTCTAAGTCTGGGCAACATAGCCATCTGCGCTCGAGATTCGATCTGGAATACACCGACGGTATCGGCACGACTGATCATGTCGTAGACCGCGGGGTCTTCTGCTGGAATCGATGACATGGTTAACGCAATGCCTTGGTGTTTTTGAATCAGATCGAAGGCGCGGTGGATAGCGGTCAGCATGCCCAGAGCAAGGCAATCAACTTTCAGCAGTCCAAGTGTGTCAATGTCATTTTTATCCCATTGAATTACAGTGCGATTCGCCATAGCAGCGTTCTCAACCGGCACAAGGTCATAAAGAGGCTCCCGGGAGATGAGAAATCCTCCTGTGTGTTGTGATAGATGACGAGGGAATCCGATGATCTCGCTGGCCAGTTCGAGTGCTGTGGAAATCAAAGTATTTCTGGAGTTGAAGCCAGCTTCGTGCACTCGCTGGGGGATCATTTTCATCGTCCCCCCAGCTGATATTTCGTGCTAGCCGGTCGACCTGGTCTAGACTGAGTCCAAGCGCTTTACCCACATCACGAATGGCACTGCGAGGTCGGTAGGTCACTACAGCAGCAGTCAATGCAGCATGCTCACGGCCATATTTCCGATATACATACTGCATGACCTCTTCACGCCGCTCGTGTTCAAAGTCGACATCGATATCGGGGGGTTCATTGCGTTCCCGCGATATGAATCGCTCAAATAGAATCTCCATTCGGGCGGGGTCGACTTCAGTAATACCCAGGCAGAAACAGACTACAGAATTGGCCGCAGAGCCACGCCCCTGACAGAAGATATTGCGCGATCGAGCAAAGCGTACGATGTCATATACCGTAAGGAAATAGGCTTCATAGTTGAGCTCTTCAATCAATGAGAGTTCGTGCTGAATCTGTTTCTTGATTGTTTCTGAAACAGCATTTGGCCAGCGTTGGTGCATGCCTTTTTCGACCAGATGGCGAAGGTATACAGTTGGATTGAGATGATCCGGACAGAATTTATCTGGGTACTGATAGCGTATCTCGTCGAGAGAAAAACTACACTGTTCCGCAATAACAGTAGTTTCGGAGAGAATATCTGCCGGGTACATCCGTTCCAGCAGTTGTAGGCTACGAAGGTGGCGCTCAGCATTCACATAAAGTAGATGTCCGGCCTGGGGCACAGTAATACCCAGGCGAATCGCGTTAAGCGTGTCCTGAAGTCGCTGTCGTGTTCTGGTATGCATATGAACATCGCCGCTTGCAACCAGCGGTACCCTGGTTCTCGTTGAGACGTTTCGAAGCTGCTCAAGGTGCTGGGAATCCTGGCCATTGATAAGTTGTTCTACACCAATCCATACACGGTTTGGCAGGAGTTCACTCAACCAGCCAGTGCTTTGTTCAAGAGTTCTGTAATAGTCAGCACATGTATGGCTGGGTGTTGATTCCAGACTGCACAGTATCAGGACAAGACAGTCAGTAAGCGCTTCGTGGGTCATATCATCTGTCACAAGTCGATACTGTCCTTTGGGGGTAGTCGATCGTGCCTGAGTCACCAGTCGGGTCAAGGAACGATAGCCGTACCGACTGGTCGCGAGTAGCACCAGCTTAGGCCCGTCAGCGAGTGAAAATTCGCTGCCAATAATCAGGGGCAGGTGGTGTTTCTGAGCGGCAACATGGGCTCTGACCACACCAGCGAGACTGCATTCATCAGTCAGTGCGAGTGCGCGGTAACCAAGTTCTTGAGCTCTTTTAACCAGTTCCTCAGGGTGAGATGCCCCCCGAAGGAATGTGAAGTTAGACAGGCAGTGGAGTTCCGCATATTCCAGCATGGTGTGATATTCGGTATACTGTATATATATACAGTATACCGAATAATTCAGATGTCGGTCGATGGATCAGACTGGATACCCTATCGATTGTGGGTAGAACTGGGGTAATCAGTGCGCGGATGTTCGACTTAATGTTATAGCTGTGATTCCAATGCTGATAAGTGAGAAACCAGCTGCCAGAGAAAAGGCATAGTGGAGTTCAAAATCGCCAACAAGACCNGCCGTGACTCCACCGAGAGCACCCACACCATCCATCAGAGCAAAAATAAACCCCAACGTGGTGGCTTCACGCTGTCCTGAGTAGTCAACAGCCATAGCGAGAACGCTGGAGCGAACAAACACCAGAGTTGCCATAGCTGCGATGAGTACCCCAGCCGTCCACCCTTGATGCGGGAATCCCGTAGCCAACAGGGCACACGCACCTGCAATCGTTAAGCCACAGATGAATACACGACGACGCCCAATCCGGTCGGACCAGCGACCNACCAAGGGCTGTCCTGTTGCACCGATTAACATTGCCAGTGCAAAAAACAGGCCAGCCTCGCTGGTTGAGTACCCGAGTTCGCGCTGAACAAACANCGGTGAAATCGTCATCAGTGCAATGAGTGCCATGTTATAGGTGGTTATAGCAGTGATCAAAGCGAGNCCTTTTCGGGTGGTCCAGCTGCGAAGAAGGNTCACCAGATCAACCTTACTGATGCTGCNGGTTGTTGAAATCGGAATGGNNTTACGAAATNTATAAAACACAACACCCATAATCAGCGGAGGNAAGATAGAAAGTTGCAGTGCCGATCGCCACTCCATTACCGACAGCAGAATGCCTACCACTAGAGGTGAAAAGACCTCCGCCAGAGTACCTCCTACCGCATGAATTCCCAGAGCCAGACCTTTGCGTGTGGGGAAGCGACGTGCCAAGGCACCCGTTGCGATGGGGTGCCATGCCGCATCACCCATACCGGCCATGGCAAGCACTGTCGCGAGGATCCAGAAGTTTTGGGCAAATGATGCCAGAAAATAGCCTAATCCGACCCACCAGAACGTGAACAGCAACAGCTTACCCGGTCGTTGCACCCGATCGGAGAGGATCCCGGCTGGCAGATAAGCCAGTGCAGCACCAAAAGAGTGGAGCGTGATCAGAAGGCCAATTTGAGAAGGCTGCAGGTCGAATGCAAGCCCAATCGCCGGTGCCAGCAGCCATATCGCAGCAGGTGACCAGTCATTGGCAAGGTGCCCTACCGCCAGTAATCCCTGGAGCTTTCGAGTGGAGGCTAGACCAGAAGTTTCTGTTGAGATGGATTAGGCATTGTTGATGGCATCCTGTGCCACAATCAGCGCTTCACTAGTATTTGTGACCCGACCAACAGGTTGTATCTTGACCCACGGTCAACTTGATTGGTTAGACGTGATCTAAAGACAGGCATGTTGCGGAACAGCGATGATGCAGAGTATACCGATGACAAACCTTCAATTTCCACGCGGCGAATATGATCGTCGCTTGAATGCTGCAGTAAGCGCTTTGGATCAGCAGGGTCTGCACGGCGTGGTTCTCTTTCGTCAGGAGAGCATGTACTACTTGAGTGGTTACGATACCAGTGGTTACACGATGTTTCAGGCCATGTACCTTGGTGTTGATGGCCGTATGGCACTCCTGACTCGGTCTGCTGATCGTATTCAATCCAGGGTAACGTCGATTATCCCCGATATTCGTATCTGGACTGACCGCGAGGAAGCATCTCCCGCCGAGGAGTTGCGGGAACTGCTGCGCGATTACGGCTGTGAAAATCAGACCATTGGTATTGAATATCATGCTTACGGCCTGACCGGTCAGCGGGCTTTGGCCGTGAATGCAGCACTTGAAGACTTTTGTACGCTNGTNGATGCATCAGACACTGTTCGGCTTGTCAGACTGGTGAAAAGCNATCTTGAGTTGGATTACGTTCGAAAGGCAGGTGCGCTGTGTGATGAGATGCTTGAGGTCAGTATTGAGTACACCCAACCCGGCAACACGGTGAAGTCGGTTTATGGCGCCATGATGCAGGGCCTGATGACGGGGGGCGGTGATCCGTCAGCAAGCCGTTGGCCCATGGGCGCTGGAGAGTCAGCGGTGTTTTGTCGATATCACACGGGTGATGAGATTATTCAAGATAACGACCTGGTTATTTTTGAGCCTGCAGCTGCTTACCGCCATTACCATGCCTGCATGATGTATAACATTGTTACAGGCGATCTCGATCCCAGGCACCAGGCAATGCATGAATCATGTGTTGATGCCTTAGAGAGTTGTCAGGCCTTATTGCGCCCGGGAAACACAGTNGGGGAGTTGTATGCCGCGCACGCGAATGCGTTTGAGCGAGGGGGTTACGCTACGGCGTCACTCGCTGCCTGTGGCTACAGTGTTGGTATCAGCTATCCTCCAACCTGGATGGACTGGCCGATGATCTGGGCTGAGAATCCNCAAGTGCTTGAACCCGGAATGGTCTTTTTTATGCATATGATACTGCTCGACGACAGCACGGGANTGAGCATGTGTCTGGGGGAGACAGCAATCGTTACCCAGGGAGACTGTGAACGGGTTAATCACATGCCACGGGATGTGATCCAGGTTTGAATCCTGTGCTGTGAGTTTGTTGGTCGCGCTACAATAACGGACATAGTTTACGCAAGCTTTAGGAGAAAGAAATGACCAAGGCAATACGTGTGCACAACACCGGTGGCCCTGAGGTGATGACCCTTGAAGATGTGGAGATCGGGCAACCCGGTGCTGGCGAGGTGCGTGTCAGGCATACAGCCATAGGACTGAATTTTATCGATGTTTATTTTCGTACTGGGGCCTATCCAGTGCAGACTCCATTTACGCCGGGTTTCGAGGCGGCAGGCGTTGTCGAGGCGGTTGGAGATGGAGTGAACAACTTGTCCGTAGGGGACCGTATTGCCTATGCAGCACAGCCTATTGGCGCTTATGCTGAAGAACGGCTGATTGCCGCAGACCGGGTGGTCAAGCTGCCTGATCAAATAGAGGATCGAATCGGTGCCGCAATCATGCTCAAGGGCATGACGACCGAGTATCTGTTAAGACGAACATACGCCATCAGTGCCGGAGACACCATTCTCTTTCATGCAGCTGCTGGAGGGGTTGGTCTGATGGCCTGTCAGTGGGCAAGCCATCTCGGCGCAACGGTTATCGGCACGGTAGGATCAGAAGAAAAAGCAGAGCTTGCCCAGGCGCATGGCTGTCATCACACTATTATTTATACCCAGGAAGATTTTGTAGAACAAGTGAAAGAGATCACGGATGGTAAGGGGGTAAACGTGGTTTATGACGCAGTTGGTAAGGATACATTTCTCAAGGGGTTTGATTGCCTGCAGCCATTGGGAACCATGGTCTTGTTCGGCGCTTCGTCGGGNGCGCCAGATCCGATCAATCCGGCACTGCTTCAAGCAAAAGGNTCACTGTTTCTCACCCGACCGTCGTTGTTCAACTACATCGCCGAACAGGAGAGTCTCACTCAGTCTGCACTCGAGCTGTTTGATGTGGTTTCGACCGGTGCTGTAAAAGTTGAGGTCAATCAAGAATATAGACTCGGTAATGCGGCGGAATCTCATCGTGAGCTAGAAGGTCGACGTACCACCGGNGCGACAATTCTGATTCCCTGAATTATCCTTGANTACTTCATTGGNGCCAGTNGGAGGAAAACCATGAATATGCANGATGCCATACGTGCNGCTTGTCAGCCGCGGAACCTGAATACTGTGGAGATGCAGGATGTCATGCGNATTATCATGGATGGTTCGGCAACNCCTGCTCAGATCGGTGCGTTTCTGGCNGCTCTTCATATTAAAGGCGAGACTGTCGATGAATTAACGGGTGCCGCGACAGTGATGCGTGACTATGCGGCGAAAGTAGAAGTCTCGGCAGACAAAGTAGTGGATACGGTCGGTACCGGTGGAGATGCGGCAGGGCTGTTCAATGTTTCAACTGCAGCTGCGTTTGTGGCTGCTGCGGGTGGTGCTGTCGTGGCCAAGCATGGTAACCGGGCAGCCACTGGTAAATCGGGTAGCGCTGATGTGCTTGAAGCAGCTGGCGTCAATATAGCGCTGTCTCCTGGGGACGTTGCTAGAACGATCGAAGCAGTTGGTATCGGCTTTATGTTTGCGCCGACACACCATGGTGCCACTCGACATGCCGTGGGGCCTCGTCGGGAAATCGGTGTACGCTCGATCTTCAACCTGTTAGGGCCTTTGACCAACCCTGCTGGTGCAAGATGGCAACTGGTTGGTGTTTATGANGNACGATGGGTGCGACCGCTTGCTGAGTCCTTTGGAAACTTGGGGAGTGTGCATACACTGGTGGTTCATGCTGAGGATGGACTTGATGAGATCAGTATCGCTGCGCCCACCACTGTTTCCGAATACAAGGACGGCAACATCGCTGATTTCACGATCAAGCCTGATGATTTCGGGTTGACGATTCAGTCGCTGGATTCGATTCGTGTGGACAGCGCTGAACAGAGTCTTGAACTGATCCGGCAGGCATTAGGTGGTAATCCCGGTCCAGCTTATGACATGGTCATGCTAAACGCAGGCGCCACACTTTATGCAGCAGACCTCGCACCGTCTCTCGCTGAAGGGATTATTGCGGCTAGAGCTATCCTAGATTCCAGTGCAGCGCTTGGAAAACTTGAGGAGATGGCAGCCTATACCCAACGGTTTGAGGAAAGCTAAATACATGGAGGGCACTTAGATGCAGACTATATTCGTCCAGATTAAATGTGAATTGGGTCAGTCCTATCGTGCGGCGGAAGAATTGGTGGAGATCGATGGTGTATCAGAGGTCTACTCGATATCGGGTCCTTATGATCTGCTCGTTAAGTGCTACGTAGCCGATGATGGTGACGTGGGACACTTTGTGAACAATCAGGTCCAGTCGGTGCCAGGGATCCGAGATACTCTGACAATTATCACCTTTAATGCATTTGGGTAATGCCCGGGGCCTGGGGCTAAAAGTCCATGCGTTATGACAGCCTCATTTTTGATCTTGATGGAACTATCAGCGACCCCAGTGTGGGGATATCTCGGTCAATCAATTACGCGCTTCTCCATCATGGGTTTGAAGTGTGTTCCAGGGAGCAGATCTCGAGTCTGATCGGGTTGCCGCTTGACCAGATGTATTACCGTCTCGCCACAGATGTCGATGAAAGGCAGATACCGAGCATGGTAGACAAGTACCGGGAACGCTACCTGGAGATCGGATTCAGCGAAAACGTCATGTATGACGGCATGCGGGATGTTATCGATGAGCTCTACCAGCTGGGTAGCTGTAATCTTGGCATCTGCACGTCGAAGCGAAACGATATTGCGGAAAAGATACTGCAGATGTTTGAGCTGACGGAGTGTTTCAGATTTGTCAGTGGTGGGGAGATCGGTATCAGCAAATCGCAGCAGATCGCAGTGTTATTGGAATCATCAGCGATTTCAGACCGCTCGATGATGATCGGTGATCGTTCAGTCGATATTTTGGCAGCCCACAGTAACGGGCTTCAATCAACGGGCGTGCTCTGGGGTTACGGCAGCCGCTGCGAACTTAAAGAGGTCTGTGCCGGGCACCTTTCTGATGCACCCGCTGAACTCCTGGAGTACTTGAATACCCAAGCTATCTAGCTCGCTTTAGAATTAAGTGCACTGGACAGGCGCTGGCAACCCAATATTGGACCTCCTTTACNGAGTTCCCGATTTAGGTGATTCGGGTTCTACAATGACATCTGNAGGGTATAGTCTTTGGCGTGGACTTGTACTGTTCCAGGCTAAGGCCGATTGTCACCCGCGTGAATCGAGAAGGTAGGTGAGGGTATGACTGGCATTGAAATAGACGGGAAAGTGGTTGCCAACGAGATCTTGCAGAAGGTGGCTGTNGATGTCGATGCATTAAAGCAGGATGGTTGGGCGCCGACACTGGTCTCTATCCGAATCGGCGATAATTCTGCGGTCGACCGTTATGTTCGTAACCAGCAGCGCAATGCATCGAAAGTTGGAATTGATTTTNTAGAGAAATATTTNCCTCCGGATATTTCCGAAGCCGAAGTTCANGCGGCAATCGTCAACTTGAATGTTGANCCACACATAACGGGGATAATTCTGCAAAGACCGATCCCTGAAAATCTTCCGATTAAACACCTGCAGGCTACGATTCATCCACTTAAGGATGTTGAAGGGATGCACCCGGCGTCGATTGGAAATATCGTGTATCGGGAACTCGAGTTAGGCCCCTGTACAGCTATTGCAGCAGTTGAACTGCTTCGTGGTACCGGTTTGTCGATGGAGGGTCTGGAGGTGACCGTCATAGGTCACTCCGAGATTGTAGGTAAACCAATTGCCTTTCTGTTGATGGCTGAAGGGGCAACCGTGACCGTCTGCCATCATTTAACTCGGGAAGTTGCGTTGCATTCACGTGTGGCCGATGCAGTCTTGATTGCGGTCGGAAAACCTGGCCTTCTAAAAGGAGACATGATTCGTCAAGGATCTGCGGTCATCGACATCGGAATCAATCAGGTCAAAGATGATGAGGGCAAATCCAGGATCGTCGGGGACTGTGACTACACCTCCTGTCGAGAAGTTGCCGGTTGGATTACACCCGTCCCTGGGGGGGTCGGTCCGGTGACAGTTGCCGTGCTGATGCGCAATACGGTTGTTGCTGCAGGTCGTCTCAGGGAACAATACCGCGAGCAGATGACCGGCCATCTCTAGACGTGTCGACCGAGTCTCAATGTTGCAGATGTGGAGAGCCTCGGGAATAGGGAATCTACAGTCCAGATGGTCGTGATCGTGATGGGTTTAGCCCATATACATAAGTAAAATTTTATAAAACAATAAATAATACTTAATTTATTTTATATATTCAGACGCTTAGTGCTGGCGCAGTGACGTGAACTGAGTTTCGTGATCACGGCCTGAAATCCGTTAGCTTTGAATCGCCCAGCTTAGTCGTTCCCGATCTGGGACGACGCGATACTTTGCTTAGTGTTCGAAGCGCTGTAAATTACAGCGTCTTCCTTTTGTCGAATCGCCTGGAACAGAGCCATGATTCCCGCAAGACCGCTTGCTAACCTTCCCACCCATGATGTCGAAAATATGCCGCCTTATATTGGCGACCAGGATCTGTGGTCCAATGACCAGGCTCTTTACGAAGGGATCGAGCGAGAAGGCGCTGGTTGGGCGCAAGAAAGATTGAGCGAGTTTGGTAGGGACACCGGTTCGGCCGAAACGTTCAGAAAGGCTGATCTTGCCAACCGTTATCCACCCGAGATGCGTGCTTTCGACCGCTATGGGATGCGTATTAATCAGGTTGACTACCATCCGGCCTACCATGAATTGATGGCCTTGGCGATCGAGAATGATGTTCCGAGTTTTGCCTGGAAAAATCCGCGGTCCGGTGGACAGGTTGCACANGCGGCNTTGACTTACCTGTTTACCCAGGCTGAGGGTGGTGTGCTCTGCCCCATGGCAATGACCTATGCAGCAATACCCGCGTTGCGGATGACGCCAGTCATTGGTGATGAATGGATCCCCCGATTGCTGGTAGACAAATATGACCCACGGGATATTCCGGTACACCAAAAGACTGGTGCCACCATGGGCATGTTCATGACTGAGAAACAGGGTGGTTCAGACGTGCGGGCTAACTCTACTCGAGCTATTCCTGTGGGTGTCCAGACGGGGGAGGCCGCTGAATACCACCTCACTGGACATAAGTACTTCTGTTCGGCGCCGATGTGCGACGCATTTCTGACACTGGCCTACACNGATAATGGTCTGTCGTGTTTTCTGGTCCCNCGCTGGAGACCGGATGGTGAACGTAACGCTCTTTTTATACAGCAACTCAAAGATAAACTCGGTAACCGGTCAAATGCCTCCTCAGAAATGGAATATCAGAATACCTGGGGATTGATGGTCGGCGAGGAGGGTAGGGGTATCCCGACGATCATTGAAATGGTGCGAGGTACTCGCTTCTACTGTTGTGCCAGTTCTGCTGGCCTGATGCGCCAAGGGTTGGTGCAGGCNATGCATCACACANCANACCGGGCTGCGTTCAATAAAAAGCTCATTGATCAGCCCTTAATGCGCAATGTGCTTGCTGACCTCGCGCTTGAATCAGAGGCTGCGTTGGCACTGACATTGCGACTTGGTCGCGCAATCGACGAATCAGCCGAGAACGAGCAAGCAGCGGCATTTGCGCGCATTGTCACAGCCGTTGGTAAGTACTGGATCTGCAAGCGGACACCGGCTCATTGTGTTGAGGCCCTTGAATGCCTTGGGGGCCCAGGTTANATCGAAGACTCGATCATGCCCCGTCTTTATCGCGAGGCACCACTGAACAGTATCTGGGAGGGGTCAGGAAATATCATGTGCCTGGATGTATTGCGGTCCATGTTTAGAGAGACCGCAGCCATCCCAGCGATCCTGACCGAACTCGAATCCGTACGGCATGAAAATATTCTGCTGGATGGCGCCATAGACAGACTNGTTAGGGAACTTGGCGACCCTGAAGACTTGGAAACGCGGGGACGACAGTTGACTGAACTGATTGCTTTAACATTGCAAGCTACGCTTTTAGTGCAGTATGCACCAGGGTCGGTGTCGGATGCTTTCTGCGCCACTCGGCTTGGATCCCACTGGCTGGGTAGTTACGGCACTTTACCAGCCGGTACGGATTTCAA
>JGI24819J35694_1000223_pt1 | contig 12515 bp, 10 predicted proteins | sample METZYME_3_800m_FD_35694 | JGI IMG/M metagenome (IMG submission 35694) | reverse complement strand
TTCTGGAGTAACTGTCCAAAGAAACATCGACTCCTCCGGCTCGTATCCCGGATCTTCTAGCGGACCGCCCTCATGGGAAATGTGCCAAAGGTTCTCATCCCTTGAGTAAAGCTTTTCCTCGTCAATTCCTTCAAGCTGGATGTTCCGAGCCCGAGCGTATCGGACAGCATCTTCACGCGACTTTAGGTCCCATTCACGCCAAGGTGCCACTACCCTAAGATCAGGAGCAAGTGCTGCATATGTGAGCTCGAATCGTACCTGATCATTTCCCTTTCCGGTACAACCGTGTGCGAGTGCGTCCGCCCCAACTGCCCTTGCAATCTCTACCTGTCGTTTTCCTAGAATTGGCCGGGCCATAGCCGTGCCCAGCAGATATTTGTGACCGTACACAGCTCCGATCTTTAAGGTTGGCCATACGAAATCTTCTACAAACTCGCGCCTCAGATCTTCTCCGTAGAACTCAACCGCGCCTCTCGCAAGCGCCTCTTCCTCTAACCCGCCTAAACCTTCACGTTGCCCCACGTGACCGCTCATGCATACTACTTCCGCATTATAATTCTCTTTTAGCCAGGGAACGATTACTGACGTATCGAGACCGCCGGAGTAGCCCACCACAACCTTCATAGCATCTTAGCCTTTTTGAGCCAAAGGCCCCAATCCCATTATTTGGAATACTTTCTAGCCGAATGGAAGAGGACCCAGAGCTCTAAGTTATAGCTCTAGTCTCAGTAGGTGAGTTGGCTGTTTGGATTCCGAGGGAGAAGCGAAGTAAGGGCATAAATATGCGTATTCCATGCATTAGGTCAACCTTAGTGGCCCGCCATTCCTTCAATTCGCTCCTGAACTGCGGTTGTGACCGCTGGGTCCCTTAGGACTACCAGTATCGTATCGTCCCCTGCTAGCGTGCCTAAGACCTCTGGCCACTCCTCCCAATCGATGCCCGCTGCAACCGTCTGAGCACCACCCTTTAGCGTCTTCACGACCAACAGATGCCCCACCCCTTCGGCTGATTGAAACAAGGTCGGGAGCAGAGAGGCTAGGGTNGGAGTATTCTCCCACTCATCTGGCGAAGAATAATGGGGAATCCCATCCGCTCCGGTCACCTTTACTAGCCTCAGTTCTCGCATATCCCTAGACAATGTTGCTTGTGTTACATCAGTGCCGTCTACACGCAGAAGTTCTTTGAGCCCTTCTTGGTTAGTAACACGATGGTGCCTAAGAATTTCTAAGATTTTTTGGTGCCGCACTCGCTTACTCAAGCCACTGCCTCCTCTACGAGAATCCGAACGCGTTCGGGCTCAAATCCCATGCTTCGATCAATCTCTTTGCCTTCCTTGAAAAGAACTAAGGTAGGGATACTACGGATTGAATATCGTTCGGAAATGTTAGCCGCACGGTCCGTATCGATCTTCACAACCAGCATACGTCCACTCTGCTCCCGAGCAAGTTCGTCCACCAGTGGAGCGACCATCTTGCACGGCGCGCACCAATCAGCATAGAAGTCCACCAACACTGGGACTGAGGCTGCAAGTACGGTCTCGTCAAAGTCATCTTGGGAGACATTGACTGGTCTATCGAGGAGTATTGGCTTTGTGCAATTATTACACCGTGTCTGGTGCCCGCTACCGAACACTTCGACCCGGTTCAACTTTTCACAGAACTGACAACGCAAACTTACGGATTGATCTGGGAGGGGGGGCAAAGGGGTCCTCCGTATTTTACTTGATGAGGTCAAAACGCGAAGCTAGAGCAGCACAGACGTTTCATCAACGGGGTAGCCAGGGGGCGAAGCTGGCTACATGATCCGCCCATCATGACCACCCAGCAATTCCCATTGGACCGTTTTGCAGAGGCGAGAGCCCGCATCAGGCATGCTGTGCATAAAACGCCACTCATGGGATCTAAGGCCCTATCAAAGTGGATCGGTGTACCGGTTTACTTCAAGTGTGAGAATCTACAGAAGACAGGCTCCTTCAAAGTCCGTGGTGCACTCCATAAGGTCACGCAACTAACGCAAGAAGAGCGAGCCAAGGGTGTCGCAACGATCTCGGCTGGCAATCACGCCCAGGCAGTAGCTTGGGCGGCAGCTAGTGTTGAAGTCCCGTGCGTTGTAGTGATGCCAGAGAACGCCTCCCCGATTAAGGTAGCCGCGAGTAAGAGCTACGGAGCGGAAGTCATACTCCACGGGGATGCTAAGGCGGCGTTCGCAAAAGTCCTGGAGGTTTCGAACGATCGAGGACTTACGTTTCTACACCCATTCGATGACGAGGAGGTCGTCGCAGGACATGGAAGTTGTGCCCTAGAGATCGCCGAACAACTAAAAGAGGTGAGTTCCGTGATTGTCCCAGTGGGAGGCGGTGGGCTCTCCTCAGGCATCGCCGCTGCCATGGCAGTCCTAAAAACGGACATTTCAGTGTGGGGTGTAGAGCCAGAGGGTGCACCGAGCATGCACCGGAGCCTGGAGAGTGGCAAACCCATCCAACTCGACTCGACAAATACCATTGCAGATGGTCTGGCTCCACCTATGGCTGGGAGACTCAACTATGAGCTTTTGGCGAGGCACGCCCGGGGGGTGGTACTCGTTACTGACGACGAAATTGTTTATGCCATGAAGGCACTGTTGGAACGCATGAAGCTTCTAGTGGAGCCCTCTGGAGCTGCTGGCCTTGCAGCCCTCCTTACCAATAAGATACCGCTAGAACCAGATGCTCCCGTTGTGGTCATCCTCACCGGTGGAAATGCAGACCTCATTCAATTAAGCGAACTGCTGTCGCAAAACTCTTAGGAAGTACTGCCTCGTTCCTAGCCCCTAAATGAGTTGGTTGAGGCCATTTGCGGCCAACTTATCCCATGCCCTATCATCGCGCCCATGAATAGATCGGTATTTCGTCGCTATTTGCTTCCTGGCTTGGTTTTCCAATCCATCGTGATTGGAGGAGGCTACGGCACTGGTAGAGAACTCGTGGAGTTCTTTCTCGTTAAAGCCCAGGGCCCCATGGGCGGATTACTCGCAATCGGCGTGAGCACTGCAATATTCAGTATTGTTTCGATGGTCACATTCGAACTCGCCCGCGTATGGGGTGCTTTCGACTACAGGCACTTCTTTCAGANGCTTCTGGGCCCTGGATGGAGAATTTTTGAGGGATGCTATTTAGGACTTCTCCTAATCGTTCTTGCGGTAGCCGCGGCNGCAGCTGGTTCGATAGCTGAAGAAACATTCGGGCTAGAGTATTGGATCGGTGTAGGCATCGTAATGTTGGCAGTAGGCGGACTAGTTTTTGGAGGCAACGAGTCTATAGAACGCTTTTTCTCCGCCTGGTCCATCCTGCTGTACGGCCTCTACCTCATATTTTTCATCTGGTGCCTAAGAAGCTTTGGTCCGCTGATTTCAGAGAATCTTACCGCAGAGCCAATAGGAACGAGCTGGCTGGTAGCTGGGGTGTCCTACGCGGGCTACAACCTGTCTGCCCCGTTCGTACTTGCCACCTTAAGGCTACATCAAACACGGAAAGAAACTTTCATCGCGGGTGCCCTGGCTGGTCCACTGGTGATGATTCCCGGACTGTTATTTTTCTTGGCGGCTGTTGGTCAATACCCGCAAATAACGAACGCCGTAGTACCTGCAAATGACCTATTAGAAATCCTGGGCTCCCGAAGTTTCCAAGTCGTCTTCCAGGTGATCTTGTTTGGAACTCTGGTGGAAACTGGCGCTGGATTAATCCATGCCTTTAACGAACGCATTTCAGGACTCAGGGCCGACGAGAACAAAGAGCTGTCCTCATGGGTCAGGCCTCTTGTCGCGGTCAGCCTACTCTCGATCGCAACTTTTGTCAGCCAGTTCGGGCTCATCGACCTTATCGCCAAGGGTTATGGCACGCTGACATGGGGTTTCGTCATCGTGTATGTGATACCGGTTCTAACGGTAGGCGTCTGGAAGCTAAGAGGCTCTCACCCGTAGACCACACCCTGAGTCCTAGCAGTGTCGACCATTACTTTGTGATCAGTTTCGTCCTGGGAGCACATCAGTTGAATCGCCCACCCATTGATCGACGAGCGTAGCAGCAGTGACCTGACCTAACAGGTTTGTAGTGCTGCGGAACATGTCAGGGATACGATCAATCCCGAGCAGAATGGCCAGGCCGGAAAGTGGTATCCCCACTGCGTCGAGTGCGGGAGCTAAAGTCATCACTCCCGAAGATGGCACGGGAGCAACGGTAAGCGCGGCNAGAAATGTAGCCAGTAGCGCGCCCCCAACAGCCGTTACCGGAAAAGGTACGCTATAAAGGTCCGCGAGAAAGACGATCGCAGCGCCCTGGAAAAGCGCACTTCCAGGGCGGTACATCGAAGCACCAAGAGGTATCACCAGATCAGCAACATGCTCCGACACATCAAGGTTTCTTTTGGATTCTTCTAGTGTTATCGGAAGAGCGGTGACAGTACTAGTTGTTGAGAATACGATGGACGCAGCACCAAACGTCCCCGAAAAAAATCTCTTCGGTCCGATACCGGCGATAACACTAAGTGGAGCCAAGTACATAAGGCCCAAATAAATCACNAGACCGAAAAGTACGCTCAAGACGAACACCGCGAGGCTCTGGATCAAACCCCAACCGAGTTGGGCGGTAACCGGAGCAACAAGGCCAAAAACACCTATCGGTGCGGTCCAGAGGATCCACCAAACCAGCTTGATCAATGCGTCACTAACAGCATCAGAAAAGTCCAAAAGAGTTCTGCGAGCTTCCTCTCGTAATGTCCCTGCAGCTGCACCAAATAATGCGGTGAATACAATCAAGGGGAGAAGTTGCCCGCTGCTAGCAGCCGCGAATGGGTTATCCGGAATCAATCCCAGCACGAAATCGACAAGCCCAGGCAACTCGGGTGCCTCTTGGTCCGTTGCCAAGGGTGTTACCAAATCGGGAGTGAATTGAATCCCAAGCCAAGACACCGCCATCCCGAGTAAGATCGCTGGGATAACAGTGACCCACATGAACCCCACACTAAGTCCCCCCAGACGCCCAAGTTTTCTAGGGTCCCCGAGTTTCGCAACTCCACTAAAAATCACCGCCATCACGAGCGGGATAATGACCATCTTGACCCCGCTCATGAACGCTGTCCCGAATGGTGCAGATCCAACCGCAACTATCATGAGGAAATCTGATTCTGTAACAGCAGCCAGTAGTCCTACAACGAGCCCAAGTACCAGTCCGATCCCTATGGCTAAGTGGAGCATGGTTAGCGGAACCCCCTAATGATCCATTGGTGAAGTCCGGGTCAGCACAGCGGTCACCAAAAGCACTGCGTGGGCGAAGAGTAGTTCAAGCGCTGCACTTTTCCTCATTGCTCGAGGCCCATCAACATCCAAAAGACGAGGTGTGATACGTCGCCAGTTCAGCAGTCCGGTTGATAACACGATAAACACGAGCCCGAGTTTCATCATCAAGGTCCGACCATACGAAGTCGTGATTAATGCACTGAGAGAAGGAAGATGCATCCACGCAGCCAGCGTCCCCGTCAACAACAAGACCACCACGGCAGGTAATGCTACACGGGAGAACATGGGCACGAGCTCCGGCAATAACGTGTAGTCGGCAGATTGACTCCTGGTTTTCCACGCTTGTTCTGAGAGGAGCACCAGCGTGAGTCCGCCAATCCAAACCCCTGCAGCACTCACATGTATCAGATCCCCGGGGATACTTATCCATCGGAGCCCCTCCGTTCCGTTTGCATGACCCGTCAGTGCAGGAAATACACTCAAGGCTATCGTTAACAGGGCCGCCATAACCCACCCGGCCTGCCTAGTCCACTTCAGCGATAGGAAGGCCACCATGACCAGTAACGAAGCGGCAAATCCGAAGATCCATGTTGTTCCCCAGGTAGTCCCGAATGCCAAAAGTTGGGCTTCCTCCGCCCAGGAAGCGAACGGGTCTCGAAACTCTTGGAGCTGCCTCAAGAAGACTAGGCTTAACGCTACCGGAAGAGCGACACCACCCATGCGCCCGAGTCTCATAGCCACACCTAGCGACACCTCAGCGCGTGACTTGGATATCGATTTTCCTACATCATGGGGTGGGATAAGAAGCCAGCGACCTGTGATCGCACCCCAGCAGGTGACCAGGCCTCCGAAGAGCAGCCATCCTGTGAGGATACCAAGAAGGGGCGTCACCCCTGTGACTTAGTGAGCGTCAACAGTGAATGAAAACTCATTCCTGACCACGTGTCCATCGTCACCGATCCCACGCCACGCCACCATGTGCGCACCAGCTCCAAGTTCACCCTCTACTTGCACGCTGTAGCTCTTGTGGTCCTCGCCGTCCTGCATAATCGGGCCGGTCTCCACTAGATCACCTGCTGGACTAATCAATCGAATTCCCACGGAATTGTCCTGTGGAATTTGCGTGAACCAGAGTTGAACAGCCTCCGGTGAAGGCAGGCTTGAGTCAGCCTCCGGTATGGATTTGACCAAACCGAAGTGGATCGTATCAAGGTCCGCTGTACTAGCTACCGTGGCCCCAACCGCCACGATGGTAACCAGAGCAAGAGCAGCAAACTTCTTTCTCATCTGATTCTCCTAATTGCCCGTGGGCTCCTGAACTCAATATACACGTTAGCTACGCTCTAGGAGAAGAATGCTACAGATCCCACATACTGGACCGGCTGCCAGAAAAGCAAATGCCCATTGCCAACCCAATGCACCCACTATTGCGGGCACAGCCTGGATCGTGACCATGGTGAGTAGGAAGCCAAGCGAGGTTTGCAACATCAAGGCAGTTCCTACTGAGTCCTGAGGGGCAACCTCGGTAACTAGTGCACTAAATTGGGCAGAGTCTGCAACCACAAAGAAGCCCCAAACCCAGGTGAGGCCAACCAGGAAGGCAAAGGGGGCATGAAATAGAACACCCGCACTCAAGCAGCATCCCCCACTTATGGCCATCGCCAGATTGACGACGCGATGCCGCCCAATGCGATCCGCTGCTACGCCACCCCAGACACACCCCAAGGCCCCCGCCGCGATCGTACCAAATACGACTAGATCTATAATCCTATCCGACACCGCTCCGGCCGCTGCAGCGAATAGGAACGCAGAAATCCAGGTCCACATGGCGTAGAGCTCCCACATGTGTCCTAGATAGCCTCCGGTCGCGAGCATGGTTTCTTTATGCCTCAAAAGCTTTCCGACCCGACTCCATTCAAACGCCCGGCTAGGAAAGGGATATGGACCGTCTCTATAGGCAGTAGCAACCAGGAGGGTCGCAAAAAGTCCAGCAATCGATCCACCAGCGATTACGGAGATTGTGTCAGTACCCCCGACCGCCTTGAGCAAATATGGTGTAGCCTTACCCACCGTCAGGGCTCCTACCACAGTGCCAATAGCTAAGCCTCTAGCCGACTGGAACCAAGTCGAGACCATCTTCATGCCCGGAGGATAAACTCCAGCGAGAAAGAATCCTGTGAGAAAACGCGCTGGCAGGGCTTCATTAAACCCATCCGCCGTAAGAAGAACGGCATTCGACGCTGCTGCTAAGAACGCGGATAGGGCAAAATATGCCCTCGATGGAAGTACATCGGCCAAGTTAAGTATCGCCCCCAAGGCCGTTCCTAAGACAAACCCAAGTTGGACAATCGTTGTGAGCCAACCCAGCTGGCTCGACGAAAGTGACCACTTGAGTTGTAGTTCTGGACCGATTGCAGTTGCGGTCATCCAGGATGTCAGCGATAGCAACATTCCAAACGAGACGACGGCCAGCATAGTCCATCGGCGGGGATCTCTATCTACATCACTGTGAATGATCCCCGTTTCCAAGTCTTCCCTTTCCGGGTTCACGAGCGAAAGAGTTGCTTGGCCACAAACCATACATTTGCAGGTCGCTCAGCTAGACGCCGCATATACCAAGGAAACCAAGATGGGCCGTAACTAATCAGCACCCGAACCACGTGCCCTGAGTTGGCTAATCTATATTGCTCGCGGCGTTCAATGCCGTAAAGCATCGCAAATTCGTAATCGTCTTTCCCGACACCCAATTCAGCTGCCATATGATTCACAGACTCAATCATCCGAGTGTCGTGAGTAGCAATCACAGGCCTCGCCATACCACCATTAAGTCGGGCCTCGAGAAGAACCCTGGAAAGTTGGAAGTAGTGCTCATCAACCTCACGCTTGTGGGGATATGCAACTTCTTTGGGTTCCTTGTACGCGCCCTTTACAAGCCGAATAGATGGATCCAATGGAAGAAGGCTTTCGAGATCATTCTCAGTCCGCCGAAGGTATGATTGCAGACATAAGCCCAGGTTGGTGTTCGTAAGCATCACGTTCCTAAAAACCTCCAGTGTCACATCGACGTAGTCAGAACTTTCCATGTCGATCCACACAAGAAACGGAGTAGATGCGGCCAGTCGCCTCAGTCTTTCTTGCGCGACCTCTGGCCCGAAGTCCAGACCCAACTGTGTGAGCTTTACCGATATTTCAAGATCAAGCCCGGCTTCACTCGCATCCTGTAATACACAGAGGTACTCATCCAGCACAACGTCAGCCTGATCAATCGAGTTAAGGTTCTCACCAAGCAGAGTGACGAGGGTTCCTATGCCCTTTGTCGCTAGCTCATCGGCCTCTGTGAGAGCTTCTTCCCAGCTCTCGCCAGGCATAAACCGACTGGTAGCTTGCTTGACGAAACCCATTCTCGGCAGGCGCTCGGCCAGAAAGGGATTTGTTGAAGCCCAGAGTAGGGCTTTACGCATCACGTAGCTGTCCTATTAGCTGTTGCGTTCAAGCGCTCACAAACCGGTACATCAGTCGGATCAATCGGTATGCTTCATCCATACTACGGGCCATATATCTGACCGTGTAGCCATCTACCTTTGACATTCCGGGGATCGATTGGAGTACATCCACATGAGTCGTTGACGTGAAGCGCATTTTGATTTCAACTGGTGATCCAAGTTCTAGGGGGCTGAACCCGTTACTGCTAAGTCGACCAAGTGCGACTCCTGTCATCTCGCGTAACATAGTCCTGACCACATCGGGGTGTCGGAGGCGAGCTGACGAAGGGGTTTCTGCCGTCTTTGTGGTCACTGTTTCAGATCCGAGGAGTTGGCCCAATTCAGCTGCAGCGGCTGAATCCCCTGAGACGAGGATCACGGGCACTCCAAGGCTGCCGGCAAATGCCGCATTCATTCCACCCTCGCCTACCTCCACATCATTTAGCCATAAACCTTTGACTGAACCACTCCCGGTGTGAGCAAGAAACCCATCTGGATCACCCGCCTTAGCATGATATCCAATGAAAATTGCGCCATCGAAGGAAGAGTCGAGCCCCTGCACCATTCCAAGCGGCTTAATAGATCCCTGGATGTAGCTAATCCTAGGATCAAGTTCTCCGTGTAGCACATTCTGATGATCGCCGTGAGAATCATTCACGAGGATATCAGCACTTGGAATGCGTTCGAAAATGGCTGCCACGACCGCGTTGACTTCCTGGGTCATGTATTGTCTAGAGGTCCCATAATCCTTACCACCACTACTCGTCATCAATGGCGATCCAACGCCCCCAATCCCCTCTAGATCGACCGAGATGAAGAGTTTTATTGACTCTTGTGAATCGGCCGGAGCGGGGGGCGCTAGGCAAGCACAAAGAGTGAATAGACAGACCTTCAAAACAAGTGAGCGGAGCTTCATAGTGCACCCCCGATAGGTGTATACCCAGCTGAGATCAAGGCCGCCCTATAAGCAGCCACGCTACCGTCAATGATAGCAGCAAGCTCTGATCTTATGGTCTCGGCTGCTGCTACTGCCTGATCAATCATGGTTCGGGTATTCTCAGATGGAGCCCCATCTTCACCTGTGATTCTACCAATCGGTTGAGCGATTACATCGGCTACGACATCACCACCGCAAGACCCCTGACATTCAGGACCGGTAAATAGACGTTGATTGAGCGCACGCAATGCCTCCCGAAGGTCCTGCCCTTCTTGCCTTAAATCGTCCTCATTCTCATCAAGCGTCTCCAACACATTTTCGACTCCAAGCATGAGTCGCTCCAACTCTTCCCTGGCCTCGTCTACGCTCCGTGTTATCTCAGCCATCATGACTAACGCTTCTCTCTTGGCGACAAGGTCTTCCATATCTCTTGGATTCCTCGGGTCCCCACTTACCTCCAAGTTCGATGAAGACCAGACATCACCAATTGATACCGTGACGGAATAGGTGCCCGGGAAAACGCTCATTTGTTCAGGAAAGCGCATCAGGTCAGCATCTCCTCCCGGTCTAAGATCCCAGGAGAATCGAGTCACTCCGGGGTTGGCGGAAACAACTTGTGAATAGACGGTATCCATGGATTCACTAGTCACCGTTACCTGCCCTTGGCCGCCCTCTACCGACCAAAAACTGATGAGAGCACCATTTGGTCGCGTCTCAGCCTGCTGCATCGCATGGCCAGTAGAGCGGTAGCCTATCGCTTCGGCGATGTTCACATCGTACGCGAGTGGTGGGGCAAAGACATGCACCATCGCATTTTGGATTGTCGGATCTGAGGCAAGCTCACGCAGCGGACGAATGTCATCCAGCACGATCAAGGCGCGTCCATGCGTACCCAAGACAAGATCACCATCCCGCGGATGCACAATCAGATCCCTAATTGGTACAGCCGGCACACCAGATGTGTACCTCATCCAACTATCACCACGGTCAAGGCTTACTCTGAGTCCAAATTCAGTACCGAGGAAAAGTAGGTTTGGATTTTCTGGGTCTTCCTCAATCGCATGTACGAATGCGTCAATGTTCTCCGACGCAAGGGATGTCCACGTCAGCCCATAATCTTCAGTGACATATACATGGGGAGTCCAATCACCTCGCCGATGATCTTCAGCAACGAGATAGGCCCTGCCGGTTTGGTGTTTAGAGGGTTGTACGTCAGAGATCCAGATACCGTGCGGTAATCCCCCGATACTGTCTCGTACGTTCTCCCAAGTGTTACCTCCATCTTGAGTAATCTGCACATTTCCATCATCTGTACCGACCCAAATGAGGCCCTCTTCTAGGAAACTGGGACCGATTGAGATGATCGTGGTGTGTGTTTCCGCACCCGATGCATCGCCCGTTAATCCCCCACTCTCGAAGTACCGCTGCTTTGCCGGATCATCAGTCGTCAGATCGGGGGATATGATCTCCCAACTTCTTCCCTGATCTGTACTCTGATGTAGGTATTGGCTCCCAAGGTAAATCTTCTCAGTCTGGAAGGGGTCCGAAGTCAATCCTGCATTCCAATTGAATCTGAGTTCATCACCATCCGGATGGACTGGCCGAATACTACGCCGGGCCCCAGTTACTTTATCAAAATGCTGGAGGTTCCCACCTTGGGACATGGAATACCCAAAGTGATCGGGATCTGAGAAGTCAGGCATCACGCTGAATCCATCTCCTCCCCCAACGCGGAACCAATGTGCGTTCAGTATGCCTTTATTCTCCCAAACGGTGCTGGGCCCATACCATGAACCGTTATCCTGTAGCCCACCGTAGATATTGAATGGGAGGGCGTTATCAACTGATATATGGTAGAACTGGGCTAAAGGAAGATTCTCTACGAAACGCCAGGTATCCCCACGATCTGCAGTGAATGCGATTCCTCCATCCTCACCAAGAATCATGCTTTGGGGGTTCTGCGGGTCAATCCAAAGCTCATGGACATCGCCATGAATGATCTGACTGGGAACAACAGTCTCCCAATTCCGCCCTTGGTCCTGACTAACATCAATGGACCCGTGTAAGCGATAGATACGATTCTCGTTCTTAGGGTCTACACGGATGTCAGCGTAGTAGAACGGACGCGGGTTAATCCCTGGATTATCAGAAATAGTTACCCAGTTTCGTCCACCATCATCGGACCGTATGAGTGCCGATTTCTCCGCCTCCACTAGTGCATAGACTACGTTCGGATCGGATTGCGCTATCGCCAATCCAATCCTTCCCAGCTGACCCTCTGGCAAACCGTCTTCCGATGTTAGCTGTTCCCACGAGTCTCCACCGTTGTAGGTCACGAATAGTCCTGAACCCTGACCCCCGGACGTGAGGAACCAGGGATCTCTCCGGAACTCCCACATCGCAGCAAAGAGCTTATCTGGATTAGAAGGATCCATGACCACATCCGCGATACCACTACGAGGGTTTTGCCAGAGAATCCGATCCCACGTCCTTCCACCATCAAGCGTGCGGTAAAGGCCGCGTTCCTGCCCATCCGACCAGGCGGGTCCCATTACTCCTACATATACGATGTCTGGATCAGTGGGGTGAGTGATGATTCTGTGGATCCGTTCGGACTGGCGAAGTCCCATCAGTCGCCACGTGTGACCTCCGTCTATTGATTTGAAGAGGCCCCGCCCGACTCCAGCACTATTTCGTGGGTTCCCCTCGCCCGTGCCGACCCAAACGATATCGGGGTTCGGCTGGAATACGGCGATAGCCCCAATACCGAGAACATCTTGATCATCAAAGACGGGAGTCCAACTGATACCGCCGTTTTCAGATC
>JGI24819J35694_1000221_pt1 | contig 12530 bp, 9 predicted proteins | sample METZYME_3_800m_FD_35694 | JGI IMG/M metagenome (IMG submission 35694) | reverse complement strand
CCCTTCATGGTCAGGGCCTCGATGCCAGCCTCCTTAAGGTAGGCCCGCTCGGCCACATGGTGGCTGTCGGGATAGGGCGTAGTGACCACGATCTTCTTCATTCCCATGTGCTGCAACGCCTCGGCGACTGCCAGCATAGTGGACGTGATGGGTGTGCCCCACTTTTCTTCCAGTTCCCGGCAGAACTGCCGGTCCCCTTCCATCCCACGCAGCGCGCCGCTAACCGTGCAGCAATAGGCCACCGAATCAACCTTGGCGCTGGCCAATTCGCCCACGGCCCGGCCGGCATTGTTCTCCATCTCCAGCAGGGCCTCGATTCCCCCGCCTTCAGACAGCATCATACGGCTGGTTAGGAATGCCACCCCAGGAGGCGCTGCCTTGGGGTATCTCAATTCGGAGATCGACGATGCGCTCACCACCACCAAACCAATCTTGGTCTGCACATCTAGCTGGTCCATCTGCTCTCTCCCATCGAAAATATTCACGTCTCTTTGAAACGGGCGGCTGGATTCGGTTGCCCGATTTTATCACACCGCCAGGCTGGAGATGACCTGGTCGCGTTCTAAAAATCGTTATTCGGATAGCATGGCTCAGAGTTGCTATAATGGCCCATCATTTTAACGCTAAGAATTTGTATCGAGGCAAGCGCCTCGGGAGGAAACGTGGCGAACATTCCATTGGACGCATCGCAGGCCTATCAGCGGCTCGGCGTGAAGCCGGTCATCAACGCAGCAGGATCGGTCACCAAATATGGCGGCACCAGGACCCGGCCCGAGGTCTTGGAGGTCATGGCCGGGGCGGCCAGGATCATGGTTAATGTGGATGAACTGAACCGCAAAGCCGGGGAAGAGATTGCCCGGCTGACCGGTGCAGAAGCAGGATTCGTCTGCAGCGGCGCCGCCGGAGGACTGGTGCTCCAAGCCGCCGCCTGTATTGCCGGCAAAGACCCGGTGAAGATGCGCAAACTTCCCGACACCACCGACATGGCAGACGAGATCATCATCCAGAACATGCACCGCTTCCCTTACGAACAGGCCTACCGGGCGGGCGGCGGCAAGCTGGTGGAGATCGGCGATTCCAGATATTCGCATCCCTGGGAACTGGAAGGAGCAATCGGCAAGAACACAGCGGCCGTGGCCTTTCTCTGCGCCCCCATGACCAACCGCAGGGCCATCCCTCTGGCGCAGGTCTGCGAGATCGCACATGCGAGGGGTGTGCCCGTTATCGTCGATGCCGCATCAATGCTCCCGCCCAGGGAGAACCTGAAGAAGTTCCTGGCCGATGGCGCGGACATGGTGGCGTTCAGCGGCGGAAAGGGAATCCGGGGGCCTCAGGGCACCGGTATCCTCTGCGGACGGGCCGACCTCATCGAAGCCGCCGCCGCCCATGCCAACCCGGCCCAGTTCTTGGGTCGGCCAATGAAGGTGGCCAAAGAGGAAGTGGTGGGTTTGGTGACCGCGCTGAACATGTTCTTGGAAGAGGACGAAGAGTTAGAGATGCGGGCCTACCGGGCTTTGGCCGAGCAGGTGGTGGACGCTCTTAGCGAGGTGCCCGGCCTGAAGGTCACGCTGGAGCATGACGACCACGATTACCTGATTCCCCACGCAATCTTGCATTTCGGCCCCGACTGGAACGGCCCCGGCAGGAATGAGATACTGAAGGGTATGGAAGAGGGCGAAACTCCCATTTACCTGCATTTTCTGGGCCAACCGGACGAATTGGGCGTTGACCCGTTGAACCTCACTGAAGAAGAGAATGCCTTGGTGATACGCCGATTACGGGAAGAACTGACCCGCTAACCGAAATTCAGCATCGACCGATTTAAGGAGAAACAAATGGCCATCAAGATCGACCTGAGAGTGCCCCCCTGCAAGCCTGTTCCGGAAGTCACTGCCTTTGTCCAGGAGTGCGAAAATGCGGGCTTCGATGGCGTGGGAATGTTGGATTCTCAGATGCTGGAGCGCGACGTATTCGTCTCCATGGCCCATGCGCTGCTGAACACTAAAACCATCAACGTGGCCTCCGCGGTCACCAACCCTGTGACACGGCACCCATCAGTACTGGCGTCCGCGGCCCAGACCGTCTCGGAAGTCGCGCCGGGCCGGGCACAGATCTGGATTGGACGCGGTTATAGTTCGGCCAACGTCGTCGGCATCCCGCCGGCGACCGTGCGCCAGATGCGGGACGCGGTCGTCATGATGAAAGACCTCATGGGCGGAGGCGAGTTCGATTTTGGCACAACTTCAAGCCGAATGAAGCACGGGGGCGGCGTCACCACCCCGGTCTACATCGCAGCCACTGGGCCCAGAGTCATGAAAGTTACTGGGGAAGTCGCCGACGGCGCAGTCCTGATGACCGGTATTCACCCCAATCAGGTGGCCGAAGCCAGGGAGATCATCGCCGACGGCGCCAGGTCTGCCGGAAGAAACCCCGACGACATCGAGACCATCTTCACCTGCACGACCATCATTAGGGATGACATCAAAGAGGCCCGGGAGATTGCCCGGCCCTTGGCGGTGCAGCGTTTGATGGAGAAGACCTATGTCCGCTGGCTAAAGGCTGCCGGCATGGACTTCACGGAATTCGAGCTTCCCAGAGGTCTCTGGGACCTCTACCCAGACGTTCCCCACGCTGAGGACTGGGAGAAGGCCAAAGAACTGTGCGCTTTCCTGCCAGATGACGCCCTGGCCCAGCTATGCGACTCCATGGGCCTGATCGGATCGCCGGAGTACTGCGCCGAGCGGATCAAGAAGGCGGAGGCGGCCGGCATGGAGCACCTCTACCTGATGACGGACCAGACCTACGAGTTCGCCACCGGCGAGCTGGCTGCATTCCGGGACAAGATATTCCCCGCGCTGGGTAGGTCCAAACAGCCAGCGTAGTTCGGACTGACCAGCACGGTTTACGTAGGGGCAGGTTTCTAACCTGCTCCATTTATTTGCCCTCATGTTTGTCAAAAGCCTGTGTCTAGGACAAATACATTTGACCGAATGCACCACCAATAGCTTGGTCGGCAGCTACCCCGCCACTTCCCAGTAGAGTTGAATGTCGACCCAAGACGCATCCGGGGCTGTAAACCTCGAACGGCAATTCACCGAGATTGTAGAGCAGTATTCCGATTTGGCCTACAGCGTTGCTTTCCGCTTGCTACAAAATGCCGCGGATGCGGAAGATGCAGTCCAAGAAGCCTATATCTCGGCGTTCAAGACTCTCCACCTTGCTATACCGCATCGTCGTCAACGCTTGTTGGGGATACCCAAAGATAAATCCAGGGCCAAGTACATCTCGGAAAATCTCTTTGACGACGCCTTGGTCTACGATTGGGAAAATGACCCCGAAGAGGCCGTTGTCAACCGCGAACTCAGTTCCACATTAGAACACGGGCTAAACATATTGTGCCCCGACCTCCACGCCGCCGTCGTATTGAGGGACACTCCACGAGAGAGGCCGCGAAGGCCTTGAACATCTCCATCGCTCCCCTCAAATCCCGTCTTCACTGGGCTAGGATCCTACTCCACAAGCATCTGGATGAATATTCCTTATTGGCGTAATTGCCCCCTCCGACCCCGACTCTTAACCCCAGTTAAACCGTAGTGCGATTCTCTGGCGGTTTCTGGACTGATTTTTATCTTTTTCTCCAGCCAAATTTACTAGTGACAACACTCTCTAAGCCCGTTACCATAATCTCGAGAATCTGCTTGCCTCAAGATTCGGAGCTCGCGTATTTAAAAATGACACCATCGATTCCTTCATCACATCACACAGACGTTTAGGGGGTTCCGCCTTGCCTGACCAGGCCCTTGACCAACTCTGTATCAACACCATCAGATTTCTGGCTGTAGATTCCGTCCAGAAAGCTAAATCAGGACACCCAGGCGCGCCTCTTGGAGCGGCGCCCATGGCTTATGTTCTGTGGGACCGCTTCCTCAAACACAACCCAAAAGACCCAAGCTGGCCTAACCGCGACCGCTTCATCCTTTCCCCCGGCCACGCGTCAGCATTGTTGTATTCTCTGCTGCACCTCACGGGCTATGACCTACCCATGGATGAATTGAAGCGGTTCCGCCAATGGGGCAGCAAAACACCGGGCCACCCAGAGCACGGCCTGACTCCAGGAGTTGAAGCCACCACCGGCCCTCTGGGGCAGGGATTTGGCAACGCTGTCGGCATGGCATTGGCCGAGCGTTGGCTGGCCGGACAATACAACAAACCCGGTCACGCGATCATCGACCACCATACCTACGCGATCGTCTCTGATGGTGACCTCCAGGAAGGAATCTCGTCCGAAGCAGCGTCCATGGCCGGCACATTGGGCCTTGGCAAGCTCATAATGCTCTATGACGACAACAACATCTCCATCGAGGGCGACACTGGCATCACCTTTGGCGAGAATGTCGCCCAACGGTTCCAAGCCTACGGCTGGCATGTCATCAGCGGGATAGAAGGGACTGATACAGACGCCATCTCCTCTGCGTTGACCGATGCACAGACCGAAACCGGAAAGCCTAGCATAATCGTCTGCCGCACGGTGATCGGTTACGGCAGCCCTAACAAAGCCGGCAAAGCGTCGGCCCATGGCGACCCACTCGGCGAAGAGGAAGTTCTCTTAACCAAAGAGAACTTGAAATGGGAGCCGTCAGAAGGGTTCGCCGTGCCTGCTGAAGCGGGTGTCCATCTAGGACTGGCCTCCGAACGGGGCAAGGCAAATCAGGGCGAATGGAACGCGGCGTTCAGCGAGTACCGGGAGGCCTTCCCCGACGAAGCGCAGCAACTGGATGATGCCCTACACGGAAGATTGCCTGCCGGGTGGGAGGACGGCCTGAACGGGCTTTTCGCAAAACCCGACCCCATCGCGACCCGCTCGGCTTCGGGCGTGGTGATGAATGCTATCTCAAAAGGCCTGCCGGCGTTCATCGGCGGTTCAGCCGACCTGGCGCCGTCAACTAGGACCATCCTTGACGACCGTGGCCATATTGGTACTGGCGATTTCGCGGGTCACAATCTGCACTTCGGGGTGCGGGAACACGCCATGGGCGCAGTGGCCAACGGCATGGCCTTGCACGGAGGTGCTATCCCTTACACCGCCACTTTCCTGGTTTTTTCAGACTACATGCGCCCATCCATCCGGCTGGGAGCGCTGATGGGCCAACACGTGATTTACGTTTTCACCCACGATTCAATCGGCGTAGGCGAAGACGGACCCACACACCAACCTATCGAGCATCTGATGTCTTTGCGCGAGATACCGGGTCTGGTGGTCAGCCGCCCGGCCGACGCCACCGAAACCGTGGAAGTATGGCGTGCGGCGATAAACCGCCAAGACGGCCCCACGGTAATGGCCTTCACACGGCAGAACCTGCCGGTGTTGGACCGTTCTGTATTCGAACCGGCTTCCGGCGTTCTCAAGGGCGGTTACGTCCTCTGGGAGAGCAACGAGTCACCCCAGGTTGTGATTATCGCCACCGGGTCCGAGGTCCACATCGCATTGGAAGCAGGGCAGATCCTGGAAGGCGGGGGCATTGCCGCCCGGGTGGTCTCCATGCCGTCCTGCGAGGTATTCGACGACCAACCCAAAGAGTACCGAGATAGCGTATTACCACCGGGTCTCCGGGCCAGGGTCTCGGTCGAGGCGGGCGCAACCAAGGGCTGGGAGCGGTACGTTGGCCTCGACGGGGCTTCCGTGGGCATGACCGGTTACGGCGCGTCGGCGCCCATCGCCGACCTCTACAAGAATTTCGATATAACAGCCGAACGGGTGGCCGAAGAAGCGCGAAAACTGGTCACGTAGGCCAGCTACCCTCCGGCCCAAAAACGTTGGGGAATCGGCTTAACCGCCAATCGGCTGGAGGATTTGATGCGAGCGTTGTACCTTATCGTAATCGGTTCCGGCCTGGAAGTGTCCNCGGACGTGTCGGACGCCGGCCGCTCTGTAGCGGTGATTGAAGAGGGTTCCTTTGGCGGCACCTGCCTGAACCGTGCTGCATCCCGTCCAAGATGCTGATTCACTGCGCCGACGTGATGCAAACCATCCAGAACGCCACCGCCTTCGGCATCCACGCTAAGCTTGAAAGCATCGATTGGCAGTTCATCGTCCAGCGCGCATTTGAAGAAGTGGATGCCGATGCTGCGATGTTGAAAAGGGGCAATTGGCAGAGTGAAAACGTCGAGGTTTTCAAGGGCCGTGGCCGGTTCACCGGATTGAAGGCTGTTACCGTCAAAGGCTTTGCAGGTGGCTTTGGTGGGCCTTACCCAGCAGGAGGCCGAAGGCCGGGGTGCGGCCTACATCACCTCCACCTATAACTATTCGGACACCGCCTACGGCGCACCCATCGAGGTCCATGACGGGTTCGTGAAAGTGCTGGCCGACCACGAAACCGAGGAGATCCTGGGTTGTCACATCATCGGCACCGACGCCGCCACTCTGATCCAAGAAGTGGCCAACGTTATGCGGTCCCGCGCGGGAGTGGACACAATCCTTCAGTCGATCTAAGTGCACTCAGCTCTGCCTGAGATTGTGCAGCGCGCTTTTGGTGGATCGCCCGTGTGACCGGCGGCGGTCATTTATACATGAGGAGTTGAACTTGTGGAATTGGGAATGATAGGCCTGGGACGAATGGGCGGAAACATGGCCCAACGGTTGGTCAACGGCGGACACCGGGTGGTGACCTACGATCTTGACTCCGAAGCAGTCATAGCCAGTGCAGGCTTCGGCGGCGAAGGCGCGTCTTCTCTCGAGGAAGTGGTATCCCGTCTATCGGCGCCCCGAGCGTTGTGGATCATGGTGCCAGCGGGCCAACCCACCGAGGACACGATTGACGCTCTAGCCCCTCTTCTCAGCCCCGGCGATGCCATCTTGGATGGCGGAAACGCAAACTATAAGGACAGCATGCGCCGCGCCGAGAAATTGGCGGCCCAGGGGATCCACTTCATCGACGTAGGCACCAGTGGCGGCATCTGGGGACTGACCGAGGGATACTCGCTGATGGTCGGCGGAGACAGTGCCGCGGTCAAACGTTTGGAGCCCATCTTTCACACTCTGGCCCCGGCCCCCGACAAGGGCTATAGCCGGGTCGGACCCAGCGGATCCGGTCATTTCACCAAGATGGTGCACAACGGCGTGGAATACGGGCTGATGCAGGCCTACGCCGAAGGATTTGAGTTGATGGCGGCCAAAGAAGAGTTCGGTCTTGACCTCCCGGCCATTGCCGAGACCTGGCGGCACGGCAGCGTAGTCCGCTCCTGGTTGTTGGACCTAGCCGCTGACGCTCTGAAGGAAGACCCTAATCTTGAGTCCCTGGACTCATATGTGGATGACTCTGGCGAAGGCCGTTGGACCGTCGAGGAATCGGTGGAACTTGCCGTGCCAATCCCGGTGATCACCTTGTCCTTGCAGGCCCGATTTCGGTCGCGGCAAGGTAATCCGTTCGGCGGACGGTTGCTGGCGGCGTTGCGAAACCAATTCGGCGGGCACGCCGTGCGAAAGTCCGGAAAATGACCTCCGGTTCTTCTTCGATAGACCAGAGCACAACGATCGTCATCTTCGGTGCGTCTGGCGACTTAACCCAGCGAAAGCTTATCTCATCTCTATGCAGTCTATTCTGCAAGGACCGTCTGGGTCCCGAAGTCAACATCGTTGGGATGGCCCGTAGCAATATCAGCACAGAAGAATTCCAGGCATCGCTGACCAGAGGGATCGACGCCTTCGAAGATTCCAGCCCGGACACGGAAGAATTGGACGAAGCCCGCAAGCTATACGACACAGCCATGGGGTGTGCCAATGATTTGGGCCTGCTGAGCGAGGAATTTGACTCGGCCACCGGGGAAATGCTGGGCAACTTCCCACAGGCGTTCTCCCACCTGGCCATGATTAACACCGCAGTGCAGTTGCAGAAAGCTTCTGGCGGCGCACGCTCCGGCCCCGACCGGGCTTAGAGACTCCGTTACCCTCGTCAGGGCTCGCTGAAAGACCCGCCTGCGCTTGCCACCAAATACCCGCCACAGTATCATGCCCAATAACTAACTGATTGCGAGTGAAAGCGTGCAGAAATTCCGGGTTGGCGTAGATATTGGCGGCACATTTACAGACATCGTTTTCCTGGGTGACGGCGGCCAGGTGCTGGCCCGTAAGATCGCCAGCACTCCTGACGATTACAGCGAGGCCGTCTTAGACGGAATCAAGAGCGGTGTGGCGGAGCTGGGGATAACCGCGGAGATGGTGTCCGAGGTTAGCCACGGTTTCACTGTTGCCACCAACGCCATCATCGAACAGAAAGGCGCCAAGACCGCCCTGATCACCACCAAGGGTTTCCGGGATATCTTGGAGTTCCGCCGCAACCGCATCCCACGACTGTACGACCTCCACTATGAGAAGCCCCCGCCTCTGGTCAAGCGCCAGTTCCGATTGGAAGTGGGTGAACGGCTGAACTTCAAAGGAGAGGTCCTCGAGCCTCTGAACAAGGCCGACGTTGACCGCGCCGTGCAATACGTGCTGGACAGCGGCGTGGAGTCGGTGGCAATCTGCCTGCTTCATTCCTACGCGAACCCCGACCACGAGCAATTAATCGCCCAGGCCCTTGCCGAGAAGGCGCCGGGAGTGAACCTAACGGTCTCCTCGGAACTGCTCCCTGAGATGAAGGAATACGAGCGCACCAGCACCACGGTGATCAATGGGTACGTGCGCCCAGTGGTTGAACGATACCTTTCTCTGCTCACTGACGGACTTATTAAGATGGGGGTCCAGGTGCCTTTGACTGTGATGCAGTCCAATGGCGGCCTGGCCACCGCTGACATCGCCAAGGAACGCCCGGTTTACTGCATCGAGTCAGGTCCGGCCGCCGGCGTGGTAGGCGCTTTCCATCTGGGGAAACGGCTGGGCATGCCGAACTTGATGACACTGGACATGGGTGGGACCACCGCCAAGGCATCGATAATCGAAGACGGCGAGATGCTCCAGGCCCCCGAATATGAGGTCGGCGGCGAGATTAGCGTGGGCCACCGCCTTTTGCGGGGCTCCGGCCACATACTTCGTGTCCCAGCCATCGATCTAGCGGAAGTGGGGGCCGGAGGCGGCAGCATCGCGGCGGTTGACCGGAGTGGGTCGTTGCGCGTCGGGCCCCAGAGCTCCGGGGCATTCCCTGGACCGGCCTGCTACCGGCTGGGCGGACAGGATGCCACGGTTACCGACGCCAACGTGTTATTGGGGTTCCTAAACCAGGAGCACCTGCTGGCCGGCGCCTTTGAGATCGACGCCGACCTGGCACGAAAAGCCATCAGCGGAAACGTGGCCAAACCCCTAGAGATGTCCGATGTGGAGGCGGCCTACGGCATCCACACCCTAGTCAACTCCAACATGGGTCGAGCCCTACGCGCCGTCTCCAGCGAACGGGGCCGGGACCCACGGCGGTTCGACCTGATCACTTTTGGTGGCAGCGGCCCCGTGCACGCCGTAGGCCTGGCTGAGATGCTGGACATCTCCCGAGTGGTGGTTCCACCTTTCCCCGGCGTGTTCAGCTCGTTCGGCCTGTTGGTGGCCGACGTTGAACACCATTTCGTCCAGACCTATTTCAAGACCTTTGAAGAACTTGACATAACAGCGCTATCGGCGCTCCTGAACAGCCTTTGGGAGCAGGGCCGGACACAACTTCGGGCAGAAGGTTTTGACGAAAGCCGGCACGAGATATTGACCCAGATGGACATGAAGTATGAAGGGCAGGTTTCCGACCTGACCGTCCCCTTCCTCGGTGGCGAGGTCAACTGGCAGACGGTCAACGCTGTGATCGCCGCCTTCGACCAAGAACACGAACGCAGCTTCGGCTACAACAGCCCGGGCACCGGGTATCAGTTGGTCAATGTACGGGTCATTGCCCGCGGCTTGCCGGAGACCCCCCGTATGCCGGAGCGGCTCGAATTGCCTGTATCAGCCAACGGTTCAACCGCGGCGCAGCGAGACGTGTACTTTGGACCCAATAGAGGCTGGGCCAGCGTGCCCGTCATCGACCGGCAAGGCCTGAGCGGAGAAATATCCGAGGGGCCGCTGATCGTTGAGGAATACGATTCCACTACCGTGGTGCCTCCCGGTTGGAACGCCACAATCGACCGGTGGAGCAACATCATTCTGGAAAAGGTATTTTCATCGTAGGCGTGGAGTTTTAACTTACCTTACCACGCTGGAACAATTTATACCGCCAACTCTAGAGAAGGAGACCCAGATGCAACAGGTCACTGACCCGGTCACCAGAGAAGTCATTAAGAACGCCCTGATGAGCATCGCCGACACCATGGCTTTGACCGTGGTGCGCACTGCCCGGTCGGCGGTGATCAAGCACGGAATGGACTTCTCCACTTCGCTGTTCAACGCGGAGGGCTTGCAGGTAGCCCAGGGCCTGACGCTGCCTCCCCATTTGGGTTCCATGGCCCCGGCTCTTGAGGGCGTGATGAATGCCTTCGGCGATGATGTCGAACCAGGAGACATCTTCGCCAACAACGACCCCTATGAGGGGGCCAGCCACCTCCCAGATATTTTCCTATTCAAGCCCATCTTCAAGAACGATGTGCTGGTGGGCTGGAGTTGCTGCATCGGCCACCAGACGGACATAGGCGGCCGCGTGGCCGGTGGCAACGCCTGCGACAACACGGAGATATATCAGGAGGGTTTGATCATTCCCCCGCTTAAACTTTACGCCAAGGGCGAATTGAACCAAGCGGTCTGGCGCATTCTGGAGAAGAACGTCCGGGTGCCCGATAAGGTCCTTGGAGATGTACAGGCCCTCCTGGCGGCGGTACGTTTCGGCGAGCGAGACCTATTGCGGCTGGTGGACGACTACGGTCTAGAAGAACTGAAAAGTTACATGACTGACATTCTGGACACCACGGAGCGGCTGACCAGGGCCGAGATTGAACTGCTGCCCCAGGGAGAATGGGAATTCACCGACTACATAGACAACGACGGCATCGACCCTGAGCCAATCGCGATCCACGCAAAGGTCAAGATTAAGGGCGGAGAGATTTTCGTTGACTTCGACGGCACATCACCCCAGGCCAAAGGCTCGATCAACCCTAATTTTGCTTATACCAAATCCAACGTATATGCCGTGATGAAGTGCCTTATCGACCCCGCCATACAGTCTAACAGCGGGTTCTTCCGGCCATTCAATATCACTGCGCCGGAAGGGTGTTTCGTGAACCCTCAGCACCCAGCGCCGGTGGCGGCCCGGGGACTGGCCGGGTTCCGGATCTGCCATACCATCTTTGGCGCCATGGCCCAAGCGTTGCCCGGTAAGGTGCCGGCGGCCTGGGGCGGCGGCGAGATTGGCGTCAGCTGGGGCGGATATCACCCCAACCGCAAGGCTTGGGTTTACCTGGAATTCGCCAACGACGGGCCCAGGGGCGGCGGACCTGCCTTGGACGGGGCCGACGGCCTGGCCGCGCCCATTCTGAACATGGCCAACACGCCCATCGAAAGCATCGAATCTGAGCAGCCCTTGATGGTGGAACGCTATGGGTTTGTGCCTAACACCGGGGGCGCAGGCAAATACCGGGGTGGGCTGGGCATCGAGCGGGAATTCCGTCTGCTGGCTGAAGACGCGACCTTCCAGTTGCGGTCTGACCGGTCAGACTTCACACCCTGGGGCGTTCAGGGCGGCAAGCCGGGAACTCCCACTGAGAACTACCTGAACCCCGGGACCGATCGGGAAGAAAAACTGCCTGGCAAGACCCTGCGGCAACTAAAGAAAGGCGATCTTTACCGGGTGGTCCAGGCCGGAGCAGGCGGTTACGGGGACCCATTAGAGCGGGACATGTACGCGGTGGCGGACGACGTGGAGCAGGAGAAATTATCCGCCGAGTATGTGCGCCGAGAATACGGGGTAGTAGTTGACCCAAAGACTTCAGCCTTGGATGTCTCCGGGACCGAAAAACTTAGGGCGGAGATGGCTGCGGTGAATAACTAAGCAGCGATACCTTCTCTTTGGTTGCTAGGCCGCCTGCGGTACCTGTAACCAAAAATCTCTGATAGTGTCGATCAATTTTGGCCGGTGTAACTTTCCGGTTTTAACAAATCGTCGCCATTAACTATATTCCTGCTCCGCTGGTAGTGGTCGCTCTCTAATTCTCGTGAATCCCCGCAAGGTTAAATTCCAGGGTTCCCCGCACTCCGTAATCCCTCCAACTTCCCTGTTTTGACCCAATTGGCCCAATTAGTCCATCGCGACGGCCCTCCGAGATCTGTAGATTCGGTAAGTTTGCAGTATCCCCCCGGCTCATTAAGTGCTTGGAGCCCGAATCACCGAATGAGAGCATAAATCTCAGCGGGAATTGGGGGACATGTCCTTCGTTTTCGCTATAGATACCAAAGTAACCGGCCGGTTCCCTGACATACCGGGTGCGTGCCAGTCACTCTTACTACGGGTTGGTTCGGAATCGATACCAACACCCTGTAGATCCTTGAGGTGCCAAATCTTATCGCGCCCAGTTTGGAGGCCTCAAATCTTTTTTTTGGATCTATAACCGTTATCGCAGCAAACGCCGATCAC
>JGI24819J35694_1000219_pt1 | contig 12644 bp, 10 predicted proteins | sample METZYME_3_800m_FD_35694 | JGI IMG/M metagenome (IMG submission 35694) | reverse complement strand
CGAGTGAGGCAGGCGATCTACCGGGTCAGCGGCCCGGCCGGCCCTAAATTACTGAAAGTCGGCGATCTTTCTATAGACCAAGAACGCTACGAAGTTACAGTGTCGGGCCGCCGAGTAGCCTTGACCTACAAGGAGTTCCAGCTTCTGGTGCTCTTGGCGTCCAACCCCGGCCGGGTTTACACGCGGGAAGCGCTGCTGAGCCAGATCTGGGGCTACGACTACTTGGGCGGCACACGAACCGTGGACGTCCACATCCGTCGCCTCCGCTCCAAGGTGGAGTCCCCCGGCCACTCCTTCGTCGAGACCATCTGGAACGTGGGCTACCGCTTCAAAGCCCCGGCATAGCTCAACCGACAGCCGTCTATCAACGCCACACCTTCGCCTGTCGTTCGGAGCGTAAGCCGAGGAAACCTTAGTTTGCCAAAGTATACGGGGTCGGCTAGCATAGCTTGTTGTTTGGCTGTGGAATCTAAATTTATGAGCGCCGTGAGTGACAACAGAAGGGCGGAAGAAATAACCAATGACGATCTATAACTTTGCCGCGGGACCGGCTACTTTGCCCGCTGAGGTGCTTCAAGAAGCCCAACGGGACCTGGTCTCGCTACCGGGGGTTGGGATTTCACTGCTGGAGATGAGCCATCGCTCAAAACCGGTGGTGGAGATGATCGAGAGCGCCGAGCAGGACATCCGCGATCTGGCTGGAATACCGGACAACTACCAGGTCTTATTCCTCCAAGGAGGGGCGTCCCTGCAATTCTCCATGGTACCCATGAACCTGTTGACCCCCAACGGCCATGCCAATCATATAGTCACGGGAAATTTCGCCAATTTGGCCCTGAAAGACGCCCAAAAAGTCGGTGACATCAGGCTGGCCGGTTCCACCGAAGATTCGAACCATGACCGCATCCCGAGTCAAGAGCAATTGGACCTGGACCTTGCGGCCGACTACGTGCACTTTACCGGGAACAACACGATCTACGGCACCGAATGGGCAACGGAACCCGCAACCGGCGATGTTCCATTAGTCGGNGATTTATCCTCCAATATTTTCAGCAAGCTGATCGACGTATCGAAATACGGCCTGATCTATGCCGGCGCCCAGAAGAACCTGGGGGCGGCCGGAGCCACGTTGGTGATTATTCGGGACGACCTGCTGCCCCGCAGCCCGGAAAGCCTTCCCTCCATGCTCAGCTACAATGTCCATGCCAAGGGAAAGTCGGCGCACAACACGCCGCCAGTGTTCTCGGTCTACATCTTGGGCCTGGTGGTCAAGTGGCTGGCCCAACAGGGGGGCTTGGAGTGTATGGGTCGCCTGAACGATGACAAAGCCAAGATTCTCTACGACCAGCTAGACTCGTCCGAGTTTTTCAGCGGACACGCTGTTCCTGAACACCGCTCCCGCATGAATGTCACATTCCGGCTGCCAACCCCTGAGTTAGAGACCCAATTTGCCACCGAGGCGGCTTCCGAAGGGCTTGTGGAGCTCAAAGGCCACCGTTCGGTGGGCGGTATCCGGGCGTCGGTTTATAACGCCTTTCCCAAAGAGGGCGTGGAGGCCCTTGTGTCATTCATGAAGCAGTTCGAGCGGACCCACGGCTAATACTAAAACCCACCTTACCAAACTGATCGGAGCCAAGTATGACGACCCTAAAACTGGCATCTGGAGCATATATCGAGATCGACGACCTTCTGTATTCGTTCGTCAGAGACGAGGTGGTCCCAGATTCGGGCAAGTCCGTGGACGAGATTTTCAACATACTCGGCGAGCTCGTGGAGCAATTCGGCCCCAAGAACTTAGAACTTCTGGACAAGCGCACAACGCGCCAGGCCATGATCGACGAGTATTACCTGGCCAAACGGAAGGCTGGTTGGGCACCCACTGCAGACTCGGCTTCCAACGACGCGGTCGAATTGGGGAAATTNCTAGTGGATGAGGGCTATCTGGAACCGGAATCGCCCATCGAAGTTAGCATGACGACCCCGCAACTCGACTTAGAGATGTCCCAGAACGGCCCTGAGCTTGTCACCCCGGTCAACATCGCCAGCATGGCTGTGGGCGGCGCCAATGCAAGGTGGGGCAGCCTTTATGATGCCTACTTTCTCAGCGACATCCACTCCGAGGTCGACCGCGATTTCAGCCGTGACGAGCGCTTACAAATGGTGGTTGACCAGACAAACGAGTATCTCAACGGCCATGTAGCCGGGTGGGAGAAAGGTCTGGGATTCAAAGACTTCGTGTCCTACTCCTTGAGCAAGAACCCGGACGGAAGTTTCTCGCTCTGGGGCCAGACTGCGGACGGCGCAGAAGCCGGACTGCAAGACCCCAACCAGTTCTTAGGCTTCAACCAAGAGGGAGACCAACTGGCCGAGTTCTACTTGGAAGACAACGGTATGAAGCTGCAGTTTCAGCTTTACGACGACGGCAAGGTCAACGGAGAAAACGGTCAATTCAAAGACCTGATTGTGGAATCGGCCGTCACTAACATCGTTGATTTTGAGGACGCGGTGGCCATTGTCGACGCAGAGGACATGGTCCTGGCTCTGCGAAACTACTTGGGGCTGATTCGCGGTGACCTCCAGGCAAGCAGTTCCCGTGGCGCCCTGAAGACGATCAACGCCGACGTTAGATTTACCGGCGCAGACGGGACACCGAAATCGGTCAAAGGCACCAGCTTGATGTCCGTCCGCAACGTCTCGCTGCACATGTATACGGACATGGTGAAAGTGGACGGCCAGGAGATTTCCGAGCGGATGCTCGGTGTGTTACTGACGACACTGATTGCGACCTCCCACGACAAAGGCTCTGATGAAAGGGCCCCCAACAGCAAAGCGGGCTACGTTTACCAGGTCACACCCAAGCTGCAGACCTCCGAAGAAGCGGCCGAACAGGTACGTTTCTTTGAAGCCGTCGAAGACCGTCTGGGCCTGGCTAAGAACACGATTCTTCTTGGAATCATGAACGAAGAACTGGGGATGACCCTGCAATTGGCGGAATCTCTCCGGGCGGCCCAGAGCCGGGTGTTCTTCACCAATACCGGGTTCCTAGACCGCACCGGTTCCCAGATACGGGTGCAGACCCAGGCAGGGCCGGTTGACCTGCGTGACGACCTCACCAGGTCGATTTTCAACACCAGCTACGAGCTGCACAACGTCGATATCAGTCTCAGGGCCGGGGTCCACAACCAGGGGAAGATCGGCAAGGGCATGCAGGTTAAGAACCGGGCCATGGTTGAGATGATGGAGAACAAGATCAACCACCCCAGGAGTGGGGGCAACACCGCCTGGGTCCCAGCGCCCAACCCCAGTCACCTTCACTCGATGCATTACCACATGATCGACGTCGACCAGGTGCAGCGCACGATGGAAGATTCTCCGTCCCCTGCGATTTCCAGGCGCGATCTTTTGACATTCCCGGTGCTGGAGCCCGAGAAGGTGGCCGACCCGATGGCGAAAGAGACCCTGCTATTGAGCTACGCCCATAGCATGGTCGCTTACGTGGAGCCTTGGGTGCACCGAGGCATCGGGTGCAGCGGCGTGCCCAACTTCAGCCAGATCGAGGAGATGAAAGACCGGGCAACCGAGCGGATCGACGGCGCGATAATTGCCAACTGGCGGCTCCACGGCGTGGTCAGTCAGGAGGAGATCGAGGACGCGGTCAAGAAGGCGACCGAGATACTTGATCAGCAGAACCAGGGACAACCCGGTTATGCGCCGATGACGGACACCGATGAGAAACGCTCCGGCCTGTTGCAAGAGCCGGTGATCGCCGCCGTATTACAGATAATCGACGATGCCCTGTCGTCTCCCAGCGCCTACGTGGAGCCGGCCCTTTTCAGATACCGCAAGGCGGTCAAAGCCGCCTCCAAGTAGCGCCGCTCGTAACCCGGAATTAGCCGGAAACCCGGAATCCGAGGATGAGGTAGGACGATCAATGGTCGACCAGCTAGCCCGCCCGAAGGATAAGGTTGAGATCTATTGGTTCTCTGAGCAGCCCAACGGCTACGTCAGAGACGAAGACCTTGATAAGTACGACGCAACAAGGTTCTTGTTCCCAAATTCCTACTTCGACCCTCAGAAAGCCCATGTGTTGTACAACGAATATCACGAACAGTACGCCTTGGTCGATGAGGTCGGCTTCGATGGAATAATGACCAACGAACACCACACTGCTTACTGGTGCATGAAGCCATCGGCCAATCTAGACGCCGCAGTCCTTTCCAAGATCACCAAGAAGGTCAAGATTGCCATCTTGGGCAACGTCATCGCGATCAACGACCCAGTGCGGATGGCCGAAGAGATAGCGATGCTGGACTGCTATTCCGGCGGCCGAATCATTTCAGGATTCGTGCGTGGCAGCTCCGTCGAGACTTTGCAGGCGGGTATCGATCCCACAGAGAACAGAAGCCGGTTCGAAGAAGCCCACGACCTGATACTGAAGTGCTGGAATACCCCCGGCCCGTTCCGCCACGAGGGCCAACATTTCCAATACCGGGTGGTGAACCCGTGGGTGCTTCCCATGCAGAAGCCAAACCCGGACATCTGGTTCCCTGGCACCGGCAGCCCAGAGAGCGTTATCTGGGCGGCTGAACACGGCTATCCCTATCTGAATCTACAGGTGATTCGCGGCCAGACGGAGTGGTTGAAAGAGGTATACATTCAAGTAGCCAAAGAGGCCGGGTACACTCCGGGTCCCGGAAATTTCGGGGGCAACGTTCTGGTTTTCTGCGCCGCCACCGATGAAAAAGCCCAGGAGATTGGGCGCACTTACATGTGGAACGATAGGCACCGGTTCAAGGGCCCTGCGGAACATAACGACCCTCCCGGATACCGGTCACGCGCCGCCGTTGATGTGATTAGGAAGATTCCGGCTGGTGTCGGGGTCCGGTTGGGGCAGCACAAGATGTCTTATGAGGAACTCCAAGAGGCCGGTAGCATCGTGGTCGGTAGTCCCGACACGGTGATTAAAGGACTGAAGAAGACCTTAGAGAGCGTGTCGCCGGGCTACTTGATCTGCTACGGCAACGAAGGTGACATGCCCCACGAAGATGTCATGCGTTCCATCGAACTCATCGGCAAAGAGGTTATACCGGCGCTGCACGAGGTCCAGCTTAAGCCTTATGATTAGGGGATCGTCGATCAATTTGGGCGGCTCCAGGCATCAACCGGTAGCGGAAGGAGAGCGTGATGGCAGAAGGACTTGGCTTCGTAGACCCAACGGCAGGCGGTAGCGCAGCGGTGATTCAAATGGCGGCACGGCCCGTCAATCTCTCGGGTAAAGTCGTTGGGCTCTTGGACAACACCAAAGAACAGGCCGATATCATCCTCCAGACGGTGGGNGATGCGCTGTGCGAACGATTCGGTGTCGAAAAACTGGTGATTCGCCGTAAGGAGCACTACTCCAAGCCGGCCACTCCGGAGTTCATTAACGAGATGGCAGACCAGGTGGATGTGGCCATCGCCGGTCTGGGTGGTTGAGGATCCTGTACGTTGTGCAGTGTGTACGACACCGTCGAGTTCGAGAAACTGGGCATCCCATCGACAACCATCATCACCTCGGCCTTCAAAAAGGCAGCCGACTTCCAATTTCGCGGGAAGGGTATGCAGGGCCACCCCTACGTTGCGCTCCCGCATCCCGTGAGCAACCTCCAGCCCGCCCAGATGCGAGAATTGACTCTGCAATATGTGGATGAAGTGGCGAGCCATCTCAAAAGCTAATCTCCAAATGCTGATCTCTAAGTAGAACGAGAGGAGTAACCCGTTGAACGAACAGGTAGATGAATTCGAGTTCTTCCTAGAGAAGGAATGGTCAGACGGATTCCCTGTGGTCACCCCCACTGAAGAACGCATCGCGCGGATGCTCACCGGCACGGATCGCGACCACGATGACGTCATCGGCCCTATCCCTCCCGCGATGGAAGTCGCCACCGTTCGTTCTGTAGCGGTCCACGCCCTCATGGCCGGCTGCCGCCCCGAGTACCTGCCCGTGGTGATCGCGGCCACGGAACTGATGCTCCGTGGAGAATTCAACGTGAACGGCGTCCAGGGCACCATGCACGGTGTGGCTCCCATGATGATCGTCAACGGCCCCTATGCGGCCGATATTGGGATCCACGGCGGAAACGGCTGCATGGGACCTGGCTTTCGCGCCAATGCCACCATCGGGCGGGCCATCCGGCTGATCCTGATGAACCTGGGCGCTGGAATTCCCGGCGTTTCCTCGATGACCATCTTTGGGATGCCCTCCCGGTTCACCTACTGCCTGACTGAGAATATGGAAGATCATCCGTGGGAAAGCCTCTCGGTATCCAAGGGCTATTCCGGCGATGAGAACGTCATCACCATGGCCATGGTCGAGTCGCCCCGCTTCTGCTTCGACGATGTTAGCGACGAGCCCATTCGTCTGATGAATGGAATAGCTGACACCATGGTCGCCATGGGTTCTTGGAACATGCACACCCGCTCCGATATGGTCGTCGCCATGGGTCCGCAGCACGCGGCGATCTGTGCCAATGCCGGCATGAGCCGCGCCGACGTGCATAGCCGGTTGTGCGAGATGGCCGGCCGCAAAGTACGGGACCTGAAGAACGGGGGCAACTGGCGAAGGGAGCGCGCTTTGGCTTTCCCCATCGAAGTTGATCCGGACGACGATGACTACTTCATCCCGGCTATCAAAAACCCAGAGGACTTGCAACTGATCGTGGCTGGTGGTTGGGGCCCATGCACCGCGGTCTGTCATGGCTGGAGCGGCGGGAGCCGGGCCGTCCACGCCAGTTATCATGCCTAAGCGCTGCGGCTTAGGCCACGTTGGCGCTGGCTTGGTTTACGAACCGGGCGACTTGGGCGGCGATGGCCAAATGGTTCGGAGAAGATAGTTCCGGGTCTTCTTCGATTAACCTGGTTGCTTCTGACCTGGCGAGGTCCAACAATTCCCGGTCCGTGATGTGGGCCATTCTGAGACTGGGCAGGCCGCTTTGGCGGGTCCCGAAGAAATCTCCTGGCCCCCGCAGTTCCAGGTCAACCTCGGCTAGCTGGAACCCGTCGTGGATCCGCTCCAGGGCTGATAGCCGTTCTTTGGCCGTCTCCGACTGGGTGTCCGATAGCAGCATGCAGTAACTCTTATACTCCCCACGGCCAACCCGGCCCCGGAATTGATGGAGTTGGGCCAGCCCGAACCGGTCTGCGCCGTCAATCATCATCACTGTGGCGTTGGCCACGTCTATGCCCACTTCGACCACCGGCGTGGTCACCAGAATGTCCAACTCGCCGTCCCGGAATTGGCGCATGACTTTGTCCTTTTCCTTCCCGGCCATCCGCCCGTGGAGCAGGCCAAGGGATAGATCTGGGAAAATATCTTTGGAAAGGCGCTGGTATTCTTCCGTGGCGGCCTTGGACTCGATGGTCTCCGACTCGTCGACCAATGGGCAGACTACGAAGGCCTGCCTCCCTGCTTCGACCTGCTTGCGAATGAAGCCGTAGGCCGTATCACGCTGTTCCGGTTCCAACCATTTGGTTTGGACTTGCTGGCGTCCGGCGGGCATCTCGTCGATGGTTGAGATGTCCAAGTCGCCGAAAAGGGTCAAAGATAGAGTCCTGGGAATGGGCGTGGCCGACATGATTAGCGTGTGTGGGTTCTTTTGACCCCGTTCTTGCAGCGCAGACCGCTGCATCACTCCGAACCGGTGCTGCTCGTCGGCCACCGCCAAGGCCAGCTTAGGCATGGAGACACCCTCTTGGATCAACGCCTGGGTTCCGACCAGGATGTCCAGAGTGCCGTCGACGGCCATGTTGGTCAGCTCACGTTTCACCGGAGGGCGGGAACTGCCGGTTAATAGTCCGATGGAAACCGGGCGGTCCATGTGCTCCAGGTATACAGATAACAGATGCGGCTCTTGCACGGGCCGGGCCAGTCCGCTGAGGAGATTTCCAATGCTCAGGAAATGCTGTTCGGCCAGCACTTCGGTCGGGACCATCATCGCGCCCTGATACCCGGCCGTAGCCGCTGACAACAGGGCTGATAGGGCCACCACGGTCTTGCCGCTGCCAACCTCGCCCTGGAGCAGGCGGCTCATGGGCGGCGTGCCCCGGCCCAGGTCGGACTCTATCTCTTGGATGCAGCGGCGCTGGGCCTTGGTCAAAGGGAAGGGGAGGTTTTTGTAGAAGCCGTCAATCACGTTGGCCGGGGCCTTGACCTCGATGCCTTTCACGTTGTCATGCTGCATCCGTCGCCGGGCCAGCACGGCCAACTGGAGGGTGAAGAGCTCATCGAATGCCAGGCGTCTCCGCGCCAGTTCCCAGGTCTCCATCTCCTTGGGGTAATGGGCCTGGTAAACAGCGTCCAGTAAGGACATCAACTTGGTCCGGACCAAGATATCGTCCGGTAGGACCTCTTCCAGGCCGCCGACCCAATTCTGGACCGCCTGCCAGGTCAGCCGCCGCATGTTCCGGCGGGTCAATCCCTCTGTTAGTGGGTAGATCGGCACGAGCCGGCCGGTATGTACGCCCGACCCGGCGTTATCCAACATCTCGTGCTCGGGGTTCTCGAATACCAATTGACTCCGGAAAACAGAGGCTTTGCCGCTGATGGCGATGCGGCTGCCAGGCTTAAGGGAGCGGGCCAGATACCGCTGTCCGAACCAGATTACTCGCAGGTTGCCGGTCTCGTCGCTCAGCACCGCTTCTGTGTCGCGGCGGCCTCCTCGTGGGCCCTTGGCAACCTCGCGGGCTTCCCAGACGGTGGCGACCACCGTGCACTCTTCCCCGGGCGACAGCTCTGCGATCTTCTTAGCGGATGAATAATCTTCATGCCGGCGAGGAAAGAGGTAAAGCAAATCCCGAATGGTCTCGACGTCCAATCGTTTGAGACGGGCGCTCAGCTTGGTATCCACCCCCCGGAGACGGTCTACTGGGGCGTCCACCGTGACTTCGGCGGGTGGGGCTTTATAAGCGGTCTTCTTTTCCGCAGGCGTCTTCTTCAAAGATGATTTCTTAATAGCCGCTTTTATCTTGCGGAGTTTAGCAATGGGTTTAGGCTGCCTATTGGGGCCCGGTGGGCCTCCCAGGGCCTCCTGCCACTGGATGACCCATTGCTCCCGGAGTTTGGCGGACATCGAGTCGTAGGACTCTTTCAGCAGAAAATCCTCGTCGCTGACGCCATGGGCGCCCATCTCGTCTGCCCAGCGGGCAACGAACTTGTCCAGTCCTCCCATCACAGCCTTGTTGTCAAAGCCGTGGGACTCTTCAAGTTTGAGGATATTCTGGAAGGCGGCGGCCCAGGAGGACGCGCCGGTTTCTTGCGTGGCCATCAGGCGGTTACCCTAACACGCTGTATCGCCTTGGTTCGAGGCGGAACATTGGTCACTTTAATCATTCTAGCCCGTCGGCGGAACGTCAATCGTTAAATGACATAAGAAGGCCCGAATCAAGTCTAACGGGCCTATTGAGTGACCGCCACGCCCAAGGCTTCTGGGCCGATGTAGGTGCCCAAAGTAGAACCAAATCGTGCTTCGATGATCTGGTCGGCAGGCACCAGACCGGTCAACTGTTCCTTTAGTACCGCCATGCGCTCGGGGTTGGTACTGTGAATCACCGCCAAACGGCGCACCGGGGCTAGTTCCTTGGTCAGTTCGACCAAGCGACGCATGGCGCGCTCGCTGTTTCGTGGCCGTTCTACCGGGTGGGCTTCGCCGTTCTGGAGCTTGAGAATGGGTTTCACACTGAGGATTGATCCCATGAATGCCTGGGCCTTGCCGATACGCCCACCCTTCTGCAGATACACCAACGTGTCCAGGGCGAACAATCCGTGATGAGTGCCCAACCCCTGCCGGACCTTGTCGGCGATGTCGTGATAGTTGCCGCCTTCGGCCGCGTTGATCGCGGCGTCTAAAACCGCCAGCCCCAGAGGTATGGAAGCGAGTTGGGAATCGATTATTTCGATCTCCGCTTCGTTGATCGAGGCTTTGGCTTGTTCGGCTGAATTCAATGTGCCGCTCAACTTCTCCGAGACGTGAATCGATACCACCTGGTCGCCTTGGCCCGTCAATTCCCGGTAGACCTCCTGGAAATCGGCCACCGTCGGCTGGGCCGTGGTGGGCGTGCGGCCCTCAGCTTGGAGGTGGCGATAAAAGTCGTCGGCATTGATCTCCACGCCGTCTTTGAACGTCTGGTCGTCCACTACCACGTAACATGGTAGCACCGTGATGCCGTGCTGTTGGACCAGGTCAACGGGCAGGTCTGCAGAGCTATCGGTAACTATGCGTACGGTCATATTCCTCTGGTGAATTAATGCTGGATTTTTCGATTAGCCGGTCACTCAACCGACGCCAGGTATTGGTGATGGTGTTGCTTGCCGTCGATCAGGTCCACCTGGATCCCGGGAAATTCGGCTTCAAGTCCATCGGCCACCTGTTGAGCATCGGCGGCCGAGCTACCGGCGCCGTAGTAAAGGCTGACGATAGCATCGCTGCTGAGGTCTGTTAGTTCCAGGGCGGCCATTAAGGCTTTTTCGGAACTGTCTTCGGAGGAAACAAGTTCACCCTCCAACAATCCTATGTGCTGACCTTCCTCGACTTCAAGGCCGCCGATGGTGACGCCTCGGACAGCGACGGTCACTTCAACAGAGGCTACCTCGGATAGGACGGCGGTCATGGCGGCAACGTTTTCCTCCCATGTTCCCTCAGGGTTGTAGGCTAATAGCGCCGTAACTCCCTGGGGCACGCTCTTGGTTGGGACGACATGCATCGACGGTTCTGCGGCCGCAGCCTGCTCCGCAGCCAAAACCACGTTCCCGTTGTTGGGCAGCACGATAACATCTACAGCTTTGGTGCTGCGGGCCGCATTGATTATCTGCCGGACGCTGGGGTTCATGGTCTGGCCGCCTTCGATCACGCCTGCGCAGCCTGAATCCAGAAACAGATGGGCCAGCCCTTCGCCCTGCACCACCGAGAGCACAGCCAGAGCCACTGCGCCCGAACGGCTGCTAGAGGCAAACCTCTCGTTTTGGCTGTCCATGCTTTCGATCTTGACATCGGAAACCGCGCCCAATGACTCGGCGTAACTCAGGGCCGGTCCGGTTTCTTCCAGATGGACGTGGACCCGCACATTGCGCTGGTCGCCCACCACCACGGTCGAGAGCGCCGTTCCCTGAAAGTGAGTGCGGACCTGTCCAATGTCGAGGTCTCTCCCATCAACGCTGCTAATGATGAACTGAGTGCAATAGCCCCATTCCTGTTCCAAGGTAGTATCCAGAAATTCGGCCTTAACCGGGCCGCCGCTTGCGTTGGCCGTGCCCTGGAACCTCGATAACTCCGGAAGTTCAACGCCGGAAGAGCCGTTCGGTGCGATCGCACGAAGGGCACCTCCAATCAATATGACCACGCCTAAGCCTCCAGCATCGACTACTCCGGCTTCCTTCAGCACTGGTAATTGCTCCCGCGTGCCAGCCAGCGCGTCCTGTGATGCTTGGTAGGCTACTTCCCACAGGCCAGGCAGGTCTGAGTCCGACCCTTGTACGGCCTCCGATGCCATCCTGATCACGGTGAGCATGGTGCCTTCAACCGGGTTGCCTACTGACTCGTAGGCGGCGGCCGAGGCTAGCTTGAAGGCCAGTGTCAGGTCATCAGCGGCGAGGAACTCTTTGCCGGCCAAAGCGTCTGAGAAGCCCTTGAAGAATTGAGAAAGTATTACGCCGCTGTTGCCCCTTGCGCCGAAGAAAGCGCCCTGGGCCAGCGCTGAGGAAACGGCGCCGACCGAATGGTTCTCGCCGTCGGGGCAATCTTCGGACACGGATTGTATAGCTGAGCGCATGGTCAGCAGCATGTTGGTGCCGGTGTCGCCGTCAGGCACCGGGAACACGTTGAGCGCGTTGACTACATCCCGGTGTTCCTCCAAGAACCCGGTTGCCGTGGAAAAAGCTTCTTTGAGGTCCTGCCCCCGTAGCTGGTCCATGCTTAACCCGTTACGATCATCAGCCGATGTTCTTTGGATTCGGAACTTTGGGTTCGAATCTTTGGGGTACGGCCTTGAATCTACGCTTCAGATGGAGTCCGGCAATTATATATCATGGCCAACATGGCAGATTCGGACGGTATGGATCAGATTTGATGATTGATGGCCGGTGGGCCGAGGTTTGAGTAGGCGGAGGCCAGGCAGGAATGGGCACGAAATTCCTTGACAGGCGCAGAGGGCTCACGTAGTATTGATGGTCGAGGAATATATGGATTACGCAGTATTTAAAACAGGCGGAAAACAGTATCGGGTCAAGCCCGGTGACACGTTGGACGTTGAACTCCTGCCCAACGAAGTAGACACGATTGCTGAGTTTGGAGAGGTGTTAGCCCTTTCCGACGGTGGAGAGGTGACATTTGGGATCCCTCTCATCAAAGGCGCCAAGGTCACAGCCCAAGTCTTGTCTCACTATAAAGATAAGAAGCTCATGGTCTACAAATATAAGGCCAAGAACCGGTACCGCAGAAAACGCGGCCATCGCCAGACCTATACCCGTTTGCAGATTCGAGACATCGAACTATCCAAACCCCGAGCGCCAAGGCAGCGCGCCGCTGCGGCGACGGCTCCAGCCGAGGCGGACGGTGGAGAAGAGAATAGCTAATGGCCCATAAAAAAGCTGGCGGCAGCACAAACAACGGTAG
>JGI24819J35694_1000217_pt1 | contig 12654 bp, 9 predicted proteins | sample METZYME_3_800m_FD_35694 | JGI IMG/M metagenome (IMG submission 35694) | reverse complement strand
GCAGAAGCGGAGTGCGTACGGCTACACCGGCCAACCGACGTGCCGCAGCTTCCACCTCTGTGAGGCCTACTAATCCTTCACCTTGTAGGATGTCGCTCAAGCCTCGACTCCGTCAGTCTCCGAAGTTACTGAGGCCGCATCACTAAGATCATCCGAACCCTCACCGTTTACATCCTCTGTAATAACACGGGCAACATCCACAACGGCATCACCCTCATCAAGATTGACCAACTTTACTCCCTGGGTNACCCGCCCGATTACTGAGATCTCCGATACGCGTTGGCGATTCACGACTCCTTGGCGAGTGATTATCATTAATTGCTCTTCTTCCGAAACTGCCTTGACCGCTACAACCAAGCCATTCTTGTCGGTTGTCTTGAGGTTGATAACCCCCTTCCCGCCTCGTTTCTGTAACCGGTATGCGTCCACATTTGACCTTTTGCCCATCCCCTTCTCCGATACCACGAGCAAGGTTGAATCTGGTCGGACCACAACCATACCTATAACAACATCCCCTTCGCGGAGCCTCAAGCCCCTCACACCCGCAGTAGCACGTCCCATCTGACGCGCATCCCCTTCATTGAACCGGATCGCCTTCCCNTTCNTGCTCGCGAGGATAATCTCATNCTCTCCGGACGTGATCTGAACGTCGATAAGTTCATCGCCCTCTCTGATATTGATAGCATTTAAGCCTACGGACCGGACATTNCCGTACGCTGAGAGTGCGCTCTTCTTGATCATACCGAGCCTGGTACAAAATAAGAGGTTCCTGTCCTCAGAGAATTCACGCACAGGTACCACTGATGCGATCTCTTCTTCATCTGAGAGGTTAAGCAAGTTAATGATCGGCTTACCGCGTGCCGTCCGTCCTCCGACAGGGATTTCCCACACCTTGATCCAATAGCACTGCCCGCGTCGAGTGAAGATCATGAGATAGTCGTGCGTTGAGGCAACAAACAGATGTTCGACCCAATCCTCATCCTTAGTTCCCATACCACGCAGCCCTCGTCCACCTCTACGCTGTGCACGGTATGTATCAATGGGAAGCCTCTTCACATATCCCTGACGTGACACTGTGATCACCATGTCCTCTTCAACAATCAGGTCTTCCACATCAAACGACCCCACCGCCGCTGTTATCTCAGTCCGCCGGTCGTTGCCGTGCTTCTCTGAGACTGCCAACAGTTCGTCCTTGAGGATGCCCATCCGACGATCTTCCGATCCCAGAATCCCCCGGAGATCCTCAATCAACTCTTGTACTTCTGCGAGTTCGACTTCAAGCTTTTCAATCTCAAGACCCGTAAGACGGGAAAGGCGCATTTCAAGTATAGCCTTGGCCTGTAACTCGGAGAGTTCGAATCGCTCGCGGAGTTCAGTAGCAGCGATCTTCGAGTCTTTTGAGCCGCGGATGACTTTGATGACTTCATCAATGTTATCAACCGCAATCTTAAGCCCCTCAAGATGGTGCTCTCGTGAAAGGGCTCGTCGGAGATCAAATTCGTTCCGACGGACTATGACCTCATGCCGGTGATCCACGAAGTGAAGAAGCATCTCACGGAGCTGCATCACCTTCGGCTGTCCATTAACGAGGGCCAGTAAGATTGTACCAAACGTCGATTGCATCTGTGTGTGCTTGTATAGCCTATTCAGCACAATGTGCGGGACAGCATCTCTCTTGAGTTCGATCACGATCCTCATTCCCTCACGATCTGACTCATCACGCAAATCCCTGATGTCCGGGAGCTTCTTATCACGGACGAGTTGAGCGATCTGCTCTATCATCCTGGACTTGTTGACCATAAAAGGAATCTCAGTCACCACGATCCGTTCCTGATCGTCTCCTGTCGTCTCGACCTCCGCCCGAGCCCTCATGATGATGCGTCCCCTTCCCGTCCTGTACGCATCATGAATTCCTTCTTGTCCACAAACAAAACCACCAGTTGGAAAATCTGGGCCGGGAATGATGGCCTCTAGCTGCTCCTGGGGTATATCTGGATCACCAATGAGCGCGATTGTGGCATCGACAACTTCTCNCAGGTTATGAGGNGGAATATTCGTGGCCATTCCAACCGCNATTCCGGAAGAGCCGTTTATGAGAAGGTTCGGTGCGCGAGATGGTAGCACTGATGGTTCATCCACACTTCCGTCGAAGTTCGGGATGAACGCGACCGTCTCCTTATCGATATCGGCAAGAAGCTCAATCGCCATGTGTGTCAGGCGAGCCTCTGTATACCGGTAAGCCGCCGCTGAGTCACCGTCTACGGAGCCAAAATTTCCCTGACCATCTACCAGTGGATAGCGGAGTGAAAAATCTTGCACCATCCGCACCATTGAATCGTAGACCGAGGAGTCACCGTGGGGATGGTATTTCCCAAGCACGTCTCCCACGACGGTCGCACTCTTCTTGAACGGTCGACCCGGGCGTAGTCCCAACTCACCCATCGCATATAGGATCCGCCGATGCACCGGTTTCAAGCCATCCCTCACATCCGGCAAAGCACGCTGCACAATCACACTCATCGAGTAATCGATGAAGGATTCGCGCATTTCGTCCTCTATTAGACGCGAAATAACCCTTTGGCCCTGACCATCCTCTCCTACGAGCCCAATCTCTTCAGTCATGCGTTTTGTCCTTCCAAGACTTCGTGAGCTGACACGTTGATAGTCCCAGTGGAATGAGGGAAAGCTTTCTGCCCTTCATATCAGACAAACCGCTGCCGAGTGCCATGTGCGTGTCTCGGCCAGCGATATGGCCTTGTTCTAGAGTTCACTTCCGGCCGGTATCATCAGCTGCCTAAGCTGCCAATCTATCCCTGCATTAGCGTGGTACTCAGAGGGTAGATGAAGGTCTGGCAAGCGCAACTTTCCTGGTGGCTTTGGAGAACTCGATTCATTCGCCTGGTTAGTGCTTACCAAGGCCTATAAAAATAACGCTTTTTCGCTACCAAATCATGCCATGGCAACGAAGTTTTCTAGCTCACGATAACCTGCCCTGGAAAGTAAGTTTCTCAGCGTCTGGCGAACTCCTTCTTGGCCCACCGAAGCGAGATGTAAAACATCCTTCAACCTAAGGGCTTCATCAGTGTCTAGGACCGGCGCACCGTGTATATTCTGGCCAATCTTNCGAGGGNTTACCTCNGCATAGGCTATGANCGGTACCCCGACTCGGGCTAACTCCCGACCNAAACCCTTACCGACTCTTCCGGCACCCCAAATCAGTACCCCATTCACTGCCGACGGAAAGGCGGAAACTAGATGGTGGACCTTGCAGCGCCGGAACGCATCAAGGGAATACCGTTTGTCAGTCCGTGACAGGCGTTGTGGAGCTTCCCTCCAGTGCATAAGCACAGCAGAGACTTTTCCTAGGCGTCCACCTGACCGCCAAACCCTGAGTAGAAGATCGTAGTCTTCAGGCCAACCTAGATCCCGATACCCTCCTACTTCTTCAATGGCATCNCCGCGCATAAAAAATGCAGGGTGTGNTAATGGGCATTCAACAAAAATTTCCTTTTCGATTTCCTCGGGTGTGGCNGGTGCGTTCAGCCAAGTCTGGTAGCGCAGTGCACCATCCCGAACNTTCTCTAGAGGAAAGTACTCTATCGCACATCCACAGATCGCCAGNGANCTATCTGACTCCATTAGTTGAAGCTGTAATTCAAAGCGGGTGGGCCCAGCAATGTCATCTGCATCCATCCTTGCCAGATAANATCCAGTAGCTTCACTGCGTGCAAACTCGAGTGCTGGTACAATCCCGGCCGGCCCCTGTCGGAATACCTTTACACGCTCGTCTCGGCTAGCCCACTCTTGAAGCACAAACCAAGAATCATCTGAAGACCCGTCATCAACTGCGATAACCTCGTATTTGCTATAAGTCTGAGCCTCAATAGAGGCAATCGCCTCGGGTAGGTATTCCGCTCCATTTCGCACAGGAAGTAACACGGAAATCGGGGGTGGGGATGACATATATAAGGATTCTAGGAAGCCATTAGTACGCAGTACGTGAAAGTCTGACTCTTTTGAAGAATGCGGGTCGCCTAACTGAGCAAATCCACTAGATAGTGTCCAGTTACGCTCTCAGGGACTTTCGCTACCCTCTCTGGCGTACCCATCGCCACAACCTCACCACCCCGAGCACCAGCACCCGGACCTAAATCGATGACCCAATCTGCAGCGCTGACCACATCGAGGTTGTGCTCGATAACCACTACAGTGTTACCACCACCTACTAGTCTGTCCAACACTTCTAGCAGCTTCGCTACATCTTCTCCCGAAAGCCCAGTGGTTGGTTCATCGAGTATATACAGCTTCCTACCCCTTCTGCCCGCGGCACTTGTAAACTCTCGAGCAATTTTCAGGCGCTGAGCTTCCCCGCCCGAGAGTGTTGTCGCAGCTTGCCCCAAGCGCAGATACCCGAGTCCAACTTGTTCTAGCTGCCAAAGCTTCCGTCCTAATTTTCGTTCACGAATGAAAAAACGAATCGCCTCGGTCACAGTTAGCTCGAGTATCTCCGACACATTCTTGCCACGGATCCGTACTTCGAGAAGTTCACGGTTATAGCGAGCTCCACCACAGGTATCACACCCAACATATACGTCGGCCATGAAGACCATTTCGATCTTTACTTGGCCAGCGCCCTTGCACACTTCACATCTCCCACCGCTTACGTTAAAGCTGAAGTGCCCCGGTCCATAACCACGCTCTCTAGCTAAGTGGTTGGAGGCAAACAATTTACGGATATGCTCCCACGCTTTGATATACGTTGCAGGATTAGAGCGAGGTGTCCGGCCGATCGGAGATTGGTCTACAAGGACCACGTCCTCCAACCCTGTAAGCCCTTTCAGTTCTGCGTATTCACCCATGACTTCGCCCAGGTGTTCTTTCACGGAACTCACGCCACCCAGCTCGCGCTCTGCTGCCCTGTAGAGTACGTCATGCACCAGAGTCGACTTTCCCGAACCTGACACACCCGTGACAACTGTCAGGGTACCCAAAGGAATTTCGACATCGATCCCTTTCAAGTTGTGAAGTCGTGCCCCTTTCAGAAAAATGGATGCACCGTTGACCCGACGTCTGGTCTGCGGCGACGGGCCACTAGAGCGCCCTGATATGTATCGCCCGGTTGAGGTGTCCTTTGTCTCGAGTTCATCAGGTGGGCCCTCAAAGACAACCTCGCCTCCCTGCTCACCTGATGCTGGTCCAAGCTCCACAATATGATCTGCAGACCGAATAGCTTGAGTATCGTGCTCGACCACGACAACCGTGTTGCCAGCATCACGAAGACGCTTGATCAGATCAAGAAGAGCACTTGTATCCTTCGGGTGCAGCCCAATAGTAGGCTCATCAAGGATATAGAGAGTTTCAACTAGAGCGGCACCTAGAGAGTTCGCGAGGTTGATCCGCTGAGCCTCCCCACCCGAAAGCGTTCGGGTCTGCCTCGCTAAGGCAAGGTATCCCAGGCCGACATCACACAGGAATGCAACACGCGACTTCAGTTCCCGTAGGATTGTCTCGGCAACCTGTTCTTCCATCTTTGACAGCTGAAGACCGTCAAGCCATGGGGCAAGATCCTCTAATGGGAGAGCAGAAACTTGAGAGATTGGACAACCTCCAACTCGCACCCATAGAGCTTCTGGTCGAATTCTCGAGCCACCACAGGATCGACAGATGTTCGGGCTCTGATACTGGCGCAGGAAAACACGGATGTACTGCTTGTAACGCTTCTTCTCTTTCGAGACCAAGAATGGGATCACCCCCCGGAAGCCTTTTGTCCCGAACATGACCTTGCTACGGAACTCTTCTGAAAGCTCTTCCCAAGGTGAGTAGATCGAAACGCCCTCGTCGATCGCGAATGTCTTCAATTTCTCTCGTTCGCGACGGTATCGTGGCTTGGCCCATGGATCGACTGCACCATCCGCTAGAGAGACTTCCCCGCTCGGTACAACCAAGTCCACATCATAGTCGAGCGTGGCCCCGAAACCCGTGCAGAGCTGACAAGTGCCGTAAGGGTTATTGAAAGAGAATAGTTGTGGTGATGGGTCAGTAAACGTGACCTGCGGATGGTCTGGGCAACGGAACCGTTCAGTAAAAAGCAAGCGCCTCTCTTCTGTCTCGATCACAGCCACCACAATTGCCTCCCCATCTCCTTCCACAAAACAGGTTCCGAGAGAGTCGGCTAGTCGATCCCTTAGGCTCAGTTGAACTTTGAGACGATCCACCACAACCAGGAGTTCGGATGCCCCGCTAAGATCCACATCCAACCCTTTCGCCTCTGCAGCTTCAGGGCCGGATAGGTCAAGTGCCACACCATCCGCGACAAGCCGAAGAAATCCCATNGCACGCAGGTTTGACACGATGGCTTCATGTGTCACTTCACTACTTCGTGGAAGCGGAAANCAGACTTGGATACGCNTTCCTTCAGGAAGAGAGAGCACCTGATCCACCGCCTCACTTACGGTNTCCGGACGCACCCGNCGATCACACTCAGGACAGTGCGTGTGCCCGACCCGGGACCAGAGCAACCGGAGATAGTCATAAACCTCTGTAGCGGTTCCCACTGTTGAACGGCTCGACTTTGTGGGGTTTTTTTGCTCGATCGCTACCGCGGGGGAAATACCCTCCACAGAATCTACATGCGGCTTCTCCATGCGCTCAAGGAATTGCTTTGCATAAGTCGACAATGACTCCACATATCGCCGCTGACCTTCGGCAAACAACGTGTCGAGTGCCAGTGAACTCTTACCGGAACCCGATGGGCCAGTGATGACAGTCAGACACCGCCTCGGTAAATCGAGGTCAATGTTCTTGAGATTGTGTTGTCGTGCTCCGCGAATTCGGATCGGATCTCTCATACTCAACGTTATCACCTCCAGAGACCTCTGGGAGGACCTAGGCGCTGAGGCACCAGGGATCTACTGGCCCAAAGTTCGGGCTCCCACGAAGACCTTCTTACTTCTGATGGTATCTACGCGCGGCTTCACGAGCTTCAGTTCGCCTCTACTGTTGGTTAGCTCCCCGAAAGGCTCGGTGTCTTACTTCTTGGCCTACTCCACAGGAATACCTCACTTGAGGTCAGCGTNTGCCGAGAGTGTCAGGCAAGACCGTGGTAGTGTCTAACAACTCCCATCTGAGCGAAACGGGGATAAGAGTATTACCGACACGCACCAGAGGCTCGTCTCGAAACCCTCCGATTGGTTCCAATGCACCTTCTGTGTAGCGGCTTCCTGCATTCCATAGGACCCACTCGTTGATGCCAGCATCATGCACCGCTTGAATTTGGGCGCGTACCTCGGGGGAGCCGTATGGGGGATCTCCAAGCGTAAAGTCCTGCAACCACGGTATCGTGCGCGCTGCTCCTTCAACTTGGGCTGAGCGGCGAAGCGCATCTGTTAAAGCACTATTGACGATTTCGTACGGATACGCGTTTGGTGTATCGATGCCGAAACTCCCTGACCAATAGTGGCTCGGATATACCATCGGCAACGCTGCGTCAACAACGTCTATAAAAGATTCCCACAACTGCCCGATGCCCACATCGCGTGAAGCTGACGTTGTGAGTCCGAAAACATCAGCGGTTACCCTGACACCCAAACTTGCCAGCTCTTCCCTTGAGTAACTCAGAAAGCCACGAATAGCTTCCGTCTTACTAAGCTCATCTGAGCCAGGATATACCGCTCGCTGGCGTTCCTCCGCTGGAGCATCTGGGAAACGCACGTAATCCCACTGGATTTCCGGGAAACCCATCTGAGCCACTTCCCGCGCCAAGCTCACATGATAGTCCCATACTTCGCGGTTATACGGGTTCAGCCAGACTATGCCATTACTGTCAATCCAGACCCCACCCGCAGAATCTTGAACAGCGAGGTCCGGACGGGAGACTCCGACAATAGGTCTTTGACAATCACGATGCGGGCTATCGGATAAATCTGTTCCTGTTCCAGTCTCGTTAGTAGTCCGGACAGGTCGCGAATCCTGATTTCCTCAGTCGCTCCGACCTCATGCGCGAATTCAACTTCGGTACTGTGGCTAACGTACCCGGAAGCGTCCTTTATATCGATTACGAAGGCGTTGATCTCTGTACGCTGAGCAATATCTATGAGTGCATCCATCCGCGTTCTCGAACCAGCGGCCCATGCATTAACATACAGGCCCCTAACGGCGGGAGGACGGGTGAACCTCACACCACTTTTTTCATCGGTTAAGTGAGCCTCTGGCTCGCTGAGAACTGGTGTCTGCACCCCTGGGTTAGCCGATAGTTCTTCGCCTATGTTGGCCAATCCATTATCAACCTCTTCTTCAGTTGATGATATCAGCAGCGTAACAAGATCGGAGGATTCTGATCCGCTCCGGATTGGGCTCTCAGATCGCTCGGAACCGGATGGTCCAGCTTTGCATGCGAAGAGTGTGAGAGTCGCGAATATAAGTCCTGGAGACCGAAGCATATGAACTGCTAGTAGGTAGGCAGGGATGGATCAACCTCTTGGCGCCATCCGAGAATCCCACCACGTAGGTTCAAGACCTGTTCAAACCCATTCTGCATTAGATATCTCGCCACCTGCTCACTACGCCCCCCGCTCCGGCAGTACACCACAACCTCCTTGGCAGGATCTAGCTCCCCCATTCGCTCTATAAACTCACCAGTCGGTATAGAGAGCTGTCCATGCTGAGGCAAATCCACGATTTCGCGCTCAAACAACTCTCTAACATCCACTAGCACTGGTGCATGTCCTAGTTCAAATCTCGCGTTTAACTCATCCGGCGTAATCTCAGGCACAACTACATTGTCATTCATAGCACTTAAGGCCCTAAGAGATGGGCGAGGGCGTCAACGGTGCGCTCAGCCCCACCGCGGTGTGTTTGAATATAGCCGGATGCACGGTTCGTCGCGTCGCCATGCTCTTTAGTATCCTCCAGCCAGCCCAAAAGGCTATCGGCTAACCCCTCTGCATCAGTAATTACTTTCGCAGCTCCTTCTTTGAGAAGGTCTATTGCTGCTGAGCTATTCCTGTAGTGAGGCCCGAAAATTACTGGAAGTCGTGCAGCGGCAGGCTCAATGACGGAATGGACACCAGCCCTATGGAATCCTCCTCCAACGTACCCTACATGACCGACGGTATATAGGTCCGGCAGGACTCCGACACGATCAACGATGACCGCATCCACACCGTTAACTGAAGCACTCGACTTAACCTCTTCCAGAGTTCGAGTCGACCAACTCTTTTTCTCTAGACATTCACGGAGATGGGTAACCCCGAGTTCACTCGGTTCATGGGGAGCAATTACTACTCGGACCTCACCCACTACCCTTCTTATAATCTCCAGTGCTACCAGCAATCTCTTCAAGTCTGCCCTCCACGTAGAACCAGCGATAACGGTAGGCCGGTGATCAGAGTGGAAGGGCGCTAAGTGGGCAGCGGTTGCATCAACATCCAAAACCCTTTGCGCTACTGCATCAACGGCAGGGTCTCCTGTTACAGATATCACTCCAGGGAACACACCTAGACTCTGTAGCCGATGTGCATCAGCATCCGCTATTGCACATGCCACGGCAAGCCTCTGCCACGTTGCCCTCAGAAAGGTACGCATTGGTTGGCGGAGCCGCCCCGCATTAGAAGGAACGCTCCCTCCGACCAATGCCACAGGTACAGATCTCTTCTGAGCTTCATCAACCAGAACTGGCCAAACCTCTGTCTTGCTAAATATGAGCAGGTCGGGCTGAACCGCTTCTAGGACTCTCCCAGTTGTCTGTCTTAGGTCCCAAGGAAGATAAGCAGATACTTCCACAGGCATCCGACCTGCGAATTCAGCAGCTGATGGGGAAAAGTGTGTGAAAACGACCTGAACCCTAGGAAACCTCGCTCGGAGTGCCTCAATGACCGCGCATGCTTGAAGGCTTTCTCCAACTGAAGGGGCGTGAACCCATACTGTGGGCCGGTGCGGATCACGTTTCTCTTCGCCCCATTTCGCCAATACTTTGTGCGCAACAAGTTTTCCCTTAAGTCCACGAGAGATCTTTCCAGTTCCGTTCGCAAGGATTGGTGCTGTAAAGCGAGCCACACCAACCAAGAAACGGTAAAGAATTCGCCCTCGAAGCATCTGTTAGGATAGATGGGTCTGCGAATCACCGGTAGATTTGAATGATGAACTTCCAGGTTACGGTCCGCTACGGTGGGCGCCAGCAACGGTACCATACATTCACCGTTCAGGCAGATGATGCAAAAGCAGCACTCGAGTCCGCAGCCACACAGCTTCCGTTAGATATTGCAGCAGATGTGGATCTAGTGGAACTGCGTATTGCGGTGGATCCAGATGCTCGATCGTACGTTGACGACAAACCGCTTTAACATGCTGGCCAAAGTAAACTGCTCGACTCGAAGAAGTAGTTGGATTAGAGCTGCTCTGATAATGGTGCTGATCTGCATCGGGGGATGCTCCCCCATCTATGTGGTGAAAGCAGGGCTCGCTGAGCTTAGAATTCTGCGAGCTCGTCAGGACATCGTTGAAATTCTAGGTGACCCCAGTATCGATTCTGCAACGCGAGGCAAGCTCTCGTTCGTGCTTCGAAGCACGCCGCTTTGCAACAAATGAGTTGGGGATCGAGGTGGGTGATGCCTACAGGACATTCGCTCAACTCGATCAGGACACACTCGCGCTAGTTGTGTCTGCAGCCCACAAGGACCGGCTAGAGTCGAAAACGTGGTGGTTCCCAATTATTGGGCGAGTGCCCTACAAAGGATTCTTCTCTCTAGACGACGCACAGGATGAAGAAGACAAACTCAAACAGGAGGGTTTCGATACTTATCTTCGACCCACAGCTGCGTTCAGCACTTTGGGCTGGTTCAGTGACCCAATTCTCTCAACGGTGCTCCGGGCGGATGATGTGGAAGTGGTTGAGACCGTCCTTCACGAGCTATCTCATCAATACCTCTTCATTCCCGGGCAGGTAACATTTAATGAGAGCTTTGCCACTTTTGTGGGCCGAGTTGGTGCCGCACAGTTCTTCTGCACACGTGATGGGGGTGGTCCGGACACCTCTAAGTGCCTCCGTGCACAGGCTCGCTGGCGCGATTATCAGCGCTTTTCGGTCTTTGTCGATTCTATGATGGTTGAGCTTGAGGGGATATACGGAGATCTGGGACTCTCCTATGATGACAAGGTGTCTCGTAGAGAAGAGATCTTCACACAGGCACTCACGCGCTTTGATGATGAAATAGCTCCGACATTTGAGGCGGTGACGTTCCGAGGCTTCCGGGAAACCTCGTTGAACAATGCTACACTGCTCTCGCGGATCCGGTATTACCATCGGCTGCCAGACTTCGCCCTTATGCTAGAGGACCGAGGTGGTGACCTGGCTGGATTACTTGCGGAGTTGCGAACCACGATGGACACGGTTTCAGATCCGTTCGACCTGTTACCAGAAGGTACGCCCTAAATCCTGGCCTGTAGTGTGTAGAGTTGGTGGTAGCGGCCATGACTGTCTATCAATTGATCATGGCGTCCGTGCTCAACGATCTCTCCATCTTCAATGACCAGGATGAGATCAGCACGCTGAATCGTCGAGAGCCTGTGTGCAATTACCACGGTCGTGCGCCCCTGAAGTAGGTGATTAAGGCTCTTCTGGATCAGCGCTTCACTTTCCGTGTCGAGGCTTGAAGTCGCCTCATCAAGTAGCAGGATCCTTGGGTTTGCGAGGATCGCACGAGCGATAGTCACTCTCTGCCGCTGACCACCAGACAACTTCACTCCCCTCTCACCGATCACCGTATTTAGTCCATCTGGGAAGCGAGTGGTGAATTCGGTCACATACGCCTGCTCTGCTGCCTCTTGGATCTCATGTTCCGCTGCTTTAGGTCGTGCGAAAAGTAGGTTCTCTCGGATTGTCCCATCGAACAGGAAGTCATCTTGTAGTACAAGACCGAGTTGGTCCCGATAGCTTGCGAGTTTGACCTCGCGAAGATCGATACCGTCCACTAGAACTCTTCCGCGGTCTGGCTCAAGAAATGTCGCAGCTAATCCAGCCAGCGTCGTTTTGCCCGAGCCAGAGCTTCCGACAAGCGCGATAACCGTCCCTGGGGTCGCAGAGAATGTGATTCCCTTGAGAACTGGCTTGTCAGCTTCGTACTGGAAATAGACATCTTCGAACGACATATGTCCGTCGATTTCCGGCATGACGACTGTGCGATCTGGATCATCGTCTTCCCTCGGCCAGCTCAGGATCTCTGAGGTACGGTCAAGCCCAGCAAACGCTTCAGTCATCTGAGTGCCTATATTCGCGAACTGTACAATCGGAGCAAGCAGGAATCCCAGAAAAAGCGTGAATGAGAAAAGTTCTCCGATTGTTAGCGAACCTTGAACAATCAGGAAGCCGCCATACCCCATAACTAGCACACTTGCTAACCCGAGAATGAAAGTGCCCATGCTCGTGAGCATGCTCTGGGTGGTAAGTGTCGTCTTTACGTTCTCAAAGATCCGCAACACACCCTGGTGGAAGATTTGGCCTTCCTTCTCAATGGCATGGAATCCCTTGATCACACGTATGCCACCTAGCGTTTCAGTAAGCCTTCCCGTCACTTCAGCTCTGATTTGACCACGTTCCCGAAATGCTGGCCTTAATGTCTTAAGCGCTCTAAATGAGACAAACGCAAACGCACCAAGAGG